>Ga0268283_1001589_pt1 | contig 10897 bp, 6 predicted proteins | sample saktaG_13_FD_190140 | JGI IMG/M metagenome (GOLD analysis project Ga0268283, IMG submission 190140) | Saline water microbial communities from Sakinaw Lake, British Columbia, Canada - sak_2013_06_06_36m | ecosystem: Environmental > Aquatic > Non-marine Saline and Alkaline > Saline ... | reverse complement strand
TCGAAGCCCGCTCTTGGGGTTTGATTTATTAGCTGAAGCCCAAAATATGCAAGGATTCGGTTTTCGCCTGTTATAGGAACAATATCCGATGCGATGCTAACAACCACCAGGTCGAGATAGGAATGCAATTCTTCAAATGGGATATTATTCCGCTGGGCATAAGCCTGAATTAGCTTGAATCCAAGCCCGCAGCCCGAAAGTTCGTTGTATGGATACGTGGAATCCAGCCTTTTAGGATCGAGTACAGCAATAGCCTCAGGCAGATGTTCGCCTGGCCGGTGATGGTCGCATATAATGAAATCAACACCAATTGATTTGGCATACGCCACTTTTTCCACATCCTTTATCCCACAATCAAGGGCGATAATTAACTTGAAGTTGTTGGCAGCAGCAAAATCGATTCCTGCCATGGAAACACCGTAGCCCTCATTGTATCTGTCGGGGATATAAAAGTCGAGAGCGTCAAATCCTTGATTTTGTAAAAAGGTATAAACAAGTGCTACAGCCGTTGTGCCATCCACATCATAATCGCCGAAAACAAGGATTTTTTCCTGATTGTCTTTTGCGAAGAGGATCCGGTCGATGGCCTTATCCATGTCATTGAGCAGAAAGGGGTCGTGCAATTGCGTTAATTCCGGGCGGAAAAACGCACGTGCTTCATCATAGGTATTCACTCCGCGTTGCGCCAGCAGGTTGGCGATCTCCTGCTCAATGCCGAGTTCCGCAGCCAACCTTTCTACGGTTTCGCTTTTACCTCTTTCCTTTATAGCCCAGCGTTTTTCCACTATCACAGTTTGTTGTAAAGGTATAAATTATCCCGGATAATTTGAATGGAATTCTATTCAAATTAAAATTATGACCCGAATAGGATTAATTTTTCTTCAGGCTGGATGACAAGGATAGAAAGAAGCTTGATTAAGATATTGTTAAATATTTAAAAGGTAATAAATCCCCTCGGGAGAAGCTTTTTAGCCACAATTGATAATTAGCACTCCTTCGTAATTTGGCTAAAAGAGGCTGGTTTAACTGCCCGGTTTCAACTTTTCTATTCCTGTATTTTAATAAAACGAAACTTTTCGATTGTCCCATCAGTATCAAATATCCTCAAAAGGTAAACAGATGGAGGCATTGAATTAACGTCTATCACCGATTCTTTGTTTAGCCCCGAAAGTGTGCCATTTTTCATAATTCGTCCATTCAGATCGCAAACCTGAAACGACAAATTTGATGAATTAACCTGATTGTTATTGATCACATATAAATTGTTTTTAGCGGGGTTGGGGAACAATGCAAAGCCTGATGACTTATTATAAGATCCGACAGAAGTAAAATCTGCAAAGTACGCTGTAAAGTTTGTGGCACTGGTATTCAAGGTGTCATTAAAAGTGTAATTCAACGTGTCATCAATCACAAGGTTGTTTTCCCAATGGAGAAATTTATAACCATCGTTAGGCAGTGCCACAATTTTGACAGGAAGTCCGTTAAAATATACTCCCTGCCAGGGATAGGTGTCGGGCGTAACAGTACTGATCTGTATTTTTCCTCCATCTGCCGGGATAACATTTAATGTGATATCTACCTGGTTGGGCAAAGCAAAATTAGACTGAATATGATTTCTCACCTGTGTATTCCTTTCCGAAAGCTGGGATGCGAAAAGAAGATGATTATTATAAAAATTATTCATCTGCTGAGGAATATTATTGGGATCACCCCAACGCGCATATTCATTTTGCATCTCGATTACAGTCTGATTGAACATGTTATTTTCAACAGCAGAAATGCGATTGTTGTTGTAGGATGTATTCATGATATCAGCATAACGGTTGATGAAATAATTCCGGAACCTTTCGTTTTGAATACCTTTCAACCAGATATTTATGTATGGGTTCGAGGGATCTGCGCTCAGCATATATTGAATATGATCAAAATAACAATCTGTCCATCCATTCGGAAGCATGGCGAGTTCCATGTCAACAAGACAAAACCGCCACTTGTAGTTTGTTTTATCAGAGCGGTAAATTTTAATATTATTGCCTGGCCAGTCATTATTTCCCATCCACGATTCGCCGATGATATAATCTGTGTACCAGGCCATATCGAAATATTTGTCTGCCAAATTCCAATAAGCTGTGTCAGAAGTGTTTAATTCTTTAAATACCGCATATGAGCTCCAGAATGAATCTACTGAGCCTGCAACCGGGCGCAGAATGCCACCATACCAGTAGCTCTGGGATAAAATGTCGATACTGTCTGTGTTGGCGCCTTCTAAAGTTTTGAAATATTCGGTGTCGAATTTTTCGCGCAATTCATAAAGCCCAAAGTAGGATCCGTTAATATAAACAGTAGTAGGACGCCAGGCGGAATAATAGTTTTTTGTTCCTCCTCCCATTGCGGTTACCTGGGTAGCATCTTTGTGTGGAAATACAAGGTATTGATTGCTCCCGTTTCTTAAATAAAATGTGCTGTACTTTGTCCTGTCCGGCCTGTTTGGAATCATTTTATAATTTACCGGGCCATCGCCCAGAACACTATTATCTAATTCCAGCCGAAAGGAATGCTGAGGATTCTGACGGCTGCCCCCTGCGCCTCCGTCTATTTGCATTCCAGTATTTTGTGAGAACACAAGCTGTTGTGTGGAATCGAAGTATTCTACATAAGCAGGTTTCTGCCAATCAAATGTCCAATTATCAAAAATTCCGGTTCCTCCATAGAGGTTTACATTGTCTGTAATCAATGATAATATTGGTGTTACATGATTAACGCCAAGCAGATAGGAAGAAACCTTGAAAGGGCTTGGCAAAACACCTGCAGTAATGGCAATTGCTTTTAATACAGTTGAATAATAAATATTGACAGGAGTGCCATTATAGGTTAAAGAAAATGATGTAGGGTCGCTTCCATCAGTGGTGTATTTGATAATAGAAGACCCTCCGTTCGGGTTAATAATACTTACGCTGAAAGGAGCGTCATATAAACCGGATTGTACCGAAAAAACAGGAGGGTACAGATAGCCGTTATATGTATTGGACTGGTTGTTGGTAGCCGAAGGTGTTGCTTCGCGAAATAAAAAAATATCAGATGAAGAATCTGGAAACGAGCCTCTGCTGTTGTTGGGGCTGTTGCAATTGACAAACAAACTACTCAGTAATACCTGGGAAGGCGAATACAAATAGATTGTTTCACCTGATTTTGAAATCTTAAAGTTAGTGTGAAGGTTGTTATTAGGATCAACAGTTTCAAAATGTGAAGAAACAGCATTTGCCGAAACCTGTTTCATGCTAATATCGATGTAATCGTAAACTGTATTTGGATCGGTACCAGCTACACTAAAAGCAATATTCGAAATATAGCCCGCCGTCAAACCAGCATCGGTGAGTTCTGAGGCTCGAATAAGCATCTGGTTTTTCGCACTCCAATACCAGTTGCCATAAGGCGCGGGATAATCTGTTGGTGAATTCTGAACAGTACCGGTGCCAATGATAAACCCATTCAACTTCATGTTTGGCCTTTGATAAACGGCAGTTCCATAACTTTGGAAGCACGATGCAGAACTTCCATCCTGAAACGTAAAAACTGTAGATAGAAATGGAGTACTTGTTTGATTAAAAACCGAGTTTGATGTGTATCCGTTGGAATTGTAGGAACAGGTGTTAACTAAAATATTTGAAATTCCATCCCAATAGAATGGTGTGGAGAAAGAGTGCGTATTCCATCCAACAACAGGTGTAAATGTTCCGGTATTTATTACATTCAAAAATCCTGAAATTGGAGCCCGGTCTTTCCCGCTGCAATAAATAGTTTTAAATTGCCCAGGCGATAGTTTTGTATTCGGGAAAACCCATTTGGCAGGATTATCCGATTTGTCACTTATGGAATAATTAAAGAGACTAACGGTATCCGGACCTGCATTGTACAATTCAACCCAATCCGGATAATCACCATCCTCGTCGGCTATGCTTGAATAATTCCTGTTACTCCCTTCATTAATAACAACCTGGGCAATTGACCCATTGCAAAAGAGTGCTGATATGATTGTCCAGATTATCAATTTCCTTAAAAACATTTTATTTCGTTTTTGCTGGCTAAATTATCTTAATTCCTTAAAGAGGCAACACATGAATTGCATATTTTTGTAGGAGTCGCAAATTAGAACACCATGATAATTGCGATCTGAAGCGAGAAAAACAAGGTTACGTGAGGCTGTTATACAAAAAAATCCTGCCGTTCGGCGGCGTTCCCAAAATTGTTTATCATTGAATATGGATGCCAGCAACCTGGTTAACCATTGGATCTCATAGCATCTACAGGGTTAAGCCGTGAAGCCGACAAAGACGGAATTATGCCTGAAACGAGGCCAATGGTTGCAGAAACCATCACCCCAAGCATAATATTGCCGGTAGTTAAGTCAAGTGTCATTTCAAAGCCATAGGACACTATGAGAGTGCCAATGTAAACAAGTAGTAACCCGGTTATCCCGCCAAGAACTGACAAGAAAACCGCTTCAAACAGAAACTGGAAAAGAATGAACGAATTCTTAGCGCCAAGGGATTTTTGAATTCCAATGATGGCGGTGCGCTCTTTTACTGAAACGAACATTATGTTGGCAATACCAAAGCCACCTACCAGCAGTGAAAATCCACCGATTATCCAACCAACAATAGCTATTACGCTAAAAAGGCTGTCGAAGCCCTTTGTGATAATACTGGTTTCGTTTATAGCAAAATTATCTTCTGCAGCAGGTTTTAGTTTCCGCACAGAGCGCATTATACCGGTGAGCTCATCGCGGAGTTCATCATTGCTCACTCCCTTTCTTGCTTTTACTACGATGGCTGAACCGATGTTTTCGGAATTCAGATCAATGTAATTCCGCCCGAAATTGACAGGCAACATTACCCAATTATCGTTTGAATCGCCAATGGTGTTCCCCTCTTTTTTGAAAACCCCGATTATTTCTACTTTTATTCCGAAGACCGTAATGCGTTTTCCGAGAGGCTCTGCATTTAAGCCTATCAGGTTGTTGGCAACATCACTGCCAACAACTGCTACAGCCCGGCCACCCTGTGATTCGTTCTGGCTAAAATACCGGCCTGAAGACAATTCGATAGGCATCACAAGGTTATAGTCGTGCGAAACAGCAACAATTGTGGCATCTTGAAGTGTTTTTCCTTCAAACTTTATATTCCTGCTTGTTCCAACGTAATAGGTGCTAGCATCGGAAGCTGTGCTCTTTTTCTGAATTTCTTCCAACTCATTGAACCGTGTTTCCGGCCGTTTCATGTATTTCCACCAGGGATAATCACCACCACCAAAAGACCAGGGCCATTTTTGGACAAACAACACATTGCTGCCCAGGGTTTCAATACTATTGCGAATGGATGTTTCAATAGAATCGAATACTGTAAACACCGATATAATGGAAAATATTCCTATAGTAATTCCCAGAAGGGAAAGGAATGTGCGCACTTTGTTCGCTATTATAGCCCTCAGAGCAAACAGGTAACTTTCGCGGAAAAGTCTGAGAAATAATATCATGGTGGTCCTGCTGTAAATTTTATTAAAACATTCTCTTTAGACGCTCAAAGGTAATATCCGGATACTAACTGAAACCAATAGAATTGTAAAGTTATGCCAAAATTTCACAAAAAGCATCTTTTAGCTGGGATTGTGCTACAATTTTTAATAAACTTGCAGAATGATGCATTTTGCATCGAATCCTTATGGACAAGCCAAAACAAATTCGTTCTGCACTTATTTCAGTCTATTACAAGGACAGGGTGGATAGTATCGTCCAAAAACTTCATGAACTGGGAATTAAACTCTACTCCACTGGTGGCACATACGACTTTATCAAATCGCTTGGAATTCCTGCTACTACGGTTGAATCATTAACCAGTTATCCTTCTGTTTTTGGCGGACGTGTTAAGACGCTTCATCCATCTATCTTTGGCGGGATACTATACCGCCGCGACAACCCTGAGGATACAAAGCAGCTTGAGGAATATAACATCCCACCCATCGACCTGGTAATAGTTGACCTCTATCCTTTTGAGGCTACGCTTGCTTCAGGTGCGGACGATGAAGCCGTTATCGAGAAAATAGATATTGGTGGAATTTCGCTCATCCGTGCCGCAGCTAAAAACTTTTCAGATGTTGTTATCATTGCATCATCCACGCAGTACGATAATCTTATCAAACTACTTGACGAAAAGGATGGTATTACAACCCTTGCTGATCGAAGGCATCTTGCAGCTCAGGCATTCAACGTCTCATCGCATTATGACACAGCTATATTTAATTATTTCAATTCTGATGGCAGAATAGACTCTTTTAAACAGAGCGAACAAGGCGGGCAGGTACTCCGATACGGTGAGAATCCTCACCAGCAGAGCGTTTTCTATGGCGACAGTAGCAAAGTATTTGATCAGTTGCATGGGAAAGCATTATCATACAACAACCTGGTTGATCTTGATGCCGGCATTGCCCTCATAAATGAATTTAGTGTTCCAACCTTTGCAATACTCAAACACACTAACGCATGTGGACTTGCCAGCCGGTTAAATCTCCTGCAAGCATGGAACGAGGCTTTGGCTGGCGACCCGGTATCAGCATTCGGCGGAGTGCTGATTACCAACACCATTGTGGACGAACTTACTGCAATAGAGATCAATAAATTATTTTTTGAAATTATTCTTGCCCCGGATTATGAAAAAAAAGCTCGTGAACTACTTCAATCAAGGAAAAATAGAATAATTTTGCGCAAGAAATCATTTGATTTTCAGGCTAAACAATTTAAATCGTTACTCAACGGCGTAATTGAGCAGGATAAGGACAGCCGCACTGAATCGGCGGCAGACCTAAATAATGTCACACTAAGAGTAGCAGACGAAAATGAAATTAAAGATCTCCTTTTCGCCAATAAGATTGTGAAGCATACCAAATCAAATGCGATCGTCCTGGTAAAAAACCAGCAGTTGATTGGCTGCGGCGTAGGGCAAACGTCCCGCGTTGATGCCTTGAAACAGGCTATTACCAAAGCCGGTGAATTTGGTTTCGACCTGCACGGTGCTGTTATGGCTTCTGATGCTTTTTTTCCATTTGCCGACTCGGTGGAAATAGCATGCAAAGCCGGAATAACAGCGGTAATTCAGCCAGGTGGTTCAGTAAAGGACAATGATTCTGTAACATACTGCGATAATAATAACATGAGTATGGTTTTTACCGGTATCCGGCATTTTAAACATTGAATAAACCAACACTGTAAAAGGAATATAATCTGATGGGACTTTTCTCCTTCCTTACCAAAGAAATTGCGATGGACCTTGGCACTGCCAACACCATCATCATATATAACGACAAAGTAGTGGTGGATGAACCTTCCATCATAGCTATCGAGCGAAATACCGGCAAAGTACTGGCAGTAGGCAAGAAAGCTATGATGATGCATGGTAAAACGCATGAAAACATTAAAACTATCCGCCCTTTGCGCGATGGTGTTATTGCTGATTTCCAATCGGCAGAATACATGATCCGGGAATTTATCAAGATGATTGGTACTGGGAAAAGCCTTTTTCCTCCAGCTCTCAAGATGGTTATTTGCATACCTTCCGGAATTACTGAAGTTGAAGAACGTGCTGTTAAAGATTCAGCCGAACAAGCCGGAGCCAAGGAAGTACGCCTTATTCACGAACCTATGGCTGCCGCTATCGGTATAGGCATAGACGTTCTGGAACCAACAGGCAACATGATTATTGATATCGGCGGCGGAACCAGCGAAATTGCTGTTATCGCACTGGGAGGTATCGTTAACAACAAATCCATCCGCATTGCCGGCGACGACTTCAACTCCGACATAGAAGAATATATGCGCAAGCAGCATAACATCAATATTGGTGAGCGCACTTCGGAAGTTATAAAAATTGAAGTTGGTGCTGCCATGACCGAAATCGACAATCCTCCGCCTGATTACCCGGTGCATGGCCGCGATATGCTCACAGGCATTCCAAAAGAAATTTATGTGAACTATTCCGAAATAGCCCATTGTCTTGATAAGTCAATTTCGAAAATTGAAGCAGCTGTGCTGAATGCTCTGGAGAATACACCACCTGAGCTTTCGGCTGATATTTTCCGCACAGGGATTTACCTGGCTGGCGGAGGTTCCATGTTGCGTGGCCTTGACAAGCGTTTGCATCTTAAAACCAAACTTCCGGTGCATGTGGCCGAAGATCCACTGAGGGCTGTAGCACGCGGAACAGGTATTGCACTTAAGAATTTCGACAAATTCACTTTCTTAATCAAGTAAGCAGGCAAATACAGCGGCATGCGCAACCTCATTACTTTCATTATCAGGTACCATTTTTTTCTATTGTTCCTGTTGCTTGAGGTATTCTCATTTATCCTCATTGCCAATTCTACCTATTACCAGCGGGCTTCTATTCTTAATACCAGCAACCATATAACCGGGGCAGTATATTCGGCTTTCGATAATGTGACGGATTATCTTTCGCTGCGGAAAACAAATTATATTTTATCTGAGGAAAATGCACGCCTGCGCAAAGCTACACGGCTCTCTTTCCTGCTTGCCGACACTAATTCCTTTTATGTGAATGACACCATTTACAAGCTGCGTTATACATACATTGCAGCCAAAGTTATCCATAACTCAGTGAATAAGCGTAACAATTATATTATGCTCAATAAAGGCCGTAAGCAGGGAATTGATAAAGATATGGCAGTTATTACTTCCAATGGAATTGTTGGTACCGTGGTGAGTGTATCCGATAACTTTTGCTGGGTAATGTCAGTGTTGAATAAGCACACCAAAATAAGCGGGCGTATCAAAAAGAATAACCAGATGGGGACTATTATCTGGGAGGGAAAAGACTTTACTACAGGCACCCTCAGCGATATACCCGCCCATGTTAAGATTGCAAAAGGGGACACTATTGTTACAAGCGGATTCTCGCACATTTTCCCAGCCGGTATTTTTGTTGGCAATATTCTGGACTTCAGAGTGGAACAGGGTGATCATTTCTATGTGATACCATTCCGGTTTAGCGTGGATTTCAACAACCTCGACTATGTTTACATCGTTAAAAACCTTATGAAGGACGAAGAAGTGAAACTCGAAAATTCGATACAGGATGAATAGTATAATCTTGAAAAATATCTTGCGCTTCCTTGTGCTTGTCATTTTACAGGTATTCCTGCTGAATAAGATTAACTTTTTAGGTTTTCTGAATCCTTACATCTATATCCTTTTTATACTATTGCTGCCATTCGAAACCCCGGGATGGCTTTTGCTGTTACTTGGTTTTGTTACAGGCCTGGTAGTGGATATGTTTGCAAACACTCCCGGACTTAATGCTTCTGCCACAGTTTTTCTGGCGGCCATGCGCCCGGTTGTCATCAACCTGGTTGGTAAAAAACCGGACTACGATGTGGGAGGTCAACCTTCAATGCGGGATATGGGCTTCAAATGGTTCTTTCCATATGCTTTTCTGCTGGTTCTTATTCACCATTTTGTGCTAAATATTATAGATGTATTCAGTTTTTATGAGCTATGGCAGACTTTGATGCGTGTAATTTTCAGCTCAATTTTCACCCTGGTATTTATCTTTTTAGCTCAGTATATGTTTTCAAAGAATAAAGAAAGGGGCTAGCCAGGAGTGTCGTTTTCGAGAGTTTGGTTTTTTAGTTGATATGCAATTTTTTCTTAACTAACTTTCCGCAGTCACTGAACGAAATGTTATATTTTTGTTCGTCAAAAAACCAGGTCATTATTTGTCAATTTCATCTTTCAAATTAAAGAAAACCAGAACATGCGAAAAACTCTGTATTTATTTCTTCTCGCTTCCATTCTTGCATCCTGCACCAGCAAGAAGAATGATCTTTACACCATCAACGGTACGATATCTGGCACGGCCAAAGGAAAAATATTCCTGCAGAAACGGGAACTTGACAAATTTGTGAAGACTGACTCATCAGAAATTAAAGACGGGAAATTCAGCTTTACCGGTAATGTTGCTATTCCGGAAATGCGCTACTTCACTTTGGATCAGACGGAGACTATTCTTCCATTCTTTATCGAGAATGCAGAATTTACCATTACGGCCTATGCTGACAGTCTTGATAAATCAATTGTAAAAGGCGGGCCAACACAGGAATTATTCAAATCCTATACCGCGCAAAGCGATGCCTTGGATTCAAAGTTGAATGATCTTTATGTTAGCTTTATGCAAGCCAAACAGGCTGGCGACTCTGCATTATTGGCGCGTATAGATTCCACTTACAACGCTCTGGAAAAGGAGAAAACCTGGTTTACCAGGGACTTTCTTAAGAAAAATCCCAAATCGGTGGTATCTCCCTATCTGGTGATAAGTGAAGCTTACCTCTACGAACTACCGGCTCTGGACAGCATTACAGCTTCTTTTGATACTTGCCTGAACAAATCGGGCTACGTTGTTTCGCTGAAAGAACGAATTGCGATTCTGAAAACTGTAGCGGTGGGTCAACCTGCTCCTGATTTTACAATGAATGATACCACAGGGAAACCGGTAAAGCTATCATCATTCAAAGGCAAGGTATTACTTGTTGATTTCTGGGCTTCGTGGTGCAGGCCATGCAGAGGCGAAAATCCGAACGTTGTGAAGGCTTACAACGAATTCAGCAAAAAAGGTTTTGATGTGCTGGGTGTTTCGTTTGATGAGGATAAAGCCAAATGGATAAAGGCTATAAAGGAAGACAAACTCACCTGGAGCCACGTTTCGGACCTTCAGCGCTGGGGAAATGCTGCCGGTAAACTTTATGGCGTAAGGTCAATCCCGGCCAATGTGCTGTTGGATAAAAATGGTAAGATAATTGCCAGAAACCTCCAGGGTGAGGCCTTGCAAGCCAAATT
>Ga0268283_1001588_pt1 | contig 10899 bp, 2 predicted proteins | sample saktaG_13_FD_190140 | JGI IMG/M metagenome (GOLD analysis project Ga0268283, IMG submission 190140) | Saline water microbial communities from Sakinaw Lake, British Columbia, Canada - sak_2013_06_06_36m | ecosystem: Environmental > Aquatic > Non-marine Saline and Alkaline > Saline ... | reverse complement strand
GTACGCAACACCAATGTGTTGACAAGATGACCAAGCAAACCCTCCAGTTCTAAATTTCTTCGCCCAGCAGACCTAGTGCCGATAACGATGTCGTCCTGACCGCTATAACGATACAAAAGAACCTGAAACGCCGCCATTAAGGTCATAAACAGTGTTACCCCTTCACATCGACTCAACGCTTTTAGTCCTTCAGTCAAATCAGACGACAAACTGAATAACTGACATTGTCCACGGAATGATGGTTTTGACTGGCGCGGCTTACAAATAGGTAAATTCAGCGCTGTTAAATCTGCCAGCTTAAAAGTCCAATAGTCTAGTTGTTTTTTCATTGATTCCAATCTTCAGTGTGGTTTCGAAAAACAAGGTAAATTGATTCTTTTTTCCTTAATACAAAAGCAGTTAGTCACCTTCATCAAAGTAAGAGGCTTGAAAATATAAATCGCTCAAATTGGATTAATTTATGTAAAAACTTAAGATGCCTTAAAATAGACTAAAATGATCTATTCGCTTATCCTCTTCTTAATGCTTAATTTAATTGCGCACGATTTGGACCTCTCTACCCACACTTCAAATATAATAACTTCTTGCCAAAAATCTTGACCAGTGAAGTTATTTTTAAGGCTAAAATTAGTGAAAGCTATCGATATAACGTTTTTTTCAATTAAATCATCCAACAAACTGTGACACTGAATACTTAGGCGGAATCGAAAAAGAACATGGGGGTAATCAGACATTAAATGTCCTTCCAATATTTTACATTCCTTTTGAGTTGCAAAATCTTTTAGCAACTCACCCAGTTTTGCCTTATATCTTTATAAAGTTGTTTCTTTAAATATATTAAATTCTAGATAATATAAGATTTAATTTCCTAATCCAATACTCTAAATTCTCGGGCGTCTTCATCTTTTTTTCATTATCTTTTAAAACTATAAGCGGCACGCAGATAGGCAAGTCTCGATGACTCCCTCAATTATCAAACTCTTTGAGTTCACCAAAAAATCTGGTCAGTACTTCATAATCAGTACACATATATCTTATGGACTATTGAAAAACCATTCAAAAATCGTTTAATACGGCGCCCAGACATTGGCTACCCGTAGCTTGTAAAGCTTCTTTTAATAACTGTAAACGATTTAACTTTGTTTTATCTTTCCGGGCTACTAATAGAGCACCGCCCGATAAAGATGATATGATTTGAGCATCCATACCTTGATCTGCTGATGCTGTGTCAATCAGAATAACGTCGAACTGTTTCTGTAACTGCTGAAGACAACTTTTGAATCTCCGACTGATCCATTCAGTTGGATTTGGCAATACTGTGCCTGCTGGCAAGATTGATAAATTACTGAAGGCTGGCACTTGTGTCACAACGGTCAAATCTGCTCGTCCGGCCAATACATCCGATAGACCATAACTGCCTGGCAACTTAAATAATGTATGCTGATTGGGTTGTCGTAGGTCGGCATCTATTAATAAAGTGCGCTCACCAAGTTGAGAAAAAACAATCGCCAAATTGGCCGCGATATAACTACGCCCTTCGCATCGATTCGGACTGACCAGTGCCAATGTTTTATGGGCATCACTGAACCAGTGCAATATCAATTGTTCTCGCATAACTTTCAATGCCGCTACTTGCTTACTAAACGGCTGGTAAGCAGCAATGAGCTCCTGACTAAAATGCGCTTCGCTTGCCACAAGAAAGGGAAAATCAAATTGATGAGATAAGGCCTGTTGTATATCTTCATCATTAATCAACCCAAGTGCTTTCGCTGCATCACCAAAACGCATGTTATTGTGTTGTTGCAAAGCAATAATCCGTTCTGCGTCACCGTAAGTGATTTTCCCAGCCTCCAGCAACAGAGCCCCAATTGACGCTGTGTTCTCTGACTTGGCTATTTCGTTGAACATCGTATTGGTAATTTTAATTTTTGTTGCTAACATCTATACTCTACTTTTATATGCTACGTTGATCGTTAAGAAAACCCAAGGCCTTGTCAACATTTAACAAAGGAGATATTAACTTTCGCTTAGCGACTGAAGTTGAAACAACCGCAAAGACCGGAATAACTAACGCGTCTGAAATATCAAAAGTAGAGCGCACTCGACGATCCATCAATTCCGCTACTAACGCAGAACCAACACCCAACATACTACCGAGAAAAACCGACAACATTATGTTCAACATTATTTTTGGCTTTGCAGGTTTATGCGGCAGAAAGGCGGGATTAAGCACAGAAATATTTGTCTGGCTCATTTCACTTTCCATACGACTTTGAACAGCACGCTGCATCGCAGCATCATATGTTCGTTGCGCGCTTTCCACCTCACGATTCAACACCGCCATTTCATTATGCTGTTTTTTCAGCTCTAACACTTTTACTTTCTGTTCAGTCAGCGCATTGGCAATCATTTTGTCACGTTGACTTGCAGACGTTAACCCACTTTCTATACTGTTTAAAATCATTTTAATTTCAGAATGAATTTTCTGTTTAATACTGTTCACTTCGGCTTTTGATTCCATATATTGCGGATGACGTACATCAACCCGCTTGGACAATTCAGCAAATTTAGATTCGGCCCTCGACAAATCCGACTTTAGTGATTGAATGAGAACACTATTTAATACCTCTTGTAGTGACTCTAATGAACCACCCTGCTCAACGGTAGTTGATAACAAGTTTTTTCTGGATTGCAATTCGCTGGTGTGTAGTTGACTGTCCACCAATTGCTTTGATAAATCGGTTAGACGAGCATTTTCCAAATCAAGTCTATCATCAGTCGCGACAATACCTTGTTGTTGCTGATAGTTAGACAATACTGATTGGGCATGCTCCAAATGATCTCGCAAGTAAGTCATTTGCGAATGAAATAAACCGGCATTCAACTTAACCGGTTGGCTGCGCAATTCTATGCTGGTCTCTATGTAAGCATCAGCAAACGCATTGGCAGCAATCATTGAGAATTTCGGGTCGATAGAGGTAAAATTGAGCTGTATCAGACTGCTCTCTCGTGAGGGTTTGATTTCCAGATTATTTTTCAGTAATAAATCCGCGATCCAATCACTTATATCTCCCGTACCTCCAGCTTTTTTAAAGCCTTTCTGCATTTGAGGGTCCTCATTGAGATTGAGTTTTTTGACCACTTTGAGTGCGACATTATGACTGGCAATGATATCTGACTCCGTCGCATTATTCGGTGGCAACACTTGTCTTGGCAGGCTTAAACCAGTCACCGGATCGACGCCATGCTGATCAACTAAAATTGATGTCGTAGCTACATATTGCTTGGGTAACAACAAACTCAGGACCAACGTCGTAATTATCGTCACCATCATTACTGACAGAACAACGCATTTACGCGACCATAGAATAGAAATAAATTGGTAAAAATTCATACTTTTTTGCTTAATAGGCAACATCAGTTTTGTTAACGCTTCATGCTAAAGAAGATAGCTTTCAAGCCACTTAAGTTCTCTTTAACCGTCTTTTTATGCTCAATTGCTACATTGACAATTTAAATATAGTTACTTATCGACTGCTTTTCTACATCTCTGGAGAAAAAAATATCAACACAATCGAACTTTAATGAACTTAATGAACTTAATGAACTTAATGATGATAATTGTATTAATACTATGAGCAGATTGCGGAATTCGTTATCACAGACACGGCTTTAACATACGACACTCATATTTCATTATTTCTTAAAATACTAGGCTAGCTGATAAAAAACAGCAAAATTGGTGGCAAAATTTGAAGATGTGTAAACCAAAGAATTTATCTAATACATTCTTGGCTTACTAGCTCGTAAATCTCAAGACCATCTAGATTAGAATCTAGGAGATTTTTGCAGAAACGTTTTTATTACAATCTATTAAATTTGCAGAAAATGAAAGAAGTTACAATCCGTAAAATAATAATTTGATACCCTGCCCTGCGGAACCTTTGGGGGAATTTTATATAACTTTAGCATTTGAAATTAGTCAACTATCTATTAACTATAGATTCATTAATACATGCAATTAATTTTTCAGCAAGGGTTTTAGCATTTGAATCTTTTATAATCCCATGATGCGTACCGCAAATATTTTGAACTTCTAGTCTATCTCCTAGAAGTTTTCTCCATTCTAGATCTGGCGGTGTCTTTTCAAAAAAAAATGTGTCTCTGTCCGTGGCCTGAAATAATATCACCTTTCCTTCATATAATTCTGGATTGTAACCATTACGACAAATTAAATCAGGTCCTGTTGTATAAATGTGAGGCCAAAAATCAGAGCAATATTTATCTTTTTTTAAACACCAATAATTAACTTTATTTTTGACCATTACCAGCAGTTGCTTGAAGCTTAATCCAAAAATATTTTTGACTATCCGGTCATAGGGAAGTAACTTCGATCGGTTATTTGTTAAATATGTATCTAGCATGGCAACTAAATTCAATTGATGCCCATTTGCTTGAAGTTGTCTAGCCATTTCATAGGCAACAACTCCACCGAAGGAAAACCCAATCAATTGATAAGGGCCTTGAGGTTGAACCAACTGCATTTCTTCTATGTAGTGCCTAGCGAGTTCTTTTAATTGAGGTAGACTAACTGGAGAATTACTATTCTCTAAAGCCATGCCATAGCGTAAAAAATATAACGGCTGATCCTTTCCCAGATACTGTGAAAAATCAGTAATGAAAGTTATTGTGTGAATCGCGAATAGTGGTGGGCGCGACCCTTGATTTTGAATTGAAATAAGAGAATAGCATGAAGACTTTTGTTTGCCCGACAATAGAATTACCCCAAAACTTTCAATAGTTGGAGATTGGTAAATCAAACCTAAGGGTAAATTGGTATCAAACATTTCATTAACGTCAATAATCATCTTAACTGCTAGTAATGAATGGCCACCCAATTCGAAGAAATTATCGTGAATACCTATGTCATCAATCTTTAATACTTCTCGCCATATTTTGGCCAGTTTTTTTTCTAGTAGAGTACGTGGGGCAATGAATTTAGTAGCTATATCCTGTCGATTCTGATCAGGCTCCGGCAGGGCTTTTCGATCCAGTTTCCCATTGGGGGTTAGAGGCAAGGCATCGAGAAACACATAAACCGAAGGTAACATATAGTCTGGCAATTTTGGCTTCAGAAAGTCTCGCAATTCCGAAGAACTTGGCATAAAATCCCTTTCTGGCACAACATAAGCTACCAAACGTCTGTCCTCTGGAGTGAGTTGATATATATTAACTGCCACCGCTCTTAATTGCGGGCACTGAGATAATGTTGCCTCAATATCGCCTAGCTCAATGCGAAATCCTCGAAGCTTAATTTGATTATCAATACGACCTAAACATTCAATGGTTCCGTCTGATAGATATCGCGCCAAATCTCCTGTTTTATACAATCGTTCATGAGGATCCTCACTAAAAGGATGCTTGATAAATTTTTTAGCGGTTAGTTCTATTTGATTGAGATATCCGCGCGCTAAACCTTCACCACCAATATATAGCTCACCTGTGATCCCTACAGGAACCAGTTGTAAATTCTTATCCACTATGTAGAGCTGTGTATTTGCAATAGGTCGACCTATCGGTATAGTTTTATCTACGTTAATTTCATTAGGTAACCGATATGCCGTTGACCAAACGGTTGTTTCGGTCGGACCATAAACATTCACGACGTCTTTGGACTTTTTTTGTAACTGTATAGCTAAATCATTTGCTAATGCTTCACCCCCACATAGAACTGTAAGCCTTGAATTACCTTCCCACTCAGCCGCCAAGAGTAAACGCCAAGTCGCAGGTGTTGCTTGCATAAAGGTTATAGCGCTACTTTTATCTAATGCTGTCGCTAAACCTGAACCATTCATAGCAAGCTGGTGACTGGCAATAACTATCTTTGCTCCACGAATAAGAGGGAGATACATCTCTAATCCAGCAATATCAAACGATAAAGTGGTAACCGCCAATAAAATATCTTGCTCTGTAATATGAAGCAATTGTTTCATCGACATTAAGAAATTAAATAGTGATCGATGAGTAATTTGTACCCCTTTGGGTTTTCCGGTTGAACCTGAGGTGTAAATTACATAAGCCAGGTTCATTGAAGTATGCCCAAGCTGGTGAAAATCTGGATTAATATCTGGCTGGTTGGCCCAAGGAAGGGGGAGCAACTTTGACTCCATATCAATGATCGGTATCGCTTTGGTAAGACCAGAAAACAAATTATTGAGCCTGCTTTGAGACAGCAATACTAGAGGAGCACTATCTTCAAGCATAAATACCAGTCGTTCCGTAGGATAGTTAGGATCAAGTGGCACATAAGCACCTCCCGCCTTAAGAATAGCGAGAAGACCGACCACCATATCCAGGGACCGTTCGAGACAGATTGCAACCAGTACCTCCGGACCTACTCCCAAGCTAATCAGGTAATGTGCCAATTGATTGGCCTTGGCGTTAAGCGCTTGATAACTTAGTTGCTGATCTTCAAAAACCAGCGCGATGGCCTCAGGAGTTCTTGCCGCCTGCTCTTCAAAGAGTTGATGGATACATCTATCTTTCGGATAATCGCTATATGTGTTGTTCCACTCCACTAACAGTTGCTGTCGTTCTGATTCGGTCAGTAGTGGTAATTTAGATACAGACAACTCTGGATTAAGCATGATACTATTGAGAAGAGTTTGAAAATGCCCAATTAAACGAGCGATAGTTGGTGACTCAAACAAGTCAGTTGCGTATTCCAAACTACCAGTCAACCCCTCTAGAGTTTCAGATAATTCTAGAGTAAGGTCAAATTTAGTGGTTGCGCTACTGACTTTTATAGATTCTACCGAAATTTCATTTAACTGAAGCTTATCTTCAGAAGTATTCTGAAAGACAAACATGACCTGAAACAGCGGATGATGACTTGGGTCGCGTTGCGGATTCAGTACTTCAACCAGCTTTTCAAAGGGCATGTCTTGGTTAGCGTAAGCGTCAAGCGCGACGACCCGCACCTGCGCAAGCAGTTCACGAAAGCTCGGATCACCCGAAAGATCGGTACGCAACACCAACGTGTTGACAAAATAGCCAATCAAGTTCTCCAGCCCCAAATTACTGCGACCAGCAATTGGCGTACCGATAAGAATATCGTTCTGGCCGCTATAACGATGCAACAGAACCTGAAACGCTGAAACCAAGGTCATAAACAGGGTTACCCCTTCGCGTCGACTCAACGCTTTTAGTCCTTCTGTAAAATCAGGCGACAAACTGAATGAATGACGTTGTCCACGATAAGACTGTATAACAGGACGCTGCCTGTCGGTAGCAAGTTCCAACATAGGCGCATCAGATAACCTAGTTTTCCAGTAAGTTATCACTTGCTTCGATCTCTCACTTTGCGCCCACTCTCTCTGCCACACAGCATAGTCAGCGTAGTGGAATTGTAGCGCTGAAAAAGGTGAAGCTAGCCTCTGGCTAAATACCCCATAAAGCTCCGATAACTCTCTTGCAAACACCGCCATCGACCAACCATCAGTGATGATGTGATGGAATGCATATAGGAAAATGTATTCTTCCTCCCCTATCTGTAGTAACTGAAATCGTAGTAGTGGAAGTCTTTTTAAGTCGAAGATTGTTGTCGCATTGTGCTTAATGAGCCTTGCTATCTCAGATGTTCTCAGTTGCTCGGAATAGCCACGAAGATCCATCATCGTAAAGGGGAGTGAAAGTGATGAGTGGATTACCTGTAATGGTATCCCATCCTGCTCAGAAAAACAGGTACGCAAAGCCTCATGACGGTCAATAATTGCATTTAATGCTAATTCCAGACTGCCGACATTGAGCTTGCCATCAAGCCGGAAAGCGCTGGCGATGATATAGTTTTCGGAAGTACCTGCCAACTTATCCACAAGCCACAAACCCTGTTGCGAGTAAGAGGTTGGAAATTCGAATTGCTCAACACCTGTTGCACTTTTAGTCTCTATAGAAGAACGAGGCTGAGGTGTAATAGGGTTGCCACGATTTGACTTATTTACGGAGGTATTTTCAATCAACTCTGCCAATTCAGCGATAGTCGGGGATTCAAAGAAACTACTGAGCGAAATATCCACCGACAGCTGTTCACCAATGCGAACAATTACCTGAGTGGCAAGCAATGAATGTCCGCCCAATTCAAAGAAATTATCGTGAATACCTATGCGATCAATCTTTAATACGTCACTCCATATCTCAGCAAGCTGGTTTTCTAGAGGACTGCGTGGAGCAATCAATTCAGCACCCAAATCATGTCGATGCTGATCCGGTTCCGGCAAGGCTTTTCGATCCAGTTTACCATTCGGAGTTAGAGGCAAGGCGTCTAAAAACACAAACGCTGAAGGTATCATATACTCTGGCAACTGTTGCTTAAGAAAGTCTCGTAACTCAATTACGCTTGGTGTGGAATCCTTTTCTGAAACCATATAGGCCACTAGGCGTTTATCCCCAAGAATGGGCTCATAAACGCTCACTACGACCTCTCGTAGTTTTTGATGCTGCTCCAGCAACGATTCAATTTCACCCAACTCAATGCGAAATCCCCGAATCTTGACTTGATGATCTATACGTCCTAAAAATTCGATATTGCCATCAACTAAATAACGGGCCAAATCACCTGACTTGTACATCCTCGAACCTTTTACTGTTGTGAACGGATCAAGCAAAAATCTCTCAGCTGTCAGTTCAGGCTGATTCAGATAACCTCGTCCTACAGGTACTCCACCTATATAAATCTCTCCCACCACTCCAATAGGTACAAGTTGCTTATTATTATCCAAGATGTAGATTCGAGCATTAAAAATCGGTCGTCCAATAGGTACTGATCGATTGCAATATTGTTCTAGATCAGGCGAAAGCCTGTAATAAGTGGCTGTAGCCGTACATTCAGTTGGCCCGTAGTTGTTTACAAACTCTGGTCGTGGCTCGGGTAATTCCAAGAGCTTTGATAGTTGCATCGGCTCACCTCCTAGGAACACCTTCCGAAGTCCGCTAAGTTCACCATTAAGGCTAACATCAATTAGGGTATTAAACCCGCTTGGGGTAAGGTTCATCATACTGATGCCCTCCTTTACCACCTGTGCCACAATAGCTTTTGGATCAAACGGCTCCTTGGCTAAAACCAGTCGGGCACCAGCGAGTAAAGGGCCATAAGTTACTCGCTGAGTAAGATCAAAAGCCATTGACGTTACTAACAATACAGCATCATCGCTTGTAATGTGCGCCTCTCTAATGTACCAAGGAAGTAAGTTTTGTAAACCCCGATGCAAAACCCCTGCTCCTTTTGGCTTTCCAGTAGATCCAGAAGTATAGATCACATAAGCCAAATTTTCTGATCTAAGTCCGACAACACTATGACTCGGGTTGGTGCTGGGTTGTTTTTCCCAGAGATATGACTCTGCAGACACATCAATCATCGGTGGACATTTCGGCATTCCAGTAAACAATGTTTTATATCGACCCTGTGTCAACAAAACCAAAGGTACACTGTCCTCAAGCATAATGACCAGTCGGTATTTTGGATAGACGGGATCAAGTGGCACATAAGCACCACCTGCTTTAAGTATAGCAAGAAGCCCAACCACCATATCAAGGGATCGCTGAAGACAAATTGCTACCAGTACTTCCGGACCTACACCCAAGCTTCGCAAGTAATGAGCGAGTTGATTGGCATGGGCGTTAAGTTGCTGATATGTAAGTTGCTGGTTTTCATAGACGACTGCCACAGCCATTGGAGATAGAGCAACTTGATCTTCGAATAAGTGATGAATTAAACGACCATTCGGAATCGGAACAGTCGTGTCGTTCCAATCCACCACTATTTGCTGGCGTTCAGATTCAGTAAGTAATGGTAATTGAGATACACGCTTCTCTGGATTAAAAGTGATTCCGTGAAGCAAGGTTTGGAAATGGCCTATCAAATGCTCTATAGTTGACTCTTCGAACAAATCAGTGGCATACTCTACCTTGCCTTCTAAGCCATTCGAGGTATCATACAGCTCAAGGGTAAGATCAAATTTGGTCGTGCCTGTATTGTGTGGTAGAGATTTTGCAGTAACTTCATTTAACTGCAACTTCTCATCAAAAGTATTCTGAAGTATAAACATAACCTGAAAAAGCGGATTACGACTTCGATCACGTTTCAGATTAACCCCTTCAACCAATTTCACAAATGGCATATCCTGATTTACGTAAGCTCCAATTGCGACTTCTCTCACCCGTAAAAGCAGTTCATGAAAGGTCGGATCGCCAGAAAGATCGGTACGTAATACCAAGGTATTAACAAAAAAACCAATTAAACCTTCGAGTTCTAAACGGCTACGCCCTGCGTTTGGTGATCCTACAATAATATCATCCTGACCGCTATAACGGTGCAACAAAACCTGAAAGACTGCTAATAGAGTCATGAACAATGTTACTCCTTCACGTTTACTCAAGAGCTTTAACTCTTCTGTCAAGTCAAGTGACAATCTAAATGACTGAATCTTTCCACGATAGGACTGTATTGCAGGACGCGACCTGTCATTTGGCAAATTTAATGTTGACACATCTGCAAGTTTGTCGTGCCAGTAATCCACAAGTTTTGCCATAGTCTCACCCTGAAGGCATTCCCTCTGCCAGACTGCATAATCGGCAAACTGGATTGGGAGTTCTGGCAATGATGACTCCACCCCTTGACTATAAGCACCATAAAGTGACGACAACTCTCGGAAAAAAACCTCCATTGACCAACCATCGGAGATAATATGATGAAAAGCGAGAAGAAAAATATATTCTTCCTCCTTTATTTGTAACAACTGAAATCGTAACAGGGGTAGTTTTTTTAAGTCGAAGGCTGTCGTATCATTTTGCTTCATGAAACTTGCAACTTCGGATATCCTCTGTTGGTCAGAATGATCACGA
>Ga0268283_1001587_pt1 | contig 10900 bp, 8 predicted proteins | sample saktaG_13_FD_190140 | JGI IMG/M metagenome (GOLD analysis project Ga0268283, IMG submission 190140) | Saline water microbial communities from Sakinaw Lake, British Columbia, Canada - sak_2013_06_06_36m | ecosystem: Environmental > Aquatic > Non-marine Saline and Alkaline > Saline ... | reverse complement strand
ACCTGCCCATTTTTAAATTTAATTTCATAATACCTTCTATGCTCATTATAGAATCTTTGCCCAGCATCAGTTAAAAGGTAATTCTGCTTTGCCATATCAGTCTTATATCTCCGACCATTCAGACCATCTATTAATTTGCCATTAATGAAATCACCTACTTTATAATACTGGTTATTGTATAAAGTGATTGTTTCAATTAAATTCAAAAGTGATTGATGAATTTTCATTCTAACGGCTCTCATATCTTCTTTATTTTTATTATTAGTTAATTGATTATATGCCTTTATATTTTCAACCAAATCCATATGCTTATCTTTAGACAGTTCAAGACTTGATAGTTTACTTTTATTGACCGTCAATAACTCATTTAAACCTGTTATTTCAGCCTCTATATCATCGGCTTTTTTACCCATAGCAAGAATAACATTCTTAGATAAACCCTCCGTTGTTATGTCGTTAATTATAGAATCATATTGCTTTTGTTTTGCTGTGACTAACAACCCATCATTATTTATTTTCTGCTTAAGAGCTTGTATTTCTGTTTGCTTACCTGCTGGTGTGAAGATTTCATTTAGGTTTATTTCTGTTACCCATTTTAGAAAACTTTCTTGGAACTGCTCATAACCCCATGGCATAGCAATACATTCTATTGATTTCGAAGCTTTCATACATCTTAAATAGCTGTGCTTACCATTTGTATAATAATTCACATTTGAACCACAACCACTACAAACTATAATCCTACTGAAAAGGTTAGTATATGTATTCCCCTTTCTGCCAGTTCCTTTTCCATTGCTTCTTAACTGTCGTGCATTTTGGGATAATAAAAAATCTTGATAAGGGATAGCTTCGGGAAAATAGTTTGGGATAGGGGTTATAGTACATTTACTAGCAAATGTTCCATAGGTCGCGGGGGAACTCAAGCAGTATTGAATATAAGCTGTATTCCATCCTGATTTCGTGAGTTGAGGATATAAGGTGGGGTGATTATGTAGTTCTTTAATTATAGAAACCGCGCCATAACCCTGTATGCTCATTGAAAATATCTTTTGTAATGTAACCACATTACTATTCAGATAAAACTCCTTTTTATCTTCATCATATGAAATCCAAAATGGGGTATTTCTAGTTAGAATTTCGTTTTCTATATTTTGAAATTTATTTGACCATGATTTTTTTAAGCGGTCTGCCTTAAGCTTACTTTCTTCATTGCTACGGGAAAAAATAAGTAACGAGTAGACTAAGTTTCCAATATCGTTAATGTTAGTGGCACTATAAGATTTATTATCAGAAAGGGTATGAACCGTAATACCTGCTACACAAATACTCTGCAAGATCGCCAAAGATTTCAACACCTCTTGTCTAGAAATCCGATCTAGAGACTCAACTAACAATGTTGAACCTATGGCTATTTTTCCCTGCTCTATTGCAAGTAGAAATTGCCCAAGTTTTGACGAGTGTTCGATGTTAGCACCTTTAAAAGCACTGACCCCCAAATCTTCAAGCATAAATTCGGTGTCCAAAATTTTATCATTGGATTTACACCATGCGTCTATACGCTCTTGTTGCCTCCGCCTCGACTCCCCATGTTTTACTTGTTCTAAGGAACTACAGCGACTATACGAGTAAACTTTACTACTACTGATTTGGTCTGGCATGGGGTAAGCTTAATAATATGGGGTATTTTCTATATTATAGGTTGTTTACGCCGTGGTTAGGAATAAATAAATTGATTACCATTCTTTTATAGCCCTCCTCTGCCGGAGGATATAGCTTCATTCCGGAAGAATCAGCAAAAACGAACGTATTAAAGAGCAACATACTGCTAAGAACAATGAACTTGTAAAAACGTTGCTTCATATAATCACCTTGTTAAACTTGGCATTAAAAAACAAAATCTATTCTTACTCTAGCCGTTATTACTTGCAACTTGTTTTTCTTACGGCTCTACATAAAAAATACAGTAAAATAGCCAGTTTTACAAAGCCTCACTTCGTGAATCTCAAACAGACATCAATAGGTACACATGAAAAATTATAAAATCGCAGTGCTGGCCGGTGACGGTATCGGTCCGGAAATTACTAAAGAAGCCATCAAGGTACTTAAAGTTATAGAAGAACGCAATGATGTTACTTTTGAACTGATGCCTGCGGCTTTTGGCGCCTGCGCTTATTTTGAATTTGGCGATGCCTTTCCACAAGCAACTATTGATATTTGCGATCAAGCGGATGCTATTTTAAAAGGTACTATTGGTTTAAGTCATGAAGAATCCAAAAAGATTCCCATTGATAAACAGCCTGAACGTGGGGCATTATTGCCTCTTCGTCGCCGTTACAATACTTATGCAAACTTTAGGCCGGTTTTTTTACCCAAAGCTTTAGGTCATTTTTCACCCCTAAAAGCTGAAATTATCGGTGAAGGCATTGATATTATTATGGTGCGTGAATTAGTAGGCGGCCTGTATTTTGGCAACAAGGAAATGGGTGTTAACGAACAAGGCTTACGCTATGTAAAAGAAACATTAGAATATGATGAATTACAGATTAAACGTATTTTGCACCAAGCCTTTAAATTAGCCAGTAAACGTAAAAAAATATTACATAACATCCACAAAAGTAATGTTCTAAAATCCAGCGTATTATGGAATGAAATACTGGATGAAGTTGCTGTTGAATATCCCGATGTTGAAGTTATTCATCAATTAGTCGATTCAGCGGCGACCAATCTTTGCCTGAGACCGACTCAATTTGATGTTATGGTTATGGAAAATATGTTCGGTGATATTTTGAGTGATCAGGGTGGTGGTATTTTAGGTTCGCTAGGTCTTATGCCTTCTGCTTGCTTGGGTGATGACAAAGCTTACTATGAACCTTCTCATGGCTCTGCACCTGATATTGCCGGTAAAAATATTGCTAATCCTTACTCTATGATTGGTTCGGTTGCGATGATGCTGGAAAACAGTTTTGATATGGCGGAAGAAGCCAAAAATGTTTGGGCTGCCATGCAAGGCGTCTTTGCTGATGGTTACTCAACGGCTGATCTTTCAAAGCCAGGCACTGGTGTTATCATGATTAATACGGTTGAATTTGGCGATAAGGTTGTAGAAAAACTGAGAGCCATGCCAAAAGTTTAAAACACTCACTCTTTAAGCAGCATAAAAAGGGCGAGATCAATATTCTCGCCCTTTTTTGTTTGTAGGGCTTTATGCTGATCTATCTTTTCACTCGCCTAACCATTTTTCTAATTTTTTGCACTTGTATTAAACGTTTTTAAACTTATATTGTCTGTCATGCGTGTTTAACAATCCCTGAGAAATCCTGATGAGTACACCATTAGTAAAAAAACTGTTTTTGATGTCTATCTTTTCCACTTGTTTGTCTGCACCACTGACAGTCTCTGCTGCCGGTTTGCCGCCTTATGTTGATGGGCAACCATTACCCTCTCTGGCGCCGATGTTGGAACACAGTATGCCAGCAGTGGTCAATATTTCCACCTCAACCAATATTCAAGTTAACGAAAATCCCTTAATGCAGGATCCGTATTTTCGTCAATTTTTTAATGTGCCCAATCAATCACGGCAGCAACAGAAAAACAGCCTGGGCTCGGGTGTGATTATAGACAGTAGCCAAGGCTTGGTGCTTACTAATAACCACGTTATTGATAAGGCAGATAAAATCATGGTTACTTTAAATGATGGCCGCCAACTTAATGCCGAATTAATTGGTACGGATCCTGAAGCTGATATCGCTATTATTAAGGTGCCTGCCAACAATTTAACGCAACTTCCCATTGCTGACTCCAGTCAATTAAAAGTGGGTGATTTCGTGGTTGCCATTGGTAATCCATTTGGTTTGGGGCAAACCGTAACCTCAGGTATTGTCAGTGCCTTGGGTCGCTCGGGTCTTGGTATAGAAGGCTATGAAGATTTTATCCAAACCGATGCTTCTATTAATCCGGGCAATTCGGGAGGTGCCTTGGTTAATCTTCGAGGTGAATTAGTCGGCATGAATACAGCAATTCTGGCGCCCAATGGTGGTAATGTCGGAATAGGTTTTGCAATCCCTACCAAGATGATTATGCCCATTAAAGATTTACTGGTTAAACACGGTGAAGTTAAACGTGGTTTGCTCGGTGTAACCACTCAGGATTTAACACCTGAACTGGTTAATGCATTTAATCTTGAAAATAAACAAGGCGCGGCTATTAGTCGAATTGAAAGCAATTCACCTGCCGCAAAAGCGGGATTAGAACCAGGCGATATTATTGTGCTGGCTAACGGTCACCCAGTTAAAAGTAGTCAAGATATCCGCAATATAGTGGGCTTATTGCAAATTGGCGATAACGTTAATATTGAATATTTTCGTGGTAACGAAAAAAAATCAGTGGTTGCGACTATTGGTAAACAGGAACAGCCTCAATTGGCGGGCGAAAAACTTCATCGCTTATTAAAAGGTACGGTATTATCCACAACCGAAAAAGATCAACCTGAAGGTATTTTAATCGAGAAGATACAAAACTCGTCTTATGCCTGGCGCATGGGTTTACGTCCCGGCGACGTTATCATTTCCGCAAATCGCTATCGTGTACTTAATCTTGCTGAATTACAAAAAGTTGTCGACCCCAACAATGCCTTGCTCATTAATATTCAACGCGGACAGGAAGGCTTCTTTGTTGTGTTAAGATAACTGTAAAGGTAATCCTTGGCGGTTGCTTTATACAAAAGACTACTCCGATATTTACAAAACACTGAGCATATACATTGAGTCCAGAAAAACAATTTATCCCCTTAAAAATTGCCGTATTAGTGGTCTCAGACACGCGCACGGATGCGGATGACACCTCGGGTAAAACGTTGGTAGATCGTGCAACAGAAGCTGGACACCATGTTCTGGAAAAGAAAATAGTACCCGATGATATTTATCAGATCAGGGCTATTATCTCAAACTGGATTGCCTCAGATAACATCAATGTGGTGATAAGCACAGGTGGCACAGGTGTTACCGGCAGGGATGGAACACCTGAAGCCGTGGCGCCTTTATTGGATAAAGTACTGGATGGTTTCGGCGAAACTTTTAGGATGCTGTCTTATCAGGATATTAAAACATCAACCATACAATCTAGAGCACTTGCCGGAGTCGCTAATGCTACTTATCTTTTTTGTTTGCCTGGTTCCTCAGGTGCATGTAAAACCGCTTGGGATAGCTTAATTAAAGAACAACTGGATTATCGAACCAGACCTTGTAACCTAGTTCAATTGATGCCCAGATTAATGGAAAAATAATATGCAATCCGGTTTTTTATTTCTAGGCGCACTCAGCGCTCTGATTGGTGTTGGAATGGGTGCTTTTGGCGCTCATGGTTTAAAAGCCATCTTAAGTCCCGAAATGCTAGCTGTCTATCAAACCGGCGTCACTTACCAAATATGGCATGCGCTAGGGTTGATTGCTATTGCCCTCATACGCCAGCAAGTTCCTGAGTCCAAATTACTGATTTGGGCAGGCTGGCTTATGTTTGTTGGCATACTCATTTTTTCTGGAAGCCTGTATCTATTGGCAATACTCGATTTAAAATGGTTAGGCATATTTACCCCAATAGGCGGAGTCAGTTTTATGATGGCTTGGGTTTTAATCGCTATTTTTGCATCCAAAAAACAACATCACAGCAGGTATGAAAATGCGCGAAACTAGCCCACAAACTATTTATTTAAAAGACTACACCGTACCAGATTATCTAATTAGGACTGTTGATTTAAATTTTACACTAGCTGAAGAGAATACCAAGGTTGTCTCACGGCTAACTTTAAGTAGAAATCCCGATAGTAAAACGGGCGATGTACCACTTATTTTGGCAGGTGAAAACCTGACATTAATCAGTATAGTTATGAATGACGACATGGCGTTATCTGAACAGGACTATCAGCAAACAACTGATTCATTGATTATTCATCTAGTCCCACAACACCGAGATTTTGTATTAACCATCGAAAACACTATTAACCCAAAAGCCAACACGGCTTTAGAAGGTTTGTATCTTTCCAACAGCATGTTATGCACCCAATGCGAAGCAGAAGGTTTTAGAAAGATCACTTATTTTCTTGATAGACCCGATGTCATGGCAAAATTCACCACGACGCTGACGGGTGACAAAGACAACTATCCGGTTTTATTATCTAACGGTAACAAAATCGCACAAGGTGAGTTAAGCGATAATCGGCACTGGGTCACTTGGAAAGATCCCTTTAACAAGCCCTGCTATTTATTTGCGCTGGTTGCCGGACAATTAGATTGTGTTGAGGATAGTTATATAACTCAGTCAGGTCGCAAAATCAGCTTGCAGATTTTCGTTGAAAAACATGATCTGGATAAATGTGCCCATGCGATGCAGTCACTTAAAAATTCGATGCACTGGGATGAACAAGTGTATGGTCTTGAATACGATCTGGATTTATACATGATTGTAGCTGTCGGTCATTTCAATATGGGCGCAATGGAGAACAAAGGCCTTAATGTGTTCAATACCAAATTTGTACTGGCACGTCCAGATACTGCAACCGACTTTGATTATGAACATATTGAAGGTGTTATCGGCCACGAATATTTCCATAACTGGACAGGTAATCGTATTACCTGCCGAGATTGGTTTCAGCTAAGTTTGAAAGAAGGCTTTACGGTATTTCGCGATCAAGAGTTTACCGGCGACAGAACGTCCAAAGCGGTTAAGCGGATAGAAGATGTAATTAATCTTCGTACTCGCCAGTTCTCAGAGGATGCCGGCCCTATGGCGCATCCAATCCGACCCAATGCCTATATAGAAATCAACAACTTTTATACCTTAACCGTTTATGAAAAAGGTGCAGAAGTTGTGCGTATGATTCATACCTTAGTCGGTGCGGAAGGTTTTCGCAAAGGCAGTGATTTATATTTTGAACGTCATGATGGTCAAGCTGTTACTTGTGATGATTTCGTCAACGCAATGGAAGCAGCCAATGACATTGATTTAACACAATTTCGTCGCTGGTATGAGCAAGCAGGAACACCTGTATTAACTGTTCAACAAACTTACGACTCTGTTGCACAAACCTTATCGATAACTATCAAGCAACATTGCCCTGCAACTCCAGGACAGGACGTTAAAGAACCGCTTCATATACCGGTTACGGTTGGTTTAATCAACAAAGACGGCGGAAAAGCACCTTGTAAATTACAAGGCAGTACTTTGACTGATGAAGTTATTTTGCAACTAACCCAAGCCGAGCAAAATTTTGTCTTTGAAGGTCTTAAAGAACAACCGATCATTTCAATTTTAAGAAGTTTTTCCGCGCCGGTTAAGTTGGTTATAGAGCGCAGCCTTGAAGAGCTTGCATTTTTATTAAGCTTTGACACTGATACATTTAATCGTTGGGAAGCAGGGCAACAACTTGCCGGACAAGTTATTGCAGGATTGATTACTGATTTTCAAAATGGACATGAATTAAAAATAAACCCGATTATTATCAAAGCATTTAAACAAATACTAGATCAATCATGGGATGACTTGTCTTATTTTTCCTTGTTATTAAGCTTGCCTTCGGAGACGTATTTAGCTGAACAAATGCAGGTTGTTGATGTTGAAGCCATCCACAAGACGAGGGAATTTGTCTTATTATCTTTAGCTGAAGCATTACAATCAAAATTTAAAAACCTGTATCTGCAAAATAATCGGGAAGAGTCTGGTTTATTTGACGCCGGTGCAATAGGCCGCAGGCGTATCAAGAATGTTTGCTTGGCTTATTTAGGTAGACTTGAACAAACCGAAATACAGCAGTGGTCACAACAGCAATTTATCAGCGCTAAAAACATGACCGACCAAATGGCTGCCTTGGCAGTGGTTGTCAATAGCTTACATCCTGCCAAGCAAGAATGCCTCGCTAGTTTTTATCAACAATGGAAAGAAGAAGCATTGGTTATTGATAAATGGTTTGCATTACAAGCGTCAAGTCATAATTCGGATACCTTTGCCGTTGTGCAAGCCTTAATGCAACATCCTGCTTTTGATTTAAAAAATCCAAACCGAGTTAGATCTCTGATTGGAGCCTTCAGCCAAGCCAACCCATTGCATTTTCACGCTGCAAATGGCCAAGGTTATCAATTTCTGGCTGATCAAATCATTGCTCTTAATACTTTAAATCCACAAGTTGCCTCTCGTATGTTAAGTGCCTTAACTTCCTGGCGACGATATGACCCAGGCAGACAAGCGCTAATAAAAGCAGAACTTGAAAGAATAATAGCTACTGAAGACGTTTCGAAAGATGTTTATGAAGTGGCCAGTAAAAGTCTGGCTTAAGCAATATTGATCTATAGTTGAGGCCTTAGTTAACAAATGACAGGGGAAATCCAGTCACATAAAAGGAGTTTTTTTAAACCTCTTAGGTGAGGGCTATAAGTATTTTTACGGATTGCAAGCAAGTCAAGGCAGGTCTATTATTTTTGTGTGGAAGCTAAATATCTTTTCTCATACCCATAAAAATAACTATAACTGTTGAGGTTGTTTATGTATTTAAAAAAGAAATCTGTATTTATCGGAGTAATTTTTTTAATTTTCTGTAGTTTTTATAGTCGGTTTATTTGGGCTGAAGGTGTGAAAAATATGACTTTTGTACTAACGTCAGTAGATATTAGTCACCGGGGAGAAATCCCTCACACATTTACCTGTGATGGAAATGATATTTCACCTGCTTTAAACTGGCGTGGGATGCCTGGTTTAACTAAAAGTCTGGTGTTAATTGTCGATGATCCCGATGCACCTGATCCAAGCAAACCAAAAATGACATGGGTTCACTGGTTGCTTTATAACATTTCACCAAGCATTACTGAATTATCCCGTGGTATTGCAGAAAAAAAGTTACCTATAGGCACTCAACAAGGTAAAAATGATTGGAAGCAGACAGGCTATAGTGGTCCCTGTCCGCCGATTGGCAAACATCGTTACTTTTTTAAACTTTATGCACTGGATATTGAGCTGCCTGATCTCCACTCACCGAATAAAACAGAGCTTGAAAAAGCAATATCTGGGCATGTCATTGAACAAACAGAGCTTATTGGAACCTACCAGCGTCATTGAGGGGCAATTACTATAGCGCCGACATACATATAGGATTTACTCGTTTTAGTAAAGAAAGTGTCTTTAATATTACCTTTCAAGTATCTAAGTAACAATATCTTGGGAAATGCCAAACAACCTTCATTTCATCTGTTAAATCGTATTTATCTTATTAATTTAGTAAAGTTATAGTGGATTGGCTACTCACCCTAGGTAACATTTTTATTGAACGAAAACTTACCAACTTTTGCTTTTGTTCATCCCATAGGTTGAGCCATAGTGATTTAATACTTTTACTTAAGGTCAATGGCGTCTTTACCTGTAATGCAGAAACTTCATCGTAGCAACATTGCAGATTATAGTTAGGTATATTAGCTTTGAGATGATGTATGTGGTGCAATCCAATGTTACCTACTATCCATTGCAATATCTTAGGTAATTTATAATAAGAACTTCCTTCCAGACCTGCCATCGTTAAATTCCAACTTTCATGTCGAGTCCAGTAAGTATCTTCATATTGGTGCTGCACATAGAACAACCAGATACCGGCAGTTGACGCCATCATAATGATAGGCATCTGAATTAACAGATAGTTTTTAAAGCCCAACGTCAAACTCATTACCGCAATAATAACGACAATAGCAATGTTGGTAAGAATTACACTATCGCGCTCACGTTTTCTTGCTCCCGAACTGGGGAAGCGTTGCAGAATTAAAAACAGAACAAGAGGTATGACACCAAATAGCAATAAAGGGTTACGAAAAACTCGGTAAGAAAATCGTTTAAGTCTGGACGCAGCAAGGTATTCATCCACAGTCAAGGTCCAGACATCACCTACCCCACGGCGATCCAGATCACCTGATGCGGCATGATGGATGACATGAGTGCGCTGCCAATCTTCAAACGGAGTAAAGGTCAGGATCCCGGCAATGTATCCTAATATTCGGTTTGCATGACGTGAAGAAAAAAATGCGACATGGCAACAGTCATGAAAAAGGATAAAGATGCGCACCAAAAAACCAGATGCAAAGATCGATAATAGTAAGGTTATCCAATATGAAAAGCCATATAATACCGAAAAAATCATTGCAACCCATAGTCCAAGATAAGGAATGAATGTATTCAATATTTGCCATGTAGCTTTCCGATTATCGGCTTTGGCATATTTTGAAATGTTTTGGATTAGGTCTTCTCTTTTGAGATGGTTATTTATAGAATTAGCAAACTGCTGTGACATAAAATTAGTTTTATTCATTAAAAATTTTGGATATACCGTCATTTATCCAAATACAACAGATAGCTAAGCTAATGGTAATAAGGACTGGAAGTCGGCTGTAGGTTAAAGCGGTAGGCGGGAAATAAACGGGGCATTTCAGGCAATACACGAAGTTCTGTATTCTGGTATATAGAACCAGGAGCAAGAACAAGCAACTTTTTTATTTAAACAGTTGCCAGATTTTTCAATAACTGAGCGTTAGTACTGAAAATAGTAATTAAGTTCCAAGACTATAAGAAATATATCTACAAACTTTATTTTAGAGACAAGTTCAATCTTTTCTATCCATCTTTACTTATTTGGGAGAAATACTTGAACTCTTAACTGATTAATGCCCGAATAACATAAACATATTAATATCTGAAAATCACAAATAAATTCTTATAGTTGTAGATTACAACCTTTCGATTTTAACCGTTAGTCGACGCCATATAATGCCTATGATAACATTGCTATATTTTCTATGGCTCAGTAAAAAATATAATCGAGCGAGGTCGTTAGATCTGGATTTCATAATCAGTGAAACTACAATAAATAAAGCAACTT
>Ga0268283_1001586_pt1 | contig 10902 bp, 10 predicted proteins | sample saktaG_13_FD_190140 | JGI IMG/M metagenome (GOLD analysis project Ga0268283, IMG submission 190140) | Saline water microbial communities from Sakinaw Lake, British Columbia, Canada - sak_2013_06_06_36m | ecosystem: Environmental > Aquatic > Non-marine Saline and Alkaline > Saline ... | reverse complement strand
AAAGAAGGTGATTATGCTGATTCAATATTAAAGACTGCAAATAAATTGCATGCTGATCTTATTGTAATGGGATCACACAGCCGCAATTGGTTTGAGAATATAGTGATGGGCAGTGTAACCAAAGAAGTGATGTATCATACTTCTATACCTTTATTCATCATTCCAATCAAACAAAAAAAATGATAAAAAATCTGTGATATTGGGGAACTGGAAATAACAACAAATTAGCCACATTCTATTAATTGATCACCATTTGTTGGCATTGCAATAATAGCATCTGGAGGGCTTGTTTTCTCTCAGTCATCCAGAATATCAAAATTCTAATTTGGGTTCTTTGAAAATTGACAGGTACAGATTATCATACCTTGGATGAATGATAGCCAGGTGCTTAACTATTCTATTAGATTTCTATTAATTAATCATTACTTACTGTAAAACAAATAGAATGAAGTCAATCAAAACATGTGATATATGTAAGATATTTTTAAGATAGTGTAACTCGATGAACATTGAATGTCCCGATCTTTGTATTGTAGTGCTAAATAGAAAAATTAGAGCTATTACATCATAAATGAACCGAATATCATGGAAAACGGTGGATTAAGGAGCGCAGAAGCTTTCAAAGTGGTTGAATTCATTGAATACATTCCGAATTCAATTGCTACGAAGACAATCATAAAAAAAATTACCGGCTCCATCAGTGCAATTTCATCTGATTCGGGAGGATTATTGATTGGGAAGATTTTACCTTTCGACATTTTTATCGAGCTTATAGAAGGAAATGCAGAAATTTTTATTGACAATAAATCTAACTTACTTGAAATGGGTCAGTCTATAATCATACCTGCACATTCACATAGTATAATTAGAACCATCAACCGATTCAAATTACTTTCAACTATAATCAAAAGTGGGTATGAAGAAGTGAGTTAACGCAAAACCTTCTGCAAAACATATCTAAAATTAAACTATAACAATATAGAAATTTTCAAATTTTGAATTAATTAAATAAAACAATAATCATAAAAAAGGAAAAACCATGAAAAAACTATTATTAATAATTGCATTATCAATTTGTATGGGGTCATACATCAATGCTCAAGATTACAATACCGGAATTGGATTTAGAGGTGGACTTACAAATGGAGTAACAATCAAAACTTTTATTGCTGAAAGAACAGCACTTGAATTTTTAGTTGCGAGCAGATGGAAAGGGCTAAGTATCACAGGACTTTATGAAATTCATAATCAAGCTTTCAATACAAATGGCTTAAAATGGTATTATGGTGTTGGAGCTCATGTTGGTTTTTGGGATGGAAATAATGTAAAATGGGCAGATAATAATGATTCGTATACAGTCATTGGTTTTGACGGAATACTTGGATTAGAATACAGTTTTCCTGAAATCCCAATAAATTTAAGTATTGACTGGAAACCAGAATTCAATGTAAGTGGTTATTCCGGATTTTGGGGAGACTCAGGAGCAATCTCAATTAGATATATCTTCTAACCAATTAAAATATTTCTCAATAATTAAAATTAATAAAATTATTGCACCGCATATTGTAAAAATATGCGGTGTTTTTTAGGTGGAACATAATACAATAATTACCCAATTTGGTTAATAACTGATATTATCTCCATCGCTAACAAATAAAACGTCCTCCACTTTTTAATGGCAGGCGTTTTTTTATTAAAATAAATTTGTTTTATGAACCTACGTTCATTATCTTTATATAAAAATAACCATTATGAACGCATCACTTATCGTTAAACTTTGTATCGTATTACCTTTAATACTTTTCGTTGATTATATTATCATGGTATTATTAGGGTGTGCCACTTGCTTATTTGGTTTTGGGACTAATTATTTTTGTAATTCATATTGCATTATTGGAAAAATAATTTTAGGATCATCACTGGTTTTCTTTTTATTTTTTATATTGCCTGATATTAGAGCATTATTTAAAATGAAGAAAAATGGCGCGACCGCAGAAAAGTAGAAAAGTTTGTATTCCACCTAAAATGCTTGGATTCAAGCCATTTGGTATTGCCGTTCGAGATACGGTTCAGATAGTATTACAATATGACGAATACGAAACGATCAAATTGGTAATCTATGACAACCTTTCTCAAGATGTAGCAGCAGAGCGGATGGAAGTTTCACGCCCTACACTTACACGAATTTATAATAGTGCTTTGAGCAAAATTGCAATTGCATTCATCGAAGGAAAATCAATTCTTATTGAAGGAGGTAATTTTGAATTTGACAAAGATTGGTATCGTTGTAAAAAATGTCACAAATTAATTGACGGAATTGAAAATCATATTAAATGTGAAAACTGCCCATTTTATAGTGTTGATGAGCTAATAAGTTTAAATAGATAAAAAGGACGCCATTCCAAAAGGGATGGCGTCCTTTAACTTTTTTTCATTAAAATTCTTATTTCAAAACTTCGGTAACCAAATTGGCAGCATCTTGCAAGGCAATTGCCGATCGGACCTTAATACCACTTTCGTCAATTAATTTCTTACCTTCTACAGCATTAGTTCCTTGTAAGCGAACAATTAACGGCAAGGTCAAATTCACAGACTTTGCAGCTTCAACTACACCTGCAGCTACCCTATCACAACGAACTATTCCACCAAAAATATTGATCAGAATAGCTTCGACATTCGGATCTTTTAAAATAAGACGAAAAGCTTCTTCAACACGTTTAGCATCCGCCGAACCACCAACATCTAGGAAGTTAGCAGGATCGCCACCAGAAAGCTTGATAATATCCATGGTAGCCATGGCCAAACCTGCACCATTTACCATGCAGCCAACGTTTCCATCCAATTTAACATAATTCAAATCAAATTTAGAAGCTTCAACTTCAATTGGATCTTCTTCCATCAAATCGCGCATTTCTGCAATATCCGGATGACGGAATAATGAATTATTGTCAATGGCAACCTTGGCATCAACAGCCAAAATTTTATTATCGGAAGTTTTAACAACCGGATTTATTTCAAACAAGGAAGCATCAGATTCAACATAAGCCTGATATAATGAAGCAACAAATTTCACCATCATTTTATAGGCAGTACCAGTTAACCCAAAATTATAGGCGATTTTAGCACATTGAAATGGTAAAAGACCAACTGCAGGGTTTATTTCCTCTTTAAAAATAAGCTCAGGAGTTTCTTCCGCAACTTTCTCAATATCCATTCCTCCTTTAGGCGAATAAATAATCATATTTCGCCCTGCCTTACGGTTAAGCAAAACACTTATGTAAAATTCTTGAATTTCAGATTCACCCGGATAATATACATCCTGTTGAATCAGAACTTTGCTTACCAACTTACCATCAGCTTTGGTTTGTGGAGTCACCAGTCTCATTCCAATAATATTACCAGCCAGTGTTTTAACTTCATCCAGAGATTTAGCAAGTTTTACTCCTCCCCCTTTGCCACGTCCACCAGCATGAATCTGAGCTTTTACAACCCAAAATTTTGTACCGGTTTCCTTTGCTAATAACTGAGCCATTTCAACTGCCTTTTCAGGAGTTTCTGCTACATATCCCTCAGGTACAGCAACTCCATATTTTTTCAATATGGATTTGCCTTGATATTCGTGAATGTTCATCTGTTCAGATTAAATTATATGAAATATTTATTTACAAAAATAGTATTTTAATTTTACAATTATTGAAGAGTCAGGGTCATATATTGGAATTTATACATCTATATAAATAAAGAATATTCTCTATGGATTTTTTTATCTTTGTTTTAAACCTTATTACATGATTAAAGCCTTAGGAATTACGAAATCATTTGCCTCACTTCAGGTACTAAAAGGAATTAACCTTGAAATCCAAGAAGGTGAAATAGTTAGTATTGTAGGTGCTTCAGGTGCCGGAAAATCAACCCTTTTGCAAATTATAGGAACACTCGATCGGGCAGATAAAGGCAGCATTCACATCAATAATCGATTGATTCAGGATTTATCGGACCGTCAACTTTCGGAATTTAGGAATAAAGAAATTGGGTTTGTATTTCAGTTTCACCATTTATTGCCAGAATTTACAGCACTCGAAAACATTTGTATTCCGGCATTTATTGCGAAAACATCAAAACGTGAAGCCGAAAAAGAAGCCATGAAACTCATGGAATTTTTGGGTTTGCAAGATCGGGCTGATCACAAACCTTCCGAATTATCTGGTGGAGAACAACAACGTATTGCTGTTGCCCGTGCTCTGATAAACAAACCTTCAGTTATTTTAGCCGACGAGCCTTCCGGTAATCTGGATTCAAATTCGGCAGTTGAATTACATCAACTGTTTTTCCGCTTGCGCGATGAGTTCAAACAAACTTTCGTTTTGGTCACTCATAATACCGAATTGGCAAATATGTCGGATCGAATACTCACCATTAAAGATGGGATTATTGAAAATTAATATGACAATAATAAAGAGGATAAATCGTTGCTAATACTTAACATCCTAATAGCAAAATATAATTTGAAGCCTAAAAACTACATAGCCCATTTTTGCCTTATCATAATAATGATTTCTTTGTCAGGATTGACGCATAAGGGATTTGCACAAGAAACGATAGCCGATTATCAAAAAATAATATTAACCGCTGATTCGCTTTTCAATCATGGCAATTATTTGAATGCCAAAGCATATTATCAATATGCGCTGAGACTTCAACCAAATAATCAGGATATTCGATCACGTTTGACTAAATCAATCGAATTGCTAAAAAGTCAAAGTAAAGAGCGGGAAATTTATACTGAAAACATTTTAAAGGCTGATCATTACTATAAAGATGGAGATTTAGAAAACGCCTATAATAATTATCAGCAAGCCATCGATCTTTTTCCTTTTGAAATTTATCCAAACATTCAGGTTGAGAAAATTAAGAATGAAATTCAGGAGAAACAACTTTTAGAGCAGGAATACCAATCTGTTATTCAAACTGCCGATCAATATTTCACGAATGCGGAGTACAATAAAGCAAAAATAGAATTCCAATTTGCGATCAGCCTGAATTCCAAAGAAGCTTATCCAAAAAACAAGCTAAAAGAATTAAACAGACTCATTGAAGATGAATCTTTCATGCTTAAAATATATACTGAAACAATTTTAATTGCTGATTCAACCTTTGCAAAACAGGATTATAATAGCGCAAAAGAATTTTATCAAAAAGCAGCTGATTTGCAACCACATGAAGTTTATCCCAAAAATCAACTGACACAAATAACCCTTTTACTAAATCCTATTATAGAGTATAATGGTTGGATTGAAAAGGCTGATAATTATTATATGGTCAGGGATTTTACGAATGCCAGAAATTATTATGCATCAGCAGCAAATTTGAAACCGACAGATCCCTATCCTGTTGAGATGTTGAACAAGGTTGATGAGTCAATCAAAAATAAAGCTACAAGCGATCAGGAAGATTTTGAAAATGCAATAAAATTGGGAAATCAGTTTTTTTCCACTAAAGAATTTAAGGAAGCAAAACTTCAATTTGAATTTGCCAATCGAATTAAACCCGATGAAACTTATATCAAAAATAAATTAGTCGAGATTAATCAGTTGTTAGATTCAATTCATAATATAGGATTAATAGATGCTCAATATACAGAGGCTATTCAGAAGGCTGATTTGTTCTTTTCGGCAAATGAGCTCATAAAAGCAAAGGATGTTTATTCCGAAGCCTTGGTTTTTAGACCAAATGATACTTATACTCAGGAAAAACTGAGAGAAATTGAAAACGAATTTAAAATTATTGAGGATAAGAAAAATCTGGAGACTTCCTATGCTGCCACAATTATCAAAGCAGAAGATTTTTTAACCAATAAAGATTACAATTCATCCAAAACTGAATTTCAATATGCTGCTACTTTAAAATCAAGTGAAGATTATCCTAAAATTAAAATCACTGAAATTGATTCAATTCTGATTCAAATCGAAGCAAGTCAAACGGCAGAAGGAAATTATTTAAAAAATATTAAGGAAGCTGATGTTTACTTTGAACAAAAACAATATACGAAAGCAGAAACCGCTTATAAAAAATCCTTGAATTACAAACCGGAAGAAAATTATCCGCAAAATAAAATAGCTGAGATTCAACATATTTATCAAGCTCAAAAAGAAGAGCTGGACAATGCTTATAATCAAGCTATTTTAAATGCTAAGAATGAAATAGCCAAAGGACAATTGCAATCTGCTAAAACATTGTTAAACGAAGCACTTACCTTAAAACCGGAAGAAACCTACCCTAAAACCACTATTCAACAAATAGACAATCAAATTGCTGAAAGCAAACAAAGAGCACTTGCTCAATATCAGCCTTTATTGATTGAAGCTGATCAATATTTCAAGCAAAAAAGTTATGATCGGGCTTTAAGTTTTTACAACCAAGCCTTTGATTTATTACCTGAAGAAATATATCCTGCAAGCAGGATTAAAGAGATACTTCAAATTATTGCCGATGCTAATTATATAGTTCTGGTCGATTCATCTACTTTAATTGAGAATAACCAATTGCGTCAATTCAATTTTGAACAGGTTGCTATTGCTGATAGAAAATCAAATTTTGTATTATTAAAAATGCGCAACATAGATGCTGTACGTAATCTCAAAATTATTTTAAATTTTGGTAAAGACAAACTAAAAAATGGCGGCATCATCATTCGTTTGAATGAAAAAACTTCATCTCAGAATTATTTAATCAATATTGGAAACCAATATAAATGGTTTAGTGAGGACAATAATTGGATCAGCATCCAAACTGAAGGTGGTGCGGTTGAAATTTCAGAGATTAGCATTTCAAAGATTAATTAAGTTAAGTCACCCGAATCTTCTCTCTATCTGTCTTAGTATTGTGATTGATTTATATAAAATCCTTATTTTTGTATCAACAATATTTCAGACACAACACTTACTATTTATCGCTACCATTCATGGAAAAATACTTTGAGAAATTTAGAAAAAATACGATTGGAGATGAAGTAAAATTTATTTCGCCTTATGGCGAAAAAAAAATGATATACGCTGATTGGGTCGCAAGTGGTCGCTTATATAAACCTATTGAAGATAGAATATCCAAAGTTATCGGGCCTTATGTAGGAAATACCCATACCGAAACAAGTGAAACAGGTACTTTAATGACCAAAGCTTATCATTATTCACATAAATTCATTAAAGACCATGTAAATGCTGGGCAAAATGATGTAATCATAACCGCCGGAGCAGGAATGACAGCAGTTGTAAATAAATTGCAAAGAATACTTGGTCTGAAGACTTGCAGTCTGATTTCGGATCAAAAATGCCAAAAAGACAGAGTGAAGCCTATTGTTTTCATCACTCATATGGAGCATCATTCAAATCAAACATCATGGTACGAAGTTAATGCTGACCTAGTTGTAATCCCACCTGATAAAGACCTTCTGATCGATTTAGACGCACTGAGAAGCCTTCTTGAAAAATATAAAGATCGAGAATTTAAAATTGGAAGTTTCTCTGCCTGTTCAAATGTTACCGGTATAATTACACCCTATCATGAAATGGCAAAAATTATGCATGAATACGGAGGAGTTTGCTTCATTGATTTTGCCGCATCCGCTCCATACGTTGATATAAATATGCATCCTGAGGATCCTATGGAAAAACTGGATGCAATCTTCTTTTCGCCTCATAAATTTCTAGGTGGACCAGGAACTTCCGGCGTACTAATTTTTGATAAATCATTATATAATAGCAAAATCCCGGATAACCCAGGAGGAGGAACCGTTGACTGGACTAACCCATGGGGTGAGTATAAATATATTGATGATATTGAAACAAGAGAAGATGGAGGAACTCCTGGATTTTTGCAATCAATTAGAGCGGCACTTTGTATAGAAGTCAAAAACCAAATGGGTACTGAAAATATCTATAAAAGAGAAAAAGAGCTTACAAATATGGCCTTCGAAGGTTTTTCAAAAATTCGGGGAATTCATGTTTTAGCCGACAATGTGAAGGATCGACTGGGAATTATTTCTTTTTATCTGGATAATATTCATTTTAATCTTGTGGTTAAACTGTTAAATGACAGATTTGGAATACAGGTTCGAGGGGGATGCGCCTGCGCCGGCACTTATGGACATTACTTATTAGATGTAAGCTATGACAAATCTTCAAAAATTACTCAGAAAATCAACTCGGGTGATTTAAGTGAAAAACCGGGTTGGATCAGACTTTCTTTACACCCTACAATGACGAATGAAGAACTTAAGATAGTCATTGATGCGGTAGGTCAAATTGCTGAAAATTATCAACTTTGGACTAAAGATTATATTTATAATAATTACACCAACGAATTCAGGCATATTTCAGAGCCAAAAGATAAAACCGAGCAAATCAAACCCTGGTTTAGTTTATAAAAAAAGTCCCTTTTCAGGGACTTTTTTACATCACATTGTTAGATAATCACATAGTAAAAATTAGCATTTGTTTAGCAAGTTAGATGAATCAACCTCAATATCTGATTGCAATTATCACAAAATAAACCTAGGTAATTTTTATTTCCAATCTCTTAGAATATAAATTAACTAAAACAAATATACTACATGTTTGGTAGGATTCAAAGTAGCATTTTAAATATTAACACTTTTTTAACAAATATTATTCATTGTTTAAAGTGAACAAGGTTATTTCGGGAGAGATCCCAATTCTACCGGGATAGCCTAAATAGCCAGTTCCTCTATTCACGTAAAGATATTGGGATTTGATGCGATACAAACCAGCCCAGTATTTATAAAGATATTGTGCCGGGCTCCATCGGAACAAGGAAGTTTCTATTCCAAACTGAAAACCGTGTGTATGACCAGAAAAGGTAAGATCTATTTTTTTATATTTTTTAGATATGACTTTATCCCAATGGCTTGGATCATGAGAGAGTAAAAGTTGTACAGTATCATTTTCAATACCTTCAAGCGCTTTATTCATATCAGCCTTCTTTGGAAAGCGAGGATTATCACCCCAGTTTTCGACACCAAGTATAGCTAACTTACTTCCGTCTTTCTCGATAATATGATTTTCATTTCTTAGTAACTTCCACCCTATCCTATCATGTAGATCATATAATTGCTGCATATTATCCTCTTTGGCTTTATCACTTTCCCAATTAACATAATCGCCATAATCGTGATTACCTAAAATGGAAAAGACCCCTAAAGGTGCAGTAATTTCCTTTAAAATTTCCTCAAACTTAAATGCCTCAGATGTAGAAAAATTAACCAGATCACCTGTAAAGAAAACCAGATCTGCATCCTGCTCATTGATAATTTCGGCTATCTCAGAAATAGGTGTACTACTAGGCCAACTGCCCAAATGTAAATCGGAAAATTGAATAATTTTTAATCCATTAAAAGCTTGGGATAATTTAGGTAATATAAGATCTTCTGTTCTAAGCTTAAAGGCAGAAGCCCACTTAAACCTCCCTACCAGTAATGTGCTCAAAATAACTCCACCTGTTACCAAACCTAGTTTCTTAATGAATTTATTTCTTGTGATTTGGGGTATTTCAGTATCTCGAATCTGTTTGGTTCGTTTGGTTTTGGCAAATCTTAAAATAAACTGGCTACCTCTGATAAAATCAGTTAATAAAATAAAAAGACTTGTAAATATTTTTGCAGTGTAACAGATTAATACAAACCCTGTGATACTAGTATATACCGATGTATCCCATGTCCGAATTGGCTTAAATAGACTAATGAAAGTGGTTGAAATAATTAAGGTTAAAGGCAACCAATACAATAAATTAATAATGATTTCCCATATTGTACTTTGTTTACGGATCCAACTTTTTATGGCATTCCATAAATAAATATCAAGTAAAAAAATGATTACAAAGGCTGGATAACGACTTAAACTTTTTGGCAATACCTGAGCAATGGCAAAGTAGCCGCCCACAACTAAACCAACAATTAAGAGATACTTATATTTTTTTATGATTTTAAAAATCATTCTTTCGATAGCACAATTACAAAAAAAAAGACCCGTCAATATTTAACAGGCACTGCAAAAGTAGATATAATTATTTAAACACCAGGCTTTTTTAACATAAGTTGGCAATTCCTCAACAACAAAACCAATATTGTGCCTATTTCAAATGTAAAATCATATCACTATAAGAATTACTAATCAAGTCCTTTTCCTTGATGGAAAACAATTTCATATAATGTTGACACGTCATAAGCATATCACTTTCTTTTAATACTCCTCGTTCATCAATTACTTCAATTTCTATAAAATCACCCAAGTTCTGAACCTTATCAATATGAAATTTAACATTCTCTATAAAATAAATTTCTCGCATTTTATCAACAACTACTTTAATGCCAAGCGATTTGTTGAGTATGTCTTTTAGTCCATTTTCTTTAGCAGACTTGTACAGCACAATATCACTTTGTTTTGGGCCAGACTGATCAGATCGTTGATAATGAATTAAATTATTTTCAATATTGCCTTCTCGTAATTTTAATCGACCCGAATTAACATTAAAATAAGTATCAATTTGATGATCCATACCTTTAAAATCAGCCTTTTTAACGACAAGAATTTTTCGAATACGCTCTAAATCTTTGCAACGAGCTTTGATCTCTATATTTTTTGACTTAGTTATCATTTTATTAAAATATTTATTGCAAATCTCGCAAAGAATTTAATAAAATCAACTTTAAAAAGCTCATGAAAATAATTAGAATAAAAATGAAAAAAACATTTGCGAATACAAAAGCTTTTTATACTTTTGCAGTCCTCTATTGGATAGGTGGGTGAGTGGCTGAAACCAACAGTTTGCTAAACTGTCGTACTGGGCAACTGGTACCGGGGGTTCGAATCCCCCCCTCTCCGCTTAGAT
>Ga0268283_1001585_pt1 | contig 10903 bp, 11 predicted proteins | sample saktaG_13_FD_190140 | JGI IMG/M metagenome (GOLD analysis project Ga0268283, IMG submission 190140) | Saline water microbial communities from Sakinaw Lake, British Columbia, Canada - sak_2013_06_06_36m | ecosystem: Environmental > Aquatic > Non-marine Saline and Alkaline > Saline ... | reverse complement strand
CCGCGCATTCAAATGGTCGTGGTGCCCAAAGAAGCCGAACTGGAAACCATTTATCCATTGGTCATTGAGTTTTGTCATTCCCGTTATCCAGTCATTGACGGGGATCGCAGTAAAGTGGTTGGCGTTTTGTTGGCCAAAGATTTACTGGCGCGGGTATTACAAAACAAGACCATGACGGTTCAGGACATCATGCGCCCCGCCTGCGTCGTTCCTGAAAGTAAGCGTTTAAATGTATTGCTTAAGGAATTGCGAACCAATGGTAACCACATGGCCATTGTGGTCGATGAATACGGACAGGCTGCGGGTCTGGTCACCATTGAGGATGTCTTGGAAGAAATCGTCGGTGAAATTGAAGACGAACACGATGATCATGAAGATGAAGGCTATATCTTTCAACGCAGCGCTAATGAGTTCATGATAAAAGCGCTTATTCCTATTGAAGAATTTGATGACTATTTTTCCACGCATTTAGCCACTGATGAATACGATACCATCGGCGGCTTTATAGTCAGTCATCTTGAACACATGCCTAAAAAAGGTGAAAATCTCATTGTCGGTAACCTGCGCTTTGAAATAATTAGAGCAGATAACCGACGCGTACATCTGATAAAACTCAAAATAACCCGATAAAATAACTATGAATAATAAGACCGTTTTAGTAACAGGTGGAGCCGGTTATATCGGCAGCCATGCCTGCATTGAATTACTGCAAGCAGGTTTCAAGGTGGTGGTGGTTGATAATCTATCAAACAGCAAACTCGAATCGCTAACTCGCGTGCAACAAATCACCGGAAAATCACTGTCTTTTTATCAAGCAGATATTCGTGATAAACAAGCGTTGACTGAAATTTTTGCCAAAGAATCACCGGATACCGTGATTCATTTTGCAGGTTTAAAAGCGGTTGGCGAATCGTGTGAGCAACCGCAATTGTATTATCATAATAACGTCTACGGAACGCTGGTACTGACCGAAGTGATGAGCCAGGCAAACGTAAAGCAATTGGTCTTTAGTTCGTCGGCTACTGTTTATGGTGAATCTTCCTGTCCGCAATACACCGAAGATTTTGCACTGGGAGCCATCAATCCTTATGGCCGATCAAAAGCCATGATTGAGGATATTTTACGGGATTTGTCGGCGGCAGATAAAATCATCCCAACGGAATCTCCCTGGAAAATAGCCTTGCTACGGTATTTTAATCCGATAGGTGCTCATGAAAGCGGACTGATTGGCGAAGATCCGAATGGAATCCCCAATAACCTGATGCCTTATGTTGCCCAGGTTGCCATTGGCAAATTAACGCAATTATCGGTATTTGGCGATGATTATCCAACCCGGGATGGCACCGGTATCAGAGATTATATTCATGTGGTTGATTTGGTTAAAGGTCATATTAATGCAATAGCGGCATTGAACAGCGAAAAATTCGCAGCGGGTGCTTGTAAGGCTTATAATCTGGGCGCAGGTAGAGGTTATAGTGTCCTTGAAATAATCAATGCTTTCGAAAAAGTAACCGGCAAAACCATTAATTATAAAATTTCTCCACGTCGGGCAGGCGATCTTGCAGAATGCTTTGCCAATCCTGACCTGGCGCTAAAAGAACTTAACTGGAAAGTGGAAAAAACCCTGGATGACATGGTAGCCGATACTTGGAACTGGCAAACTAAAAACCCTCATGGTTATATTTAGGGCTTAGGTAGAGCAACGAAATGACTGCTCGGTTATCTTTAAAGTGCTATTAGCGTTTATGACCCCGCTTTGCATCCGCATTCTAGCTAACCTATAATCGATATTGCTTATTCACTGGAACCATCATTATGGCACTTGCTCAAGAAGATCTACTACAAATCCAGCAACTTATAGAACAAAGCATGTCAACGCGCCAGGAAGCTACTTTTGCCAATGTGCGTTATGAGTTGGATATCCGTGAACGTATAGTCCGTGTTGAAGAAGAACTCAAGCACCAGCGCGAGTTAATGCTACAAAGCTTTGAGATTAGCAACAAGCGTTTTGAAGAAATGCGCATCGATATGAATAAACGCTTTGAAGAAATGCGTATCGATATGAACAAACGCTTTGAACAAGTCGACAAACGTTTTGAACAAGTTGAAAAGCACTTTGAGCAAGTGGACAAGCGTTTTGAGCAAATCGATAAACATTTGACCACTATCACCAATCGTATGGACAGATTCATGTTCTGGTCGCTAGGTCTAACCGTTTCTGCAGTCATTGCCATCGTCAAACTTACTTAAATAAACCCGAATTATCATTCAATCATAAAGATACGCTATGGATAAACGCACCTATACCAACCGCATAGTAGTTCTTGATACAGAAACCACTGGGTTAAATCCTCAGGAAGGCCATAGAATCATTGAAATTGGTTGTGTGGAAATGGTTAAACGTCGCTTAACCGGCAAACGCTTTCATGTTTATATTAATCCTGATCGAATCATTGATGAAGGTGCCATTGCAGTTCATGGCATCACTAATCAATTTTTAGATGACAAGCCGCATTTTGAACAAATTGTTGATGATTTTATAGCGTTTATAAAGGATGCCGAATTAGTTATACACAATGCGCCCTTTGATGTCGGCTTTATCAATAATGAATTGTCACGACTGAATAATAAATCGGGAACCATCACAGATTATAGCGAAGTATTTGATACGCTGACCTACGCCAGAAAAAAACATCCAGGACAAAGAAACAGTCTTGATGCACTTTGTAAACGCTATGGTATAGATAATAGCCACCGTGATTTGCATGGGGCTTTACTGGATGCAGAAATTCTCGCTGATGTATTTCTGTTAATGACGGGCGGACAGTCTTCGTTGCTGGATGAAGGACAATCGGTAATCGAGGCAGTTAGTGTTAATACTGACGTAAAACGTGTGTCTACAGATCGCTCTGCTTTAAAAATTATTTCCTGCAATGAAGAGGAATTGACCGCTCATCAATTGCGTTTAGATGCCATAGAAAAAGCCAGTGGTGCTTGTATCTGGAATCAATAACGGGAAGCGGCAACCCATTTTATTCACTACGAAAACACGAAGAACACGAAGTTTTTACTTTGGGTTGTCTTCGTGTCTTCTTGGTTTTATATTTTTACTTCATATCACTGCGCGTTAACGTAGCGCAAGCCGCACATAAATTACTCAGCTTTTGGTTTTGCACGTCTTGAGGTAGAGCCCATTCTTTTTTTGCTCTTGTCGGCTTTTTTAGCCGCGTCATCAGGTAGTGCTCTTTTCGCACTATCATCCATTTTTGTAATACTCAGCAATTGACCTGCTACCCTGATTCTTTTCAACTCTTCAAGCAACTCTTTAGGCATGCCTGCGGGTAACTCAACCGTACTGTAATCATCTTCAATTCTAATACGGGCAATATGATCGCCATCAATGCCTGTTTCGTTGGCAATGGCACCCACGATATTACCTGGTTTTACACCATGATTGTGACCGACTTCAATACGAAATGTTTCCATTTCTATATTGACACCACTACCAAATGCACGCTTAGGTTTACGATCTCTTTCCGGACGATCTTCTCTGCGTGGACGATCTTCTCTGTGTGAACGATCATCTCTATCTCTTTGTGGTCTATCTTCTCTATTGTCGTAAGTCTTTTTAGGTAAGTTTTGCATTAACAGCGGTGTATCACCTTGCACCAACTTTGCCAGCGCCGACGCTATTTCCAAGGCAGTTACATTATGCTCCTGCTGGAATTGCTCTATCAGTTGACTGAAAAAGCTCAACTCTTCTGAGGCCAAGGTGTCGGTAATATTCTGTTTAAAGCGAGAAATACGTTTATTATTAATAACTTCAGTTGAAGGCAAACCCATCTCTTCAATTTTTTGTTTGGTTGCTTTTTCAATATTACCCAACAATTTTCTTTCTCTGGGTGCAATAAACAAAATTGCGTCACCGGTACGTCCGGCACGTCCGGTTCTACCAATACGGTGAACATAAGACTCGGTATCATAAGGAATATCGTAGTTGACGACATGCGTAATACGATCGACATCCAAACCACGCGCCGCGACATCAGTGGCAATTAAAATATCCAACTTGCCATTTTTCAGATGAGCAATAGTCCGCTCTCTAAGTGCTTGAGACATATCACCGTTAATGGCTGCGGCTGAGTAGCCTCGCGCCTCTAGTTTTTCTGCCAATTCAATGGTTGCCGTTTTGGTTCTGACAAAAATAATCATACCGTCAAACGTTTCAGCTTCAAGAATACGGGTAAGCGCATCCAGCTTGTGTACACCGCTGACCATCCAAAAACGTTGACGGATATTTTCAGCAGACGCCGTAGTTACTTTTATAGTAACTTGTTCGGGTTCATGCAAGTATTCTTGGGCAATTTTGCGAATAACCGCAGGCATGGTTGCAGAAAACAGGGCAATTTGTATGTCGTCAGGCGTTTTTTCAAGCACCCACTCCACATCATCAATAAAACCCATGCGCAGCATTTCATCGGCTTCATCAAGAACAAGAACCTTAAGTGTGTCAAGATTCAGTGTACCTTTGCGCATGTGATCCATGACCCGGCCTGGTGTACCAACAACCACATGGGCGCCACGCTTTAACTGGCGTAATTGGGTGCTATAGTCTTGTCCACCGTAGATGGGTAGAACATGAAAACCGCTTAAATGAGCGGCATAACGTTGAAACGCTTCGGCTACTTGTATCGCAAGTTCACGGGTTGGTGCCAACACCAGAACTTGTGGGTCTTTTTGACGAAGATCAATTCGCGACAATATGGGCAGTGCAAACGCAGCTGTTTTACCAGTGCCTGTTTGTGCTTGTCCCAGAACATCTTTGCCTTGCAGCATGTGAGGGATAACTTGTGCCTGAATGGGCGAAGGTGTTTCATAACCGACATCGTCCAGTGCTTTTAGCAAAGGTTCTATCAGTGCTAAATCACGGAAAGTGGGTAATGTTGAAACATCATTGGACATGGATTTACCTGTTTTGAGTATTTGGAATACGCTTGTAAAGCGCGGGGAACTTATTGTTTATAATGCCATTATATCGCATCACATTGTATTTTGCAGCAAATAGATGTAATGAAAAATATTTGCGGAGCATTTAGATTGATGCGAGAGCTTATTCCAAAAGACTTTTCTTGGCAGCATTATCGCTATTTTTTCGCGCAGATTAGCGCAAACAGCTATTTATTGACCACAATTATAAAGAACACGACGTTTTATTTCTTCCTGCTCTTCGTGTGTTTTGTAGTGCTTATTTTTAAGATATTTTGGGAGCATATCACTTAATTCTTGGCACAGCACCCCAAAGGAGATGTCTCGTTAATCAGTCAGCAACAAAAAACGACGACCTAAGGTCGCCGTTAATTTGACAAAAAATCCTGTCACCTGAAAACATAAGCTTTATGCTACCAGAGACTGATTGTCATTATCAAACCGGATATCTCGGACACGACTAAAACATCTATGCGTTCTTGTTTTGTCGGCCGGATAAGCAATTAATTGGCTTTACGTCTACGAGTAGCGCCAAACAAACCCATCAGACCCGTTCCAAACAACCATACAGCGGCTGGAACTGGAACGACCGCTACACCTCCAAAACGTGAACCTGCTGCGGCTGTTTGCAACACAGTAAAAGCCGTGTTTGCAGCAGTTGAAGTGCCAAAAATGTGGATAGCAACAATTTGGTTGGGATCAGCACCTAAATCATGAGTAATTTCGTTGCTGACTGTTGAAGTTGTGCCATAGATAGTAAAAGAACCATCAGCATTTTTCTGACCTGTAATGTTACGCAGACCATCTTCTTGTACAGTCCAACCTAAGACAGTTTGAGCGGCTGCATCTAATTGACCCACCAAACCTGTTTGGAAAATTTGAGTCTCTGTCCATGTACCGCCAATATTTTTCCATTCTTGCAAGCCGGCATTGGTAGTTACTTTATTCAAAACGTTAACTGCGTCAGTACGAATACCATCCCCTTCACCAGCAACAAATAGCGTGGTGGCGTTTCCGGCAATTCGTGCGGTGTGTGCCGGAAACGCTTGTTCTCGCTTACGCTCGAAAAGTCTTATTCCGGCCTACAGGGCTGGGAGATGCCAATTTGGGTTGTGAGGTATTGTATAGCACCAAAATTCTAAAAAAGACCGGTTTTAGAAGTCGCGGCTAAAGCCGCACCTATAAAATTAAATCAGCCCACGAAAAACCACTTTCCCGACAGGCATCAATGTAGCAGAGCGGAATCGAGGAACTGAAATATCAACTATCCTCGATCAAAATAACGAGGTCAAAGTAAACTTAGATTTAACTTTACTCTGCCCTCAGTTATTATTAACAATCGATAAGGTGGATTTACCCTAGGCAATCCACCATTATCGAAACCTCGCTTCTGATTGTTATGCTGTTTTTATGAGAATTGACTATGCCAATAATTTCCAGATTTTTTGGAATCATCATCAGAATGTTCTACGATGACCATAACCCACCACACTTTCATGCGGAATATCAGGGAGAAAATGCTTTGTTTGATTTTAACGGCAATATCCTCAAGGGGTCATTAAATTCAAGAACAGCGACCAAACTGGTACGCGAATGGATTGATTTGCATGTTGACGAACTTGAAAAAGATTGGCAATTAGCACAAGAAGGCAAAGACATTACTAAAATAAAACCACTAAATTGAGGTGTTGGCGTTTATGTGGAATATGAATAAAGTCATTGAAATTAATTATCAACAAGGCTACATTTTTAACGTTGTGTTTGATGATGGCACTTGTGGCAACGTCGATTTTTCAGAATACATTGGTAAATGGGCTATTTTTGAACCGTTGCGGGATTTGAACCTGTTTAAAGCAGCCAGTATTGATGGCGGTACAATCGCTTGGGAGAATGGTGCAGATATCGCTCCCGAATCACTCTATGAAAAAATAAGCGCGTAGCCAGGTCAGGCTGATGCTTTTCGTGTCCGACATTTTCGCATTAAAATGCAGGAATGGCATTGAGGAAATCTCTCGATATTCTAATTTTGACCGTTGGATGTTGGGGAACGAAAAGATGCTGCCCAACCTACATGACTACGGTAAGTGACCAAGGTAAAAAAATAAGTTCCGCCGGGAATATACATGCGTCGACAATTGCCCATTGGACACATTCAAACCAGCGTAGATATAAAATGGCGTAGGCCGGAATAAGACCACCCAAGCGTAGCGCGTGGTGGCGTTTCCGGCAATTCGTGCGGTGTGTGCCGGAAACGCTTGTTCTCGCTTACGCTCGAAAAGTCTTATTCCGGCCTACAGGGCTACCGTTATTGTGGGAGCGACGCCCACGTCGCGATTAACGACCAACGCCTCAAATCGCGACGTGGGCGTCGCTCCTACGTAGGGGCAGCTTATCTTGGCTCTTCTGCCCCTACCAATCAAAAGGCTTGGGGCGTTTTTTAAAAGCCCCCGATGCTGCCGCGCCGCCTTAAGCCCATTAACCCGACCAACCCACTACCAAATAGCCAAAACGCACCGGGTACCGGAACGGCGGCAACATCGCCCGGGCGAACAGCCCATGCGTAGAACTGGGGGTCTTTATAGCCGTAGTACTGGTAGCCATAGCTGGTATCGAAGCCCCACGCGCCGTCCGGAACGGGCGCATACTCACTACCCGACCAGTACGCATAGCTTTGCAGATTATTAACCAGACCGACATTAGCTTGACCATAACTGCTTTGATCCACGCCGTTCAAAGTCCCGTTACCAAAGATACCAAAATCGCTTTGGGCAATGCCAGTCGTGTCGTAGTAACTTTTTAAACCCAAATTGACTTGGTACATATACGCCAACTCGGAATGTGGGCTGGTGATGTTGTAACCATAGTCCGTTGAGCCGTTCTTTGCATAGTTGTAGTTAAAGCTGCTGCCGTTTACGGGGCTGTTGCTGGCCAAACGCCAGTCACTATAACCCCCGTAAACCAAATCTGCAGCCCAGGTTTTCGCAGTCGTCCAGTCCATTTGTCCTAAATAATTGGCACCTGCATAACCTGAAGTACCGGCGTAATTAGCATCTTGCAGCCAAGTCACATTAAGAACGTTATCGTAGAGTAAGCCGTTACCGCGATCAATCAAAGACGCGTGTGCGCCGGTGCTGGCACTGAGAACTAATACCCATGCTGCTATTAATTTTTTGTTCATGGTTTACCCGTCTTAAATCCAAGTTAAATTACAGAATTGTTACGAAAATGTTCTAAAAACCAAGCACCACAAACTACAATCACTTACCAATCACTACATTTTCAGTCAGTTATGGCGTGGCGTTAAGACTATATTTTGTTTATTTATAAATAGCAAATAAAATAAAAAATTACATTCGAACGCGGGGCGAGGTTTGCAACCCTGCCCCAAACGTTTGGTATTTACCGTTATTCAAAAAGTTTACGTTTGGTAGGTATAGCTGTTTAGTTCAGGTAGGCTAAAACGTTTGTAACGGGGTTACAAACCCCGTCACGCTTCAGCGGGAACAGTTTTTTTATGCTTGAATAATTATTTAAGATAAGGTAGTTTATTAGACTACGAACGCGGGGCGGGGTTTGCAACCCCGCCCCAAACGTTTGATATTTAAAGTTATTCGAAAAATTTGCGTTAGGTATGTATAGCTGTTTAGTTCAGGCAGGCTAAAACGTGAGTAACGGGGTTACAAACCCCGTCACGCTTCAGCAGGAACAGTTTTTTTATGCTTGAATAATGATTTAAGATAAGGTAGCCATGTCGAGTTAGCGATAGCATAACCCCATACGCATCAACTTAAGGTAACTCGCAATAAATACCCCCACGCTCCGAACGCGGGGCGGGGTTTGCAACCCCGCCCCAAACGTTTGGTATTTACCGTTATTCAAAAAGTTTACGTTAGGTCTATATAGCTGTTTAGTTCAGGCAGGCTAAAACGTTTGTAACGCGGTTACAAACCCCGTCACGCTTCAGCGGGAACAGTTTTTTTATGCTTGAATAATGATTTAAGATAAGGTAGTTTATTAGACTACCTTTTTACTTCCTAATGGGCGAGAGATGAAAACCGTAAACACAACACCAACGGCCATACAGCAAAAAAATGCCCCACTTTCTATTAAGCTGGGAGCTGAACAAAAAGACTCACTTGCCAAGATAGCAAAGAAAAAGGAACGATCTGTGCATTTTCTTTTATGCCAAGCGGTAAAGGAGTTCATTGACAAAGAAAATGCCAAAGCCGATTTTTACGAGACCGCAAAAAACGCAGGTGAACACTACAGAAAAACAGGGCTGCACACGACACACGAAGAAATGACAGCATGGGCTAATAGTCTGGGAAGCAATAACGAACTAACGCCGCCAATATGCCACAAATAATTTATTCAGAGCAGGCAAATAGTGACATTGTGCGGTTTGTAGAATTTATGCAAGAAATTGAACCGAGCCTTAAACAGCGGGTTATTTCTACAATATTTGACGGCATCGAAATTTTGCAGAAGTTCCCTCGAATTGCAAAACCATCGGAAGATGAAAAATATAAGCACATGTGAGAGCTGTTTATTGCTTTTGGTGGGGCAGGATATGTCGTTTTATACGAGTATCACGAAGAAAATAACATCGTTTTGATTAACTCAATTCGACATACACGAGAGGCAGGCTACAAAGTAGAGTAGCTCGCCGAACGCGGGGCGGGGTTTGCAACCCCGACCCAAATGTTTCGTATTTACCGTTATTCAAAATTTGCGTTAGGTCTATATAGCTGTTTAGTTCAGGCAGGCTAAAACGTGTGTAACGGGGTTACAAACCCCGTCACGCTTCAACCCATTAAACTGAGGTCGCGGCGAATACGCGCCCACAGCATCATCCACCGGTCATGCTCATATAGCGCAATATCACCGGTTGTTCGTGGATATTAAATTCGTGTTTCTCCGGCTTGATCAACATGGCCTCAACAATAGCCTGCTTTAAAATAACCATGTTACCCGGATTGGCTCTAAGTACTGCCTTTAAATCGACCGAATGCTCATTACCCAAACAGAGCAACAAGCGTCCTTCAACCGTTAAGCGCACGCGGTTACAGGTACTACAAAAGTTGTCACTGTGCGGGGAAATAAAGCCGACACGCGTTTGTGTCCCGGCCACTTTAAAATAATTTGAAGGGCCACCGGTTTTCTCTGTTGATGCCACCAAGGAAAACGTTTCAGCTAAATCTTGCTTAATCAAAGCACTGGAGTAATACGCTTCTGAACGGTCATGTTTGGCAACGACACCCAAAGGCATTTCTTCAATGAAACTGATATCGATACCCTTATCGACCGCATATTGCACCAAGTCACAGACTTCCAGATGATTTCTGTCTTTAAGAATCACCGCATTGATTTTTATGCGCTCAAAACCGACCGCGTTAACGGCCTCTATACCCCGAAGTACCTGCTGTAAATCACCGGTTCGGGTAATGGCCTTAAACTTATCGGCATCCAGCGTATCCAGACTAATATTGATACGCTTTACACCGGCGGCTTTTAGCCCGGTCGCCATTGTTTCCAGTTGCGAGCCATTGGTGGTTATTACCAGCTCATGCAAACTTTCAATTTGACCTAGTGTTTGCAGAAGTTCCAACGCTCCTTTTCTAACCAAAGGCTCACCCCCGGTTATCCTGATTTTTTTTACGCCTAATTCAGCAAACGCTTTAGCCAGGGTAGCAATTTCTTCCAAGGTTAAAATTTGTGCGCGAGGCAAAAAAGTCATGTCTTCTGCCATGCAATACACACAGCGAAAATCACAACGATCCGTGATGGATATTCTTAAATAATCAACCGTTCTGCCAAAACGATCAATTAATTGAACCGGGTTAGATGGATGAGTCATAAATCCGAATATAATAAATTAAGCCGGTAATAATAACATATTATTAACCGGACTCTTGTT
>Ga0268283_1001584_pt1 | contig 10906 bp, 9 predicted proteins | sample saktaG_13_FD_190140 | JGI IMG/M metagenome (GOLD analysis project Ga0268283, IMG submission 190140) | Saline water microbial communities from Sakinaw Lake, British Columbia, Canada - sak_2013_06_06_36m | ecosystem: Environmental > Aquatic > Non-marine Saline and Alkaline > Saline ... | reverse complement strand
TTTATATCGGTACCACGACCGGCCATGTTGGTTGCGATAGTCACTGTTCCTGCCTGGCCTGCTTCCAGAACGATTTCGGCTTCACGCTGATGCTGCTTTGCATTAAGAACGTTATGCCTGATATTTTTCATCTTCAGCATTCTGCTGAGTTTTTCCGATATTTCTACGGATGTAGTACCAACAAGCACCGGGCGACCTTTGCCAACTAGGATTTCTATTTCATCAATTACGGCTTTGTACTTTTCTCGCGTAGTCTTGTACACGAAGTCTTCGTGGTCGGTACGAATTACTTTTCGATTGGTAGGGACTACCACAACATCAAGTTTATATATGTCCCACAATTCACCGGCTTCTGTTTCGGCAGTACCAGTCATACCGGCCAGCTTTTTATACATTCTGAAATAATTCTGTAATGTAACAGTAGCATAGGTTTGAGTGGCTGCTTCAACTTTAACGTTTTCCTTGGCTTCAATTGCCTGGTGCAATCCTTCTGAATAGCGGCGTCCTTCAAGAATACGACCTGTTTGCTCATCAACAATTTTAATCTTGTTGTCCATCACAACATATTCCACATCTATTTCGAAAAGCGCATAAGCCCTCAACAATTGGTTAACAGTGTGTACCCTGTCTGATTTTATTGCGTAATCGCGGAGTAAGTCAGCTTTCTTTTCATTCCGCTGAGCTTCAGTTAGCGGTGCTCTTGCCAGCTCAGCAATTTCGGCGCCAACGTCGGGCAGGATATAAAAATCAGCTTCCTGGTACGATTTTGTTATAAGGTCTATTCCTTTATCTGTAAGCTCTATAGTATTGTTTTTCTCGTCAATTACAAAAAACAACTCATCGTCGATAAGATGCATATTTTTTGACTGCTCAGCCATGTAGAAATTTTCAGTTTTCTGCATAAGTGCCCTCATGCCTGGCTCGCTAAGAAACTTGATAATAGCCTTGTTCTTAGGCAAACCTCTTGCTGCCCGTAGTAAAAATTCCCCCCCGCGTTTTTCGTTGTCACCAACGGAAGGGTTGGTAAGCAATGTTTTTGCCTCTGCAAGAATTTTGGTTACCATAGCCCTTTGCTCGCCATATAATTTTAGCACTTCCGGCTTAAGTTGGTCAAATTCCTGGTTATCGCCTCTTGGAGTGGGACCCGAAATAATCAAAGGTGTTCGGGCATCGTCAATCAATACTGAGTCAACTTCATCAACAATAGCGTAATTATGGGGCCTTTGCACCAATTCCTCCGGGTTACGTGACATATTGTCGCGCAAGTAATCGAAGCCAAATTCGTTATTAGTACCGAAAGTAATATCTGCCAGGTATGCATTTCTCCGTTCATTGGAATTTGGTTCATGCCTGTCGATGCAATCAACTGCAAGTCCATGAAATTCATAAAGCACACCCATCCATTCGGAGTCACGTTTAGCCAGGTAATCATTAACAGTAACTATATGAACTCCTTTGCCGGTTAAGGCGTTTAGATAAACAGGAAGAGTGGCAACAAGTGTTTTTCCTTCACCGGTGGCCATTTCTGCAACCTTTCCCTGGTGAAGCACCATCCCTCCTAAGAGTTGAACATCATAATGAACCATATCCCAGGTTATCATATTTCCTCCTGCTAACCAATGGTTATCCCAGAAGGCTTTATCGCCGGTGACATTAATGTTATCCTTGCGGGCAGCAAGGTCCCGATCCATTTGTGTTGCAGTAACTTCTACTGTTTCATTCTCTTTAAATCTGAGAGCTGTTTCTTTTATTACAGCAAAAGCTTCGGGAAGTATTTCATTTAATGTATCCTGAGTTTTTTCATAACAGGTTTTTTCAAGCAGATCAATGCTATTATACAGTTTTTCCTTTTCTTCAATATCAAGATCTTCTTCTGTATCAATACGTTGCTTAATTTGGTCTATTTCTGCATTTTCTCCAGCTATAGATTTTGCAATTTTCTCTTTAAATTCAATTGTTTTAGCTCTTAGCTGGTCATTACTATATTGAGAAATGATTTGATAGGCTTGTTTTGTAGTATCGGCAACCGGAGATAAGGTTTTGATATCTTTCTCTGATTTAGTACCTAAAAATCTCTTAAGGATTGAATTCAACATGATGGTAAGGAAGTTAGTTATTTGATCTGTCGCAATGTCAAAAAGCTTGCCAGCAGACCAGGTAAAATACCAGGTTTGCGAACAGATTTTCAGTAAAGATTATAATAAACTGTAATACAGCAGTTTGTCAATAAATTATTAAATACAAAGGTAAAAGAAAATATTAGTTTGCCGCCTGTTGCTAATGAAGGAAGCATGAATAATTGGCATATAACAATAAACGTTCAAAGAAATAAATTGCTTAAGGAAGCATATCTAACAAAAAAGCCCGCTATTGGCGGGCTTTAAGTAAGCTTCTTAATATTCATCTTCGTGGAAGAAGAAATCTTCCTTTGATGGATAATCGGGCCAAATATCTTCAATGCTATCGTATATCTCGCCTTCGTCTTCAATTTCCTGTAGGTTTTCAACAACCTCCATTGGCGCACCAGAACGAATACAGTAGTCAAGTAGTTCCTCTTTGGTCGCCGGCCATGGAGCGTCTTCAAGTTTTGATGCTAATTCTAACGTCCAATACATTGTGGGGAAGATTAGGGAGTTTAATTTTTTGCAAAAATAATTTAAATTGCATGAATTGCAAGTGAAAAATTAGGCAAGTCGTAAAATTTGAAAAAAATGTTTTAACGAATTGGTTTCCAGACTTTTTCAGCAACGTTCATTTCAAGTGCTATATAACGGGCTAAAACAAACAGATAATCAGACAGGCGGTTAAGGTAACGGATTAGTATCATTTCCACTGGCGAGGATATTGAAAGTCTGATTGTTAGACGTTCAGCGCGCCGGCATACACAGCGTGCAATATGCGCATATGAAACGATGGTATGCCCGCCAGGTAAAATGAACGAATTAATGGGAGGTAGCATTTCGTTCATTTTATCAATTTCATTTTCGAGGAGAACTATGTCATCTTCGTTCATCTGAGGGAGAGGGTTGACTGGCTGATGTTCGGGATCAGTGGCCAAAAGAGATTCGATTGTGAATATCCTGTCTTGTATAACCTGGAGAACATCTTTGTAATGATTGCCGATGGCCTGATCACACAGCAAACCTATGTATGAATTTAGTTCGTCGAGTGTGCCGTAGGCTTCAATTCTTTCGTGGTATTTGGGCACACGTCTGCCTCCAATTAATGAAGTTTCGCCACTGTCGCCAGTTTTGGTATAAATTTTCCAATCGTTGTTCATTCGGACATGTTTAACAGAAAAATAATATAGTCAAACAAATTCAACTATGTAGATGTTCATCCGGCCGATTCAGGAATACTAAAATTATAATCAGCCATAGTACGGATATGCTCATTTATACTGTCGGATTCAACCATTCCATCGATGAGGCGAATGATACGATGGGCGTGCCTGGCAATATCTTCTTCATGTGTTACAAGAATAATTGTATTTCCGGCCTGGTGTATTTGTTCAATAACACCCATAATTTCGATTGAAGTTTTAGAATCGAGGTTGCCTGTTGGTTCGTCGGCAAGGATAATAGAAGGGTTGTTCACCAGTGCCCGGGCAATAGCTACCCGCTGACGCTGACCTCCCGAAAGTTCGTTAGGTTTGTGTGTAACCCTGTCGGAAAGGCTTACACTATCAAGGACTTTCATTGCACGCTCAGTACGGTCCACTTTATTAATACCAGCATATATCTGCGGCAGCATCACGTTTTCCAGCGCTGTTGAGCGTGGCAGAAGGTTAAAGGTTTGAAAAACAAAACCAATTTCCTTATTCCGAATTTCAGCCAAACGGTTGTCCTTAAGTTTGCTCACGTCATTCCCGTTCAGGTTGTACTCGCCACTTGTAGGAGTATCAAGGCATCCAAGGATATTCATAAGCGTTGATTTTCCTGAACCGGAGGGTCCCATCAAGGCGACGAATTCATTTTTGTATATGGAAAGTGAAATTGACCGGAGGGCGTTTACAGTTTCCAAACCAACTTTGTATGCGCGCGAAATTTCTACCAATCTTATAATCTCTGGATTTTGGGTAGCCATAATCAGATGAATTTGAGTTTTATTTACGGGCTTTTTTTGCCTGTATCGCAAAAGTAACAACTATTTCAGAACCGGATCACAAAATCTTGTTTCGTCAGGCCTTTGTTGAAAAACACCAATCCAATATCGAAAAGGTCTATTGTAGCAGTTACTGATTCATTGGCGCAAATATGCTTCCAGGCTTCCTGCATTCCTTTCGACCAGTGTATATCGTGAAAAACAAATATGGTGTTTTCTCCCGTGAAAGGCAAACATTCCTTAAAATAGGCTGTTGTAGCTTTAAATGTGTGATTGCCATCGAAGAATATAAAATCAATATTTCTATTCTTTTTAAGATAGCTTGCCAGCACTATGCTGAATTCTCCGGTGTATATTTCGACATTTTTAATACCAGCCTTCCGGATATTCTCTGCGGCCAATCCGGCGGTCGAAGAGCATCCTTCGAGTGTTACCACCCTCGCATTTGGAGAAGCTGATGCAAGGTAAAGCGTGCTGATTCCTATTGAAGTGCCTAGTTCCAGTATGGTGTCGGGGGCAAAATGTTTTACAAGTCTATGCAGAAGCCTTCCGCTTCGCTGGCTTATGGCTGCCCGCGCTAATTCCTTCACTTGTTTAAGCGGATTCAGGAATGTTTTCTTCTGAGGTGTTGCACCGTAATAGGTGATTTCGATAATTCTCCGGCTGCGAAGGCTTTTGTGGCGGATTTTCTCGGCAAGGTTGTATTCCTGATAATACGTGTGATCTTTAAATACTTTTGTTATCACGTCGTAAACAAAAGGGGAATGTACTGCAAACTTAGTATTGGAGCGCATCAGAAATCTCAGATAGCGCAGCGTTAAAATAAGATTGCTCAGGATATGTTTCATGATTCCTCGAAAAAAAAGTGAAGTACGCCTGTATCAGTTCAAATGACTATTTTTGTCGCCCCACTAAAATCTTACTGAGATTATGCCAGCCAGATATAAAGCAAATGTAACGAATTATCTTTCTCTGGTTAAGTTTGCCCATACCATTTTTGCTTTGCCTTTCGCACTAATTGCTTATTTTATTGCTACCAGGGCTGACGGTTATAACTTCTCATGGAATTCCCTGCTGCTGGTTATGGTTTGTATGCTATTTGCCCGAAATGCGGCAATGAGTTTTAACCGCTACGCCGATCGCGAATTCGATAGCCAAAATCCACGAACGTCTGCTCGCGAAATACCTGCAAAATTAATTAAGCCACGTTCAGCACTTACTTTTACAATAATCAACTCTTCGTTGTTTGTTGCAGCTACATGGTTTATCAACCCGCTTTGCTTCTGGCTATCGCCGGTAGCTTTGTCAGTTATTTTAGGATACAGTTTTGCCAAGCGTTTCACAGCATTTTCACATTTCATTCTTGGCCTTGGTTTATCTCTCGCTCCTGCGGGGGCATACCTTGCGGTTGCCGGAAGGTTTTCTTTACTATCGGTTATGCTTTCGCTCGCTGTCTTGTTTTGGGTCGCCGGGTTTGATATCATATACTCGCTTCAGGATGATGAGTTTGATCGTGAGCAACAACTACATTCAATACCGGCCGCAGTAGGACGTAAATGGGCTCTGGCCCTTTCAGCTTTTCTACATGCCTTGGTCGCCTGCCTGTTGTTGTGGGTTGGCCTGGCCGGTAATTTTGGACTGTTTTTTTGGGCGGGATATGGAATATTTGTAATGTTACTTTTCTACCAGCATTTATTGGTGAAGCCTTTTGACCTAAGCCGGGTGAATATCGCATTTTTTACACTCAATGGCATTGCCAGTCTTCTGTTTGCTGTTTTTACAATAGCGGATTTGTTTCTTTAGCCTACACTTATAAAAAAAATCCCGAGTTGCGAACTCAGGATTGAACTATTGAAAGGCGCTAAAGATTTAGGGCTTACCCGTTTCCTTTGATTTAGGGCAAACCATTTTAGTTGTGTCTCCTGCCATGTGACCAGCACAGCTTTTCATACAACTATCGCCAGGCATACATTTTTCCATTTTCTCACAACAGCTTTTGCACATATCCGGGGAACAACAATCTCCGTCGCGCATCCCAGGATGGCAGTCGTTCATATTCATCCCGGGACGGCAATCAGATTGACCCGGCTTGCAATGATGCGACAATTTGCAGATGCCACCTGCAACGAAACCAATGAATACGATGAAACCAACAATAAGAAAGAACCAGGAAATGTAAGTAAAGAATTTTCCAAGTTCTTCCTTCTTGATTTTTGCCAGCAACAAAGTGCCAGCAAGGATTGCAAGTAATGAAATAGCTAACAGATGCATAATTTCCTTTGTTAAAATTGACTACTCTTTTTTCGGTTTTCGTCTTCCCCGTGTTTTTGAAATCATTCAAAGATGAGCTCATAAACCATGACAAATATAAGGTTAAATATGGTGTTATTACTTTTTCATGAAGGACTTCATAACCTTGAAATCATGTTATGCAAAATCTGAATATTCCTTGCGTAGTACTTCCTGTCTATATTCTTTGAAACAATGCAGACTGTCAAATCTAAATTTGAGTTATTTTTTATCAATATTGGGTGGTAAATAATTACTTTTGTTAGAAAGGTTCATATTCCCGAATATAAATAATCGTTTTGGTGCATTTATTTTAGAAATATCACTCATATGAATATTGAAAGTTTTAGAGAATATTGTTTGTCGAAGCCTGCTACCAGCGAGAGTTTCCCATTCGACGAAACCACACTTGTATTCAAGGTAGCAGGAAAACTGTTTGCTTTGACTGATATTGCTAATGCCTTTAGCATCAATCTGAAATGCAATCCTGAAAAATGTATTGAATTACGCGAACATTATAATTGCGTTCAGCCAGGATACCATATGAACAAGAATCATTGGAATACAATACTTGTTGATGGATCAGTTGGCGAAGAATTACTTAAGGAATGGATTGACTTATCCTATAATCTTGTTGTTCTCAGCCTTACAAAGAGCCAGAGAGCTTTGCTCGGCTAGATCATCACTTAGATTTGTCCTTTTTTCTGCTGGAACTTAGGAGATCACCCAGCAGAAATCCCATAGCAGCCCCCCATATTGTGCTTAGCCATGGGCTGGAAGTAATGGCACAAGTACCTGAAGAACATCCCACTTTCAGGTAATATAAATACCCACCGATTGCCCCAGTCATAGTCCCAATGGCTGAAATAAGCGTGAAAAACAGAAAGAATTTTTTCTTAACAGGAGATGCAGGTTTCTCGTTCTCTTCCATTTTTATTGCTTAACATATTTATTAAGGATTTCTTGCAATGCACTTTTCGATTGCAATCCAACAAAAGTTTCAACCTCTTTACCTTCAACAAAAATAATTAGGGTAGGTATTGACTGGATATTATAGCTTGTTGCTAAATTCTGGTTTTGGTCAATATCAATTTTCCCTACAATCAGCTTGCCTTTGTACTCAGTGGCAATTTCGGCAACGATGGGACCCTGCAGTTTGCAAGGCTTGCACCAGGTGGCCCAGAAATCGACCAGTACAACCCCTTTACTGATTGTTTGATCGAAATTGTCGCTTTTCAGTATCAGTATATTTTCATCTGAGCTTTCGCTCCTGTTGCACGAAATTGAGGATAACACAATTAGAAAGATAAAGAGTAATTGTGCAGGTTTTCTGATTTTAAATGAGTTCATATGGTTATTTATTAATTGTGAGTAATCTGTTTCTGGAACTGATTGAAGAGAAACTTTTCAGGATAGCTTGGTTTCCTTCAAACGAACAACTGTGATGCCACTACCACCTCTTTCAGGTTCTTCATCATATGCCTTAAAAACTTCCGGAGTATCCTGTAATAATTTCCTGATCAGGTTTCTGAGTATCCCATTTCCTTTCCCATGCAGGATGTTGACTTCATCCATGTTAAGGAGAGCGGCTTCGTCAATGTAATGTTGTACAAGTGCAAGTGCCTCATCAGCACGCTTGCCACGCACATCCAGTGTAAGCCTGAAGTTGGCCATCCTGGCATTGAGGTCATTTATAATATTGTTTTGTGAATAATGCCGGATGCCTTCTGTTTCACTTTTCCTTAATGGTTTTGCAGCCATGAGCAACTTATTAAGAGCAACTTTAACCATTGCTGTTCCGAACTGGACTTCTGCTTTATCGTTATCTATCCTAATAAGTTTTCCAATAGCCGATGCTTCTCCTATTGTTACAAAATCACCCAAAATCATTGGTTTTGCACTTTTAACAGGGATAACTTCAATTTCAGGTTTTACCAGTGAAGAAACAGGAGCAAGAGGTTTGGAAAGTTTTTCGGCATGTTGTTTTACTTCTTCACGTAGCTGTTTGGTAGCCTCTTTTGATGCTTGTGTTTGCTTTATTTCCCTGATTGTTTTTTCGATGAGTGTATTTGTTTTCCCGACAATCTGGCTTGCTTCTTCGCGTGCCTCGGATATAATTTGCTTTTTCTTTTCGTTAAGCAGCGCAGTTAAACTTTCATATTTTGAAATTAATTCCGATAGCAGTTCATCGGCTGCCCTGAGTTGCTTTTCCTTTTTTGAGAGTTCAAATTTTTCCGTTTCCAGTTCTTCCAGTTGCCTGTCGAAATCGAGCTGCGAGGTGCCGATTTTTTCAGAAGCCAACTGAATAATTTCATCTGAAAGACCAATGTTGTGAGCAATCTCGAAAGCAAAAGAACTGCCAGGTTTTCCAATTACTAATTTGAATAAGGGCCTCATTTGCCTGGTGTCGAAAAGCATGGCGCCATTAACAATTCCTTTTTCTCTGCCAGCAAGTAACTTAAGGTTTGCATAATGTGTGGTTACTACTCCAAAAGCATTTTTTGCATTTAGCTTTGAAAGGATGGTTTCGGCAATTGCACCGCCAACCTGAGGTTCGGTACCTGAACCAAATTCATCGATAAGAAAAAGTGACTCCCCGGTTGCATTTTCCAGCATCACCTTCATATTCAACAGGTGGCTGCTATAAGTACTTAAATCATTCTCGAGCGATTGCTCATCGCCAATATCAATAAATATATCTTTAAAAATACCAACTTCTGAAGTCTCGCGCAAAGGCACTAATAACCCACACTGAACCATATACTGCAACAGGCCAACAGTTTTCAGGCAAACTGATTTACCGCCTGCATTGGGTCCTGAAATAATGAGTATCCGTTCATCAGCATTCAATATGATATTGAGTGGCTCAACACTTTTTTTCTGAGCCTGGTGCGACAGAAAAAGCAAGGGATGGCGCGCTTCTATCCAATTAATATAAGGCTTTGAGGAAAGAAGCGGTTTTACACCGCCAATTTCAAGTGCAAGTTTGGCTTTTGCCCTGATAAAATCAACCTTTCCAAGGAATTGGTATGCTTTTAACAGTTCGGGAATAAATGGCCTTAAGAAATCAGCAAATAGAATCAATATCCTTATAATCTCTCTTTTCTCGGCATATTCCAGCTCCCTGATATCATTGTTAATTTCGAAAATCTCTGCTGGCTCAATGTAAACAGTCTGTCCGGTGGCCGATTCATCATGAACAAATCCTTTGATTTTCCGCTTATTTACAGCAGGAAGTGGGATTACCAGCCGCCCGTTCCGAATTACTATTTCAGCATTGCTTTGCGCCCATCCTTCCCTTTTGGCTGTAGCTAAAGACTTAGAAATCCTGCTCTGTATAGTACCTTGTTTACTAATAATTGCTTTGCGGATGCGCAATAATTCGGTTGAAGCATCATCGCGGATAAGCCCTTTTTCGCTCACAATCTGATTTATCCTCATAACAATACTGGTATCAATAAAGATATCAGATGCCAATTCCTTCAAAAGAGGATATGATCTCTCGCGCTCTGTCTTAGCAAATGCCAGAAGTGATAAAATAGTATTGAGTGAGAGTTTAAGATCAAGCAAGGCATCGGGTTCAACATAGGATCCTTCTGTACTGATCCGCTTTATTTCACCTGACATGTCAATATAGTCCTGACTTGGAAAGTGCTGTTCAAACAAGAGGATTTGCCTTAGTTCTTCAGTTTGGCTTATTGTGTGGGAAATAATTTTTAAACTGAAGGCAGGTTTGATTTCATCAACAAGGTTTCTGCCAGGCTCGCTCAGGCATGCTTCCCTGAGCATTAGACGAATAGTGTCAAAACCGGTTTTTTGTTCAAAATTTACTGGAAATATCACAAGGAGACCTTTCTGCAAAGTTAGGAAAACTTAGTGATAGCTTAGTGCCAAATAGTATAGCACTTACAGGAGTTTCCTATTTCGATTTCTCATCTTAATAATCAGGAATAGGATTACAGATATCAGGAGTGCGCTAAGCCCGATATACAACCATAAATAATGTATTTTCCTGCTCATCTGCAATGGTGTTGTATCACCTATATTTACATAGGCTGCCCAAAAGTGTGGATGAGATTTTAACTGATCAGAGTTTTGGAGATAATAGAGCTTTGCCTGCTGTAGGGCTATGTCTTTTGTTTTACCTTCGGCCAGCGCGGAATAAAATGAGGTCATAAGTTCCACTCCTGAGTAATCTTCAACACTCCATAATGTCATAACGATACTTGGCACACCAGCATAAAAGAAGCCCCGCGCCAGGCTCATGATTCCTTCTCCCTTCTGCAGAAGGCCTGCTCCTGTGTTACAGGCACTTAAAACAGCCAGTTGTGCATTCAAATCCATATTGAAGAGTTCATAAGTATTCAGTAAACCATCATTTTGCTTGTCGTTATTCTGATAAAAAACAAGTTTGGAATAGAGTGGATTTTCGTCATTAATAATTGTGTGCATTGCCAGGTGCAATAGACCGTAATTCCCAGCTCTGTCTTTAAAATTAGTTTCGGTTGCCTGC
>Ga0268283_1001583_pt1 | contig 10910 bp, 13 predicted proteins | sample saktaG_13_FD_190140 | JGI IMG/M metagenome (GOLD analysis project Ga0268283, IMG submission 190140) | Saline water microbial communities from Sakinaw Lake, British Columbia, Canada - sak_2013_06_06_36m | ecosystem: Environmental > Aquatic > Non-marine Saline and Alkaline > Saline ... | reverse complement strand
CGCACAAGCCAAAGCCGGGGAAATGCCGCGTGGCGCAAACGGATTCTTTACCTGCCCAGCGGCGAAACATCAATTTTGCCGACAATCCCGAAACAACCCATCGGCCTTGCCCGCTTGCGCCTAACTCCCTATTAGACATCAAGATGATGTCTTTGCCCATGTTAGGCATCATCGTCACTGACGATTAGTCTCTAAAACGTGAACTCTAACAGGGCTGCAAGTATGATACACTAATGCCGTATCCGTATCATGTCAACCAGTTTTTCAGGTTTAGCCTTTCATCCGTGGAAATTCCAATTGGATCACTGATGTTACGCAACGGCCTAGGATTGGAGCGTCAAAGCTTGCTTTGACAGGCGAAGCAAGCTTCGCATTTCCCGCTCTCTTGTCAAAGCAAGCTTTGACGCTCCCGTCATCCCTCTTTCGCGTCCATGCGTAACATCAGTTGGATCATAGGAATATAGGCTGTGTTCAGGCTTTTGCCTGAAGTTTTGAGTCTCAATGAGGGTGTCCCATGCCTACCAATATTCCCGTCCCCCCAGCTATCCCGTCAAACATGCCGGATTATCCGTCAGAGCAAACCCGTCATCCCGGCTTGCTGGAAAAAGGACCGTAGAAGGATGCGCTGAAGAACGAAGCGCATCATTCGCGATTGATGCGGCTCTCGATCCAAACGCCATCATGCCCGTATTTGGTGAAGCTGAGGCTGACCCGATGGACTTCCGGCCCGTGTTCAAAGACCAAGGAAAACTCCGGCCAAGGATGGTCGGTGGTATCGGGTGTGCTGATAATGCCTAGCTCGTTGCCGATATAGCCGTTGTAGCTGCGGCTGTTTTTGATACGGGCGATTTGTGCGAACACCCTCGTTAAGATTCCCGGAACCGGCACGGCGGGAGGGTCGGCAATGGGGCTGTGAGGCGGCGGCGGCTGAGGAATTACGCCCTCCCCGGTGGTGATAAAGCCCTTGTAAGTGTTTGCCTGCGCCCCCATTCAATGGCCGTAGGAGACTTTTAGCTCACCCGGCGGGTATGTCAACCAAGATAACAACTTATGAACGCCAATAAACGCCGTCAAATCTTTGATCTACTAGCCGAAGCCATCCCGGAACCAACCACCGAACTGAATTACTCCACCCCGTTCGAGTTGCTGGTCGCGGTGGTGCTATCGGCCCAAGCCACGGACAAAGGCGTCAACAAGGCCACGGCCAGGCTTTTTCCGGTCGCCAATACGCCGCAGGCTCTATTTGAATTGGGTGAAGAAGGTTTGAAGGAATATGTCAAAACCATCGGCTTGTTCAACAGCAAAGCCAGACACATCATCGAACTAAGCCGCTTGCTCTTGGAAAGGCACGGCGGCGAGGTGCCAAATACCCGCGAAGAATTGGAAGCGTTGCCCGGGGTAGGCCGAAAAACCGCCAATGTGATCCTCAACACCGCGTTTGGGCAGCACACCATCGCCGTGGACACTCACATCTTCCGCGTCTCCAACCGAACCGGGATGGCACCCGGCAAAAATGTGCTTGAGGTGGAGAAGATGCTTGAACGCCATGTGCCCAAAATGCACAAGAAAGATGCCCACCATTTGCTGATCCTGCATGGGCGTTATACCTGTATCGCCCGCAAGCCGCGATGCGGCAGTTGCGTCATTGCCGAATTGTGCGAATACCCCCACAAGACCGAAGCAGATTGAATTGGCTTATTACAAAAACTGCACAAACTCCCTCGATTGTGTGAGAATGGAAAACCTTGGACGCACAATCGCACGTTTGCATAAATTCTAGGTCGAAGCCTTTGTGCCGACGCACAGGACACTCAACAACTAAAACCCCCTAGAGAGGACACCCATGAAACAAGACAAGAAATCCCTGGCCGCCCTTGTTGGAGCGAGCATTGTCACCTCCCTGTCCGTAGGAGTCGTTAACGCAGCGGAAAACCCCTTCGTGATGAAAGACTTGGCGCAAGGCTACCTGCAAGTTGCAGAAGTCGTCACTTATCAGGGCAAGCCCGGTGAGCCGGCCAAGCCAGCAGAAGCAGCCAAAGCAGCCCCGGAAATGAAATGTGGCGCGGAAATCATGAAAAACAATACGGAAATGAAATGCGGTGCCTCCATGATGAAAGGGATGGACGCACCCGCAGCGGCTCCCGCGGATGCAGCGAAAGCCGTGGAAAAAAAATGCGCTGGCATGAAGATGGAAAAGCCAGCCACCCCGGCAGCCCCCCCCGAAGCAAAATAAGCCAACCCTAATCAGGCCGGCCCGTCCGGCCTGATTGTTTTCCCGTATTCATGAACCCATCAAATTTCTGCATACACGGCGCAGGGCTTGGCCTAAGACGCGACTTTGCCGGGGAAGTCTTGAAATCGCCGCCCCCGGTCGATTTCTACGAGGTCGCACCGGAAAATTGGATGCGTTTCGGCGGACGGCTAGGCAAGCAATTCCGTGCGTTGACCGAACGTTTCCCTTTTGTCTGCCATGGCCTGTCGCTGTCCTTGGGCGGACCTTCCCCGTTGGACGAAGGTTTTCTGCTCGAACTGAAGGCCTTCCTGCGCACACACCAAATCCCCCTGTATAGCGAGCATTTAAGCTATTGCGGCGACGACGGGCTACTCTACGACCTGATGCCAATCCCGTTCACCGCTGAAGCGGTGGACTATGTGGCCTTGCGCATCCGCCGGGTGCAAGACATCCTGGAACAGCGCATCGCCATCGAAAACGTCTCCTACTACGCCGCCCCCGGCAAAGAGATGGAGGAAATCGACTTCCTCAATGCCGTGCTGCAAGAAGCCGATTGCGGACTGTTGATCGACATCAACAATATCCACGTCAATAGCGTCAACCACGGCTATGCTGCGGAAGCATTTTTGAGTGCCATACCCGCCGAGCGCATCGTTTACGCCCATATCGCCGGCCATTATGTCGAAGCGCCGGATTTCCTCGTGGATACCCACGGCGCGACCATCATCGACCCAGTCTGGAAACTGTTGGATACTGCCTATCGGCGTTTTGGTGTTTTCCCCACGCTGTTGGAACGGGACTTCAACATACCGCCTTTGACCGAATTGATGGGGGAAGTGGAGACCATCCGCATGATCCAGAACACCTTCAATGACTAAACCAAGCTTCCAGCAAACCCAATACGCCTTCGCCGCCTACATCCGCGACCCCGGCCACAACCCTGCCCCGTCCGGTGTCAAACCCGACCGGGCCGCCCTATACCGCGAATTGTTCTTCAACAACATCATGAGTTTCATCGGCACCGGCTTTCCGGTGTTGAAGCAAGTGCTGGACGAGGCGCATTGGCTGGAACTGGTGCAAGATTTCTTCGCCCGCCATCGCAGCACAACGCCCTATTTCTCCGACTTCCCCGAGGAATTCCTCGCTTTTTTGCGTGAAGAGCGCGACAACCCGCAAGACCCGCCGTTTCTCTTGGAACTAGCCCATTACGAATGGGTGGAACTGGCTTTGGCCCTTGCCGAGGGCGATGTGCCGTTGCCTAATGCGGCACTGGAACAAGCCCCGTTGCAATGCCTAATCACCCTATCCGATATGGCTTGGCCGTTGGCTTATCGCTTTCCGGTGCAGCGCATCAACCGCGAATACCAACCGACCGAACCACCCGCCGAGCCGACATTGCTAGTGGTATACCGCGACCGCGAAGATACCGTGCATTTTGTCGAACTCAGCCCGCCGACTTACCGGCTACTGCAAATACTGGAAACCCAAGGGAGCGTTCAAGCCAAGGAATGTCTGTTGCAAATCGCGCAAGAACTGGGTGTCACCGACACTGCCCCGATATTGGCGTTTGGTGCGGATATGCTCCGTGATCTGGGAAAGCGGGGGGTGGTTGGGGTCAATACTGTTGAATTAAGGCGATTTCCGAAAATAAAATCCCCCGTTGTAGGGCGTCCTTCAGGGCGCATTGGTGGCCTGAAGGCCACCCTACGGGTATAGACATTCTCGTAAATGTCCTAAGGAGTAGGTCGGCATCCCCATGCCGACAATGAACTTGTTCTTCCCTCGGCGGCAAAGGGTTGCCGCCCTACGGATTCTGTTGCATAGGCTTAATTCAACAGTATTGGTGGTTGGGGTGGTGTAACGTGGTAAGATGCTAATTCGTAAGGGTAAAATATATTTTATCGGAGAAATTCATGGGGCTAATCTATACAGAAATCACCCTCAGCAACGCACGTAAACCTGATATTAAGCCGCTGTCTGTGTCGGCATTGGTGGATACCGGTGCTGTGCATTTGTGCATCCCGGAACATATTGCCCTGCAACTCGACCTGGATACTTACGAAGAGCGTGAAGTGGAAACGGCGGATGGCACGTCGCGCAAGCGGCCTTACGTCGGCCCCATACTTGTCCATTTTGAAAACAGGCACTGTCTGACCGGTGCCATGGTGTTGGGCAATGAGGTTTTATTGGGGGCCATTCCGATGGAAGACATGGATTTGGTCATCAATCCCACTCGCCGCACGGTGACGGTTAATCCGGCCAATCCGAATTTTGCAGTCAGTAAGGCCAAATGAACTACAACTCACAACACGCCCTAGAACTCCTCCGCATCGGCTCAGGACGGGATGATGCCAACTTCCGCGAAGGCCAAGAAGATGCGATACGCCATGTTGTCGAGGGCAAAAGCCGTCTGCTGGTGGTGCAGAAAACCGGATGGGGCAAAAGTTTCGTCTATTTCATCGCCACCAAACTATTGCGCGAAGCGGGTTACGGCCCTGTCTTGCTGGTTTCGCCGCTGCTGGCTTTGATGCGCAACCAAATCGCCGCTGCCGAACGCATGGGGGTCCGCGCCACCACGATCAATTCGGAAAATCAAGACGATTGGGCCGGGATCGAGGGCAAACTGGCACGGGACGAGACTGACATTTTGCTGATCTCGCCTGAACGATTGGCAAACGGACGTTTTCGCACCCAGGTTTTGGCTGGCATCGCGTCACGGATTGCCCTGCTGGTCATTGACGAGGCGCATTGCATTTCCGATTGGGGGCATGATTTCCGCCCACATTACCGGCTGCTGGAACGCATTGTCAGGACCTTGCCGCCGACTCTGCGGCTGCTGGCGACCACCGCCACCGCCAATAACCGGGTAATGGACGACCTCATGGCGGTGCTTGGCCCTAATTTGGAAGTGTCCCGTGGCGACCTGAGCCGCGAATCACTGACCCTGCAAACCTTGCGCATGCCCGGACAGGCGGAGCGTTTGGCTTGGCTGGCGGGGCAAATGTCCACTCTGCCGGGCCACGGCATCATCTACACCTTGACGGTGCGGGATGCGAATCTAGTCGCCGATTGGTTGAAACGGCAGGGATTCATCGTCGAAGCCTACACGGGCGAAACCGGCGAACGCCGGGAAGCGCTAGAACAAGCCTTGCTTGATAATCGGGTCAAGGCGCTTGCCGCCACCACGGCGTTGGGCATGGGTTACGACAAGCCCGATCTGGCGTTTGTGATCCATTACCAGACACCCGGTTCGGTCGTGGCCTATTACCAGCAAGTGGGCCGGGCCGGACGTGCCTTGGATGCCGCCTATGGCATTTTACTCAGCGGCGAGGAAGAGACCGAAATTAACGACTGGTTCATCAAGACCGCCTTTCCGACACGGGAGGAGGTTGCCGAGGTGATCAAAGCCTTGGAAGCGGCCCCGCAAGGTTTGTCGGTCCCAGAGATCATGCGGCGGGTTAACCTTAGCATGGGCCGCATCGAGAAGACCATCGCCTTGCTCGCGCTCGAATCGCCCGCGCCCGTCGCCAAACACGAGAGCAAATGGCAATTGACGGCGGCCCGTTTGGAGGAACACTTTTGGCAGCGGGCCACACGGCTGACCGCCTTGCGCCGCGAGGAACAGGCCCAGATGCAGAAGTACGTCGGCCTGACCGAGGGGCATATGGCTTTTCTGATTAAAGCACTCGACGGCGACCCCGCACGGGTCAAACCGCCGACTTTGCCGCCGTTGCAGTCGCAAGTCGATCCTGGGCTGTTACAGGAGGCCATTGCCTTTCTGCGCCGCAGCAGTTTGGAATTCGAGCCGCGCAAAATATGGCCCGCCGGGGGTATGCCGCACTATGGGGTTAAGGGCAAGATCGCCGCCGATCATCAGCCGCAACCGGGCAGAGCCTTGTGCATTTTGGGCGATGCCGGCTGGGGTGGCTTGGTGCGGCAAGGTAAATTCCACGATGGCCGTTTTGCCGATGAATTGGTCGAGGCTTGCGTCAATCTATTCCGCGAGTGGAACCACCAAGTTGGCCCGACTTGGGTGAGTTGCATTCCCTCGCTGCGCCACCCCAATCTAGTGCCTGATTTTGCAGCACGATTGGCAGCGGCCTTGAATTTGCCGTTTCATGCCGTATTGGCAAAGACCGAGCATAGACCCGAACAAAAGACCATGGCAAACAGCATTCAACAAGCCCACAATATCGACGGATCGCTTGCGATCTGTGTGGACAGGCTGCCGCGCCGGGGTCCGGTGCTGCTGGTGGATGACATGGTGGATTCGCGCTGGACTTTCACCGTCGCCGCTTGGCTGTTGCGCACTCATCGCGGCGGCGATGTCTGGCCTTTGGCCTTGGCGCAAACAGGGCACGATCAATGAGTTCCGCTTTATCCACGAACACACTCGCCATATTGCTGCTGACCGCCCCGCTGATTTCGGGTAAAGTTGCAAGCTCGACTGAACTGCTGACTCCGGGCGAATACAAACGCCTTGCCCGCCAGCTTCGGGATTTACAACACCAACCGGCTGATTTCTTGTTACCCGAGTCTGCGGAACTGCTGCGCGAGTGTAACAGTGTCATTGACGAGGAAAGGCTGCGGCGCTTGTTGGGCCGTGGCTTTTTATTGAGCCAAGTGGTCGAACATTGGCAGACCCGTGCCATCTGGGTGGTCAGCCGTGCCGATGCCGATTATCCGCGTCGCTTGAAAGCGCGTTTGCGCGAAGATGCCCCGGCGGTGATTTACGGCTGCGGCGACTTGCGCTTGCTGGACACGGGAGGCTTGGCGGTGGTGGGTTCCCGCCAGGTGGACGAAGCAATGATTGAATATACCATGGGCATAGGCCGTCTTTGCGCGAAGTCGGGCAGGACGCTGGTTTCCGGCGGGGCAAAAGGCATAGACCAGGCGGCGATGCGCGGCGCGTTGGAAGCCGGGGGCAAGGCCATCGGCGTACTGGCGGATAGCCTGGAAAAAACAGCCATGAACCGCGAACACCGTAATTTGCTGATTGACGGGGGGCTGGTGTTGATTTCCCCCTACGACCCCGCTGCCGGTTTTAACATCGGCAATGCCATGCAACGCAACAAGCTGATCTATGCATTGGCGGATGCGGCCTTGGTGGTCAACTCCGATCTCAATAAAGGCGGAACTTGGGCCGGGGCGGTAGAACAATTGGACAAACTGCGCTTGGTTCCGGTATTCGCCCGCTCCACTGGCGAATTGGGGGAAGGTTTGCCAGCGTTGATGGAAAAAGGGGCGTTGCCTTGGCCCAATCCTGAAAATATTGACGGGTTCAATGCCGTGTTCGATGCGAAGGCAGTTTGTTCCACCGAGGGGCAGTTGGATATTTTTGCGGGTAATTGACTGTGTTAAGCTGCTGCAAAACTTTCCGATGGTTTCTTAGTTTACAATTAACTGGCGTGATGCAAAGGTAAGATTCCAGAAGACCATAGAAAAATGTCCATAACCGGGCAAACAGTCTGCAATTTTTGAGCGAAAACAAACATGGCAACGATTAGTTATGAAACCGACGTGGTTGCTTGGTCAAACGAACAGGCAAGGCTGATTCGCGCAGGAATGTTTGACCTGCTCGATCTGGAACATATCGCCGAGGAGATAGAAGACGTGGGCAAAAGCGAACAACGCGAACTGGCAAGCCGCATGGCTGTGTTGATAGCCCATCTGCTCAAATGGCAATATCAGCCGGAGCGCCAAAGCACCAGTTGGAAACGCACGATCAAAGAACAGCGCAGGGCACTCTCCTTCCATCTCAAAAAAGTCCCAAGTCTTAAGCCCAAACTCGCCGACCCGGATTGGCAGGGTGCAATATGGGCCGATGCGGTCACTATTGCCATCAATGAGACAGGCATGGGGGGATTTCCAGAAAACTGCCCTTGGACGATTGAAAATATTCTTGCGGATGGTTGGTTGCCAACATCGAATAGCAACGAGAATAAAGCGTGAAGGCTATTCCCCATCCTATCCAATACCAAGGGAGCAAGCGAAATCTGGCCCCCATAATCCTGCGTTATTTCCCCAAGGGAATTAACCGCTTGGTCGAGCCTTTCGCCGGTTCCGCTGCGATTAGCGTTGCGACAGCGGCGAAAGGGCTAGCTAAAAAGTTTTGGGTAAATGACTTGAACCAACCCTTGGCAGAGCTTTTAAATCTTGTTGCGGAGAAGCCGGAAGAGTTGGGGGCATTTTATGAGCAGTTATGGAACCAGCAACACCCGAACTCGATAGACCATTTTTATCGGGTCAGGGAGGAGTTCAACCAAACGCAAGACCCACGCCTTTTTTTATATCTGCTTGCCCGTTGCGTCAAAGGCTCTGTCCGTTATAATTCGGATGGGTTGCTCAATCAAAGCCCCGATAAAAGGCGGCAAGGCACCCGCCCGGAAACCATGCGCAAAAACATCATGGGCGTTGCCCGTCTTTTGCGAGGCAAGGCCGGGTTCACTTCGCTGGATTATAGGGAAGTGTTTAAGACGGTCGGGCAGACCGATCTTATTTACATGGACCCGCCCTATCAAGGCGTTTGCGGCAACCGTGATGCCCGCTATTATTCAGGCATTAGCCATGAGGGGTTTATTGAGGCACTAGAGGAACTCACCGCCAGAAAGCTCCTGTTCATAATCAGCTATGACGGCAGGCGGGGAGACAAGACGTTTGGGGAGTTTCTACCGGATAGCCTTGATATGACACGCATCGAACTGGAAGCAGGACGATCCAGCCAATCCACACTGCTTGGGCTTCATGAAGTGACCTTTGAGTCGTTGTATCTTTCCCGTGCGTTGACGGAAAGGCTTAACTTCAAGCCGTCTAACTATCAAAAATCTGTCGAGCAGCCGGTAGTCCGGATGGAACGAAGTGGAGTCAAGAGTATACATACGAATACCTCGCACCCTTTTTACAGGCTATTACTTCAATGAGAACTATGGACGGTACATTTTATGACTGTGAATAGTTCACCGACGCACACAATCAAATATTTCAGAAGGTTTAAATATGTCAGCTATAATAAATACAGATGCCAGACTTCAATTTGAGCGGGATAACAGGGCTTCAAGTGACCTAGAACTAGAACCAATCACATCTGAAGACGAAGACTACGAAAGCGCACCGCCAGAGTATGAAATCTCCACTTACCCAGCAGACTTTACTTTGGAAGTACTCTATCTAAAATGGAAAGCTGGCGATATTCTCATCCCTATTTTTCAACGCAGCTTTGTGTGGAAACAAGTCCAAGCCAGCAAGCTTATTGAGTCATTCCTAGTCGGTCTTCCAGTCCCCGCTGTCTTTCTTTACAGTGAACGGAAAAGCCAGAATTTTTTTGTCATCGACGGACAGCAGCGGCTTAAAAGCATTTTCTATTTTCTGGAAGGGTTCTTTGGTGAAGAATTACAGGGGCAAAGGCGAGTTTTTCGCCTTACCGGCATCAGTGCAGAGAGTAGATTTAGTGGTAAAACTTTTGATGAATTGCGAGACGAAGACAAAAAGCGCTTGAAGAATTCCGTGCTTAGAGCCTTTATTGTCCAGCAACTTGATCCTGGCGATGACACAAGCATGTATCATATCTTCGAACGGCTAAACACTGGCGGTACACTACTGACGAATCAAGAGATTAGAAATTGTGTTTACCACGGGTCTTTTATTGAATTTATTACTAGACTTAACAAAGAACAATCTTGGAGGGATATCCTAGGAAAGGAAATTCTGGATACCCATAAAAGAGATGTTGAGCTTCTCATTCGATTTTTTTCGATGCGCGATATTTCAGCTTATGAAAAGCCAATGAAAGATTTTTTATCTAGGTATATGACGAAGAATAAAAACCCATCCAAAGAGGCACTAAACAATAGTGAACAAATATTTCTTAAAACGTGTTCACAAATCGTTGGCGCACTAGGCAAGAAACCTTTTCACATCCGTGCAGGATTAAACGCGGCGGTTTTCGATGCAGTGATGGTCGCATTTTCCAACCATATAGATGTCGTACCAGAAGATATAAAAGAACGCTATGAGCGACTCATAGTGAATAAAGAATTCGACGATAATACTAGGCAATCTACTACGGATGTGGACACGGTTCGGAAGCGTTTCGAGAAGGCTAACACAATCTTATTCGGTTAGGTGTGGTCATGCGTTTACTTCGCATTGATCAGACTCTTGAATTATGTGAAAGCCATTTAACCTCAAGCGAAGCGCAAGGAACTGAGATTGAAGTGCTATTAACACGCTCACTTTTAGTTTTGATTTGCGCCGAATTTGAGCAGGAAATTGAATCTATAATCCAGGAAAGATGCTCTTCAATTGATGATGATTCTGTAAAGGAATTTATTGGTTCATGTGTAGATGCCGTTTTTAGAAGCGTAAAATCTAGCGAGATTGCCGGGCTTCTCAATCGGTTCGGGGTAAACTATAAAGAAGCATTCAAACGAAAAGCTGATGCAAATCAACAAGCAGTCACCTTCTATAACAACATCGTGACTAACCGTCATAGTGTTGCTCACGCAGATGGCGGAAATGTAACCTTCGGCGAGGTTAAACGCTTTTATGAAGAAGGACATATTGTCTTGGATTTTTTCCGAGATACATTGCTTGATAATAATATTTGACTATGTAGTAAAATGTCTTTTTTTGCCTATCGAATAGGCTACATGTGCTAGGGCCGTAGGATGCGCTGAGG
>Ga0268283_1001581_pt1 | contig 10929 bp, 14 predicted proteins | sample saktaG_13_FD_190140 | JGI IMG/M metagenome (GOLD analysis project Ga0268283, IMG submission 190140) | Saline water microbial communities from Sakinaw Lake, British Columbia, Canada - sak_2013_06_06_36m | ecosystem: Environmental > Aquatic > Non-marine Saline and Alkaline > Saline ... | reverse complement strand
TATTACCCTTAAAAGCGTCCAGGTCAATAAAACAGGAGTAAGAGAAAGGTAATACCAGACAAGAAATGGAACCGAACAGAATGGGGAAAAAAATGTGTGAACCACAGACTTACATCGAAAAAAGGGATGCGCTGATTGATAGCGCTGTGCGGATCGCAAATGAAAAACACCCAAAAGAAAATTTTGATGGGGGAAATTATAACGAACTGTGGAACCGAACTTTTCACCGAACGATGAATCGTCTTGCTTATAAAGCCGGATTGGTCGGTTTCCTATAAAAAGAAAAAACCAGTCACAACCCCCGAACGACCTTGACCGGCGTGCAGACGGGGTTGTAGCTTCCCCATGATCGAAGCTGCGGAGCGGCGAGGCGGTAAGGGGCGGATGAGACCGGGAAAGCTCAATAAAGTAAGCTGACGGAACGACGGACTTGTTTTAACTCATTAATTCTTAATTTTGGGATGCGGGGTGGTGAGACGGAGGGAAAATGAAGCTCCCATCAGTGACAACAGTGTTGTCGCCATTTTCTGACTTTTCGATGATCCGTCCGGAAGTTCTGAAACTGGCTGCAGAACGCGGATCAAGGGTCCATGCAGCGTGCGCGATTTATGCCAAGGGGCTTTGGGCAGATTGTGCGCTTTACCCCGGTGATGGGCCTTTTTTTGACAGCTTCATGAAATGGTCGGACATGGCGGCGCCTGAATTTGTTTCGGTTGAAGAAGAGTTTGCGGATCCACTCCTTGGATACATGGGGCATCCTGACGCTGTTGTTTATATCCCAGGCGACCATGGTTTGACGATTATCGATTACAAAACGCCCATGAGTATTTCTCGTTCGTGGCATCCCCAGATTGCAGCCTATGCCCATCTTGCGCGAAAGCATGGGCATGATGTGCGGCGAGGGCTGGCCGTTCGTCTTCGCAGGAATGGCGGGCCTGCAATAGCGACCGAGATTGATGTAGACGGCGAACCCTGGGCGGCGTTTTTGAACGCTCTGGGTGCTTACAAATATTTTAACACTGGGAGGTAAAGAATGAAATCAGGATTTGATTTTATGGCGGCGGTAAACAATCCACCGGCTGAAGCGAGTATCCCTCCACCAGCGGTAATTGGCATCAACGATTCAGATCAGGCGTGTCGCGTGTTGCGGCGGATGTATTTGCCGGAAATCGAGCGGATGAAGGCCCAGGCCATGGCACATGTCGTAACAGATGAAGCCAGCCAGAACGTGGCCATTACGATGGCCGGACAGGCAAAAAAACTGGCAACGGCAATCGAGAAAAAGCGCAAAGAGGTTATCGAGGCGCCGGGGGAATTCGTGAAAACCGTCAACAGTTTTGTGAAGGTTTTCCGGGATTCATTAGATGATATTGACCGGAAATTAAAGGCCGGCATCCAGTCACACATGACCAAGATCCAGATGGAACAGCGCGAGGCCCAGGAGCGCGCGCGCATCGAGGCTGAAAAAATTCAGCGGGAACTGGATGCACGGACAGCGGCACTGAACGCCCAGCGGGAAGCCGAGGCGCGGAAAGCGGCTGAAAAGGGAGAACCAACCACGCCGATGGAGCCCGAAGTAATAGCCCCGGTTGTGGTTGCACCGGTTGTACCTGTCCAAAAGGTGTTCCGCTCAGAAACCGGTTCTTCCGTGCATCTCCGGAAAGACTGGGTGTGGGATGTTTTGGACATCAGTCTGATCCCTGGAAAATATCTTATGGTTGATAAGGTATCCGTGAACCAGGCCATTAAAAGCGGGATCAGAGAAATTACGGGAATTCGAATCTACGAAACTGAATCGGCAATCATCAAAGCATAAAGGAGATTGAATTATGGAATCAAATTTACCAGCAGTTCAAAACCGATCTTTCGGGATAACCCCAAGAGGAATCGACGAAGCCATTCGGCTTGCAAATATTATGTCGTGTTCTGGTTTAATGCCAAAATCAATAAGTAGCCCCGAGGCGGTGTTCGTGGCCATGCAAATGGGCGCTGAACTCGGTTTATCACCAATGGCATCCGTGCAGAACATAGCGGTCATAAACGGTCGGCCCGGCATTTATGGAGACGCTGCGCTTGCAGTTGTACGGGCTTCTGGACAGTTGGAGGAATTCAAGGAATGGTCGGAAGGAGAGCGTAAAAAGCCGGATTGGATGTTCTGTTGTCGAATTAAGCGTAAGGGCTTCGAGCCTTCAATAGGTGTTTTTACTTGGGCTGAAGCCTGCGAGGCAGGATACGATAAGACTGACCAACTGTCCCCCTGGAAAAAGTGGACAAATCGGATGATGCAATTTAAGGCAAGGAATTTCGTGATGCGGGATCAGTTCACGGATTATTTGAAGGGGATACGGACCATCGAAGAAAATATCGATGCGATCGATCTTGAAGCAACAATGAACAGCGAAGGGCGCGAACAATACCAGGCAAGGCCTGCGGGACAGTCCGAAATGACCGGAAACGGGAGCATCAACGAAAACGGCTTTGATATGCTTGTCGCTGAACAGTACCCGGATGGGGAGCCAAAAATCCATGAATTTGTTGCCCTGACTGCTAAAGCCAACGGTGCCAGCGTCGAAGACCTCAAAAGCCGGGCAGTCGGGAATTGGAGTGAATTTATCAAAGCGTTTGAAGCCTGGCTGTCGAAGCAAGCCACGGCAAAAAAAGAACCGGCGAATGAAAAAGAGATCCCGGCTGCCCCGGAAACATCTGCGCCAGTTCCGGATCCGGCAAACAGGCCTGCAAGCATGGCAGGCCACCAGTGCCCCCCGAGTGATGCCGCGGTATGGAATGATTTCCGGACCCGGTACATAAACCTGAAAGGCCCCGGTTTTTCAACTTTTGTTTTCCAGAACCTTGATTTATTCCGGCATTGCCCGCAAGACCTGCGGATGGAAGCCGTTGAAAAGTGGGTAAAATTGTACCCGAATCAGCCATGGCCGCTTGCGGGCACGCAAGCGCCTGCACCGCCGCCGGAAAAAAACGCAAGCGCCCTGCCCCTGAGTTACACCCCACAGTACAAAAACCTGATGACCCGAAAGGCAGAATTCCCCAATGAATACGCTGCGGCGAAAAAACATCTCGGGACCTTGCCGACTTCAGTTGAGGACTGCGAAAAAATTCTGTCTTGCATGATGAAAATGGTTGAAGCTCAAATAGACGAAGACTCCGGGATTCCGGATGGTGCGGAACCTGATGGCTTTGAAAAGTTTTAACGGCTGACCTGGCTGGATGCCTCCCCGCTGGCGACCCGGTCCGTCAACGGCAATAAAAAAGATTCTGTCGCAATCCAGTTTCAGTCAGGAAAAAATCATTTCTGGGAAACAGAATCAAGGCCGGGTTTCTATGATTGAAAAACCAAGAGAAGAAAAATGCCACGAATGCCGGTCATATTGTTTCAGGGCGCGTGATCCTGAAGACAAAGAATACGGCTGGGCTTTTTGCAAGTTTCACAAATGCTATTTTCCTAATCAGCAGAACGGCATGCCCGCTGGTGTGCGAAGCTGTAAAAACTGGGAATAGGGAGGAATTATGAAGCGTTTGATTTTCTTGTGGGGTGTGTATCGGGATTTTAAAAGTCGTATGATTATTGCCATGGAATATCTTTTTAATCCTGGTGCAATCGGGATCAGATGGGATCTGGAAAGGACGTCAAATGACAGAATCACAAGAGAAAATCCGAATTGAGCTTGAAAAAGCTTTAACGGGTAGGCCCTATCTTTTCCGCACTGATAAAACACGGCAGGCGCTTGATGGTAATTCGGTGGGTGTCATGGCAAATTTTGATTCCGCTGGAACTGGACCAAAGGGCGCCTTTTTTATTGGCCGGAAAATCGCCTATCCAACAGCCGACTATATCGAATGGGTATGCTCCAGGATGAGCCTAAGGTGAAGCGAAGCAGCCTATAGGTGCGACTTCGTAAAAATTCTAAATGAAAGGTAAATTGTGGAATATACAGACCCAAAACTTAATGCATGGGTCGGTATCGACCCGGGCGCTACAGGTGCTTACGCAATTTTGCGCGAAAATGGCAGCTTTGATATTGAGGACTGGGAAGATGAGTTTGTTTTTGCAGACACCATTGCAGATTGGAAAGAGCTTTACAACATAACCATTGCTGTAGTGGAAGCGCAACATTCGATGCCAAAGCAGGGCGTTTCGAGTGTATTCAAATTTGGTACCCATTACGGCTTGATCAGAGGCGCTTTAGCGGCACTAAAAGTAAATACTGAGCTTGTCTCTCCTCAATCATGGCAACGTGCCATGCTGCACAATGCTGATGGACCCGACACCAAGTCAAGATCTTTGGTTTCTGCTCGCAGGCATTTCCCAAACCTGCAACTAAAAAAGTCGCAACACGGCCGGAGTGATTCAATTCTCATGTCTTTATTTGCCAAGCGCAGATTTCCCTTGTGATGGCATCGATGTCGGGAGATGAAAATGAGACGGAATTAGGATGAACGCGTTTAAGAAATTTCAATTTCCAGGGAGCGCCCCGTGCCAAATAAATCGAAAACGAAACCCCGGAAAAAAACCAATCTGCAATCTATGCCGGATAATTACGGGAACGTTACCGACCTTGCCAACCGCCTTGGCGTCACCAAGGGACGTGTTTCTCAACTCCACCTGAAAGGCGCTTTCGGCGATACTTTTACCAGGCTCAACAGCAGGCGATATGTAATCGACATTGATGCTGCCGTTGAAAATGTCAAAAAATACTCCGATCCCGTGAATCGCGGACATAAAAACAAGATCGCCAGGTTGAACCAGAGGACAGATGGCGGAAGGCAGAGGACGGATGACGGAGGGCTGAAGGCAGATGACGGAGGACAGACGACAGATGACGGAGGACAGAGGGCGGAAAAATCAAAAACCATTGCGTTGGCGGGAATGTCCTTCAGCGCGGCTCGGACGGTAAAAGAACAGTATAACGCCGAAATGAAAAAACTGGATTTTGAGGAGCGGTCAGGCAAATTGCTCCGGGATGAAGATGTCCAGAAAGGCGCCTTCGAAATGTACCGGAAAACCCGCGACAGTCTGTTGAACATCATTGACAGGATAAGCGCCCAGCTTGCAGCCGAAAAGAAGGAAGCGAATATCCGGATAATCCTGGAAAACGAAATCCGAAATGCGCTGACGCATATCCGGGACAAATATGATGACTGATGGCCGCACTTTTTTTATCCGAGCCGCCTGTGCCGGCCTGGAACTGGACCCACTGACCACTGTTGACGAATGGGCTGATGAGAAAAGGGTTTTAAATACAGTCGCCTCCCGCGAAGCCGGCAACTACCGCACCAGGCGCACGCCATATTTGCGGGAGATCATGCAGATACTCTCAGTGACCGAAACAGAGGTAAACGATGTCGTTGTTATGAAAGCCACGCAGATTGGCGGATCTGAAGTGGCAAACAATTTTATCGGTTACATCATCGACTGTGCCCCCGGTCCGATACTTTATATGTTGCCCACTGTCGAGCTGGCGGAACGCCACAGCCGGAACCGTATCGCACCCATGATCGAAAGCATCCCCGCGATCGCCGCAAAGGTCCACCCGGCAAAAAGCCGCACCGGCGGAAACACGGTACTGGCAAAAAACTTTGTCGGCGGCGCCCTGTACATGGCCGGCAGCAACTCGGGCGCTGCTTTCCGAAATATTTCCATCCGATATCTGATCCTGGATGATATCGACGGTTTTGAACCGGATATCGGCGGTGAAGGAAGCCCGGTCAGCCTGGCCGAACGCCGGACCGATACTTACTCCAGCCGGAAAAAGATTTTAAAGATCAGCACGCCTACCCAAAAAGGCGGATCCCTGATCGAAAAAGAATTCCAAAAATCCGACCAGCGGTATTATCACGTACCCTGCCCTTTTTGCGAGACCCTGCAAATACTTATTTTCTCCACCATTAATGAAGAATATGGACTTAAATACACAGCGGCAAACGGCGAGATAACCGATGTCTGGTACACCTGCATGCGTTGCCGTGAAAAAATCAATGAGCATTACAAAAGCAAGATGCTCAAAAAAGGCCGGTGGATCCCCAAACAACCCAACCGGAAAAAGCGCGGATATCACATCAGTGGTCTCTTGTCCCCCCTGGGTTTTGTATCCTGGCGCCAAATCGCCCAGGAATACATTGACGCAAAAAATGACCCCATGGCCCTGAAGGTCTGGGTAAATACCCGGCTGGGCGAACCTTATGAAGTTGCCGGGGAACAACCGGAATGGGAAAACCTCCGGCTGAGGTGTGAACCTTACCCGCCGATGAAACCGCCCCCAGGCGTTAAATTTATCACCGGCGGTGTTGATGTGCAGGAAAACCGCATTGTTATTGTGATCCGTGGATGGGGAGTCGGTGAAGAATCCTGGCTTATCTGGCATGGAGAGATTTATGGGGAATGGGAAACGCAGCTTGACGACTTGATTGCTTTCAACTTCACGCGAGATGATACCAGCATACCTGTTGTCGGCGTGGCTATTGACTCCGGTTACAAAACACAACAAGTTTATAACTATTGCCGGAAAAAAGACAGCCGCATCTTCGCTGTAAAAGGCGAGCGCGCACGCAATAAACCCGTGCTCGGAAAACCATCGGTCCAGGATCTGAACTGGAAAGGCAAGCACATACCCAAAGGCGTCAAATTATGGCCGGTCGGAACCGATACCGCAAAATCCACCCTTTACGGCCGGCTGAAAAATATTACCACGCCCGGCCCCTGCTGTTACCACTGGTATGAATCCGTAACGGATGAGTATTTTCTGCAACTTACTGCTGAAAAGATCGAAACGCATATAAAAGGCGGTTTTCCCTACCTGGAATGGGTGAAAACGAGGGATCGAAACGATGCACTCGATGCAGAAATTTACGCATACGCCGCCGCTATCCGCGCCGGGCTTCTCTGGCTCAGGAACCCCAAAAACCCGAAGCTGGCTCCCTTTAAAAAGAAAAATAAAGTTACGGTGATGAGCTCCTTCATGGAACGACAAAAGGGGAAACCATGACAATCGGAAAATTCATTTACGTCCGCAAAGCCGCACAGGAGCTTTGTTGCACCGAGCGCCATATTTACGATTTGATCAAATCCGGTAAGCTTAAAGCCATCAGGCTCGGGCCTCGCGGCTTGCGAGTGTTAAAAGGCTCCATTGACGCCTACATCAAAAAAAATATGTGTAAGCGACGTAAGCTTTAAAGGCTGACGGCTTCGCAAAAAGTCCGGATGCTGCGTTGCGCTGCATCCTTCGTCGTTGCGGCGTACTGGTCGTACGCCTCACTCCTCAGGATTTGCGCGCCTTGCCTGCGAACTTTTTACGAAGTCGTCCGATTTTTGACTTTTTACGAGTTCAGCCGGGGTGAGAAGTCCGGCGGCATGGTCAAGGAAAACCAAAGATGGGTAATTGTGGCACCGAAAAACCGCCGGGGGCAAGCAATTTTGATGCAGCTTCTATCCGTGAAGCTATCGGAAAGGTACGGACCGGCGAGAACCTACCGGAGCGGGCGGATATGGCGGCTTTCAATGTCCTGGCTGAACGCGGGTTCTCATTAATCCGGACTTCCGGGAAAATCCCGACTGATACAGGTTGGCAAAGGGCCTGCAAGGACCGGGCTGTATACGATCCAAAACGATTCAACGGATTCAATGCCGGGGTTGCCTGCGGGCCTGCCAGTGGGGTCATAGTACTTGATATTGATGATTTTGAGAAGTTTTCAGCTTATGCGGAATCAAATGGGTTTGGTATCTCTGACACCTTCAGCGTAGCTACCGGCAGAGATGCCGGGGGTCTGCATCATTATTATCAGTATCCTGCCGATGGAAAAAAATATGGTTGTGTAGGACAGAAACCCAATGGGTTCGAGATAAAAGGGTTTGGCGGTTACGTCGTAGGACCTGGCTCAATTCATCCGGATACCCACCGTCGTTACAAGGTCCTGAACAATATTCCGGTTGCCTCCGCCCCTGACTGGCTCCTTTCCCTGGCCTGCAAAGAATCTGAGAAACCCCCTCCAAAAAAAGAGAGACCTGGCGGATCAAACATCGAACGACTGAAAGCGGTGCTCCCTCGCATTGAGAATGTTGTCGAGCTGAAGCCACATTCAGGCGTTGAACTGGCGGGACCCTGCCCGCGTTGTGGTGGCCGAGATAGATTTGTCGTATGGGTAGATAAACAAGATTTTTGGTGCCGGGCTGATGGTGCTGGTTGCGGATGGAAAGGCGATGCTATTGATTTCTTCTGTGATCATTTCAAGACGGACCTATCCGGGCTGATCAAGATGTTTTTGAAGCCTGAAGGGAACAAGTCGACAGATAACGCCACCAGGCAAGGCAAAGGAGCGGTTTATACCACCATGTCTGATATTCTCACCAAAGATTATCCGGAGCCTGAATGGTTGATTGCCGGCCTATTGCCTCGGGGGGGAATTTGCCTGTTTGGGGGAAAACCAAAGGCCGGGAAATCTCTCTTGACGGTCAATTTAGCGATTGCATTGAGTACGGGCGGTAAAGCAATCGGGGGGGTTGATGTTGACAAGGGGCCTGTTCTGCTACTGGCGCTTGAAGACACTGAGAGGCGGTTAAAAAGCCGAGTTGCCAAAATGACCTTACAAGGGGTTGACCTGAAAAATCTTATCGTGTGTACGAATTTCCGTAAATTTGGCGCTGGGGGTGAAGCAGATTTAGAGGAAATGACACAGATGCATAAACCGGCGCTTGTAATTGTGGACACCTTAAAAAAAATCCGGGTGATCGAAAAATCCGGAAAGCAAATTTACGATGCCGACTATGAGGCGGTTGATGCCTTTAATCCTTTTGTAAGGAAGCACAAGTGCACGTTTATCATTGTTACGCATTTACGGAAAATGGAAGCTGAAGACCCTTTTGATACGTTTTCCGGATCACTGGGGCTGACCGCGGCGGCGGACACCTTATGGGTTCTTCAGCGGCAGCAAAACAGGATGATTCTTTACGGTAAGGGCAGGGATATGGAGTCATTTGAAAAGGCTGTTCAGCTTGACGTGGAAACGCTTGTATGGCGCATTCTGGGCGATGCCGACGAAATACAAAAGTCGGATAGCCAGCAAAAAATATATGATGTCCTGAAGGAATCAGACGCGCCTTTGAAACCCACCGCCATTCATAAGTTATCAGGTGTATCGTATACCGTGGTCAAGCAACTATTGCGCAAGATGCTATCCGCTGGCAGGGTCTGTCAAAATAAACAAGGTTATTTTATAGGGAAAACCATAGACTCCATAGACTGTATACACTCCATACACTCCATACACTCCATACACTCCATAGACTCCATAGACTCCATAGACCGACCAGAGCAAACAGTGAAAACGGTCTATGACACACACCCGAACCATAGACCATTTTCAAGTAATGATATTATTGAGATACCGCCTACGATGAACGAAGTCTATGGAGTCTATGATGTACCAGAAAAACCGGAAAAAGATTATTACGAAGTAAAAATATGAATCCGACGATTGAACTCATTCAAGGCTTTGAAGATATTGGCCTGCGGTTTTCCCTGGCCGGTGATGGTTCTCTAAAAATCAATGTTCCCAAAAATATAACGTTGTCCGAAAAGGAACTCATTCAACTGAGAAAACTGAAGCCTGATATTCTTTTGGCGATAAGTCGGAATGAGGTGTTCATATGAAACAGACTTTATTTTCAGCGTAAGGAAATATTTATGCAGCTCAAAAACGAAAAACCGAATCTGATAATTTTTGAATTGAATTCCGATTGCACTCGAATTGAGAAAATCTCATTGGAGCCGAAAGCGTTTCGGTTTGTTGATGGAATCATGGCGCTTCTGGCTCGATCTTTCAGGATTGCCAATTGGGGCGCATTGCGGCATTTGGCCGAGTACCAGGGCAGACGTATCGTGGTTGATGCAAGGAAAACCGAAAAATGAAATACGAATATCCAGCTCCGCCGCCATCACAGATTGTAATCCGGAAACTCTTGCTGAAATCCGGAAGCGGTTACGATTGTCGATAATCGGTGCACACTTCCGGAAGTGGACTTGCATTTTACCGGCGAACTGAAACCGTTTGAAAAGGATGCCGTGGCCGCTGTCCTGCTGAATAATTTCATCATCCTGCAAGCACAACAGGCTCAGGGAAAACCGTTATGGCGCTTGCTATTATAGCTGCCCGGCAGCAAACTTGCATCGTTGTTTTCCATACCAAATAGTTTATATACTTATTAAACACATACCGTTATAAAAACACCTACGAAAGACCATCGCTATCCCTTATGGATATTGATTTAACAACTGTTTCCCAGGCAGTATCTTGCCGTGAAATTTGTATATACATATTTTGATGCCTTTTTGTTGCGCCTTTCGGGTGGTTTTTTGCCTTTGGGCAACGGGCCGTTTTGACGTCTGTGACTGGGCTGGGGGGATGCGAATTTATATCACTGGTAATGGGGGAACCCCGCCTTCGGCTTCGCAGGCCATATCCGTTTCATATATAACCTATATTGACGGCTTCGAAAAAAGTCCGGATGCTGCGTTGCACTGCACCCTCCTTCATTTAGGCCGGATTATCAATTCGCGATGATTCATGGCAAACATGTTCGCAAGAACGATGGCTGCCCGGCGCCTGACCGTGTATGCGTCGAGCGCCTGCACAAAAAAAAGCCCGCCGCTTTCCGTGACGACATACGGCTTCCTGTTTATGGCCGCCTTTACTTCCGCAGTTTTGATAGCTGTTTTAATATTTTTCATCCCCTCTCCTTTGCCCCTTTCGGGGCGATTGTATTAGGTGATAAACAAAAACTACGCCGCGATTGCTTCTTCATAGCAAACGGCCGGATCGAGCCCGATGTACTTTTTCTTGAAAGAAACCAGCCCGGTGCCGGCACGAAACACGCCTGCGAGTTCGTGATGATAGACATGATAAGCATAGGACACGCAG
>Ga0268283_1001579_pt1 | contig 10939 bp, 10 predicted proteins | sample saktaG_13_FD_190140 | JGI IMG/M metagenome (GOLD analysis project Ga0268283, IMG submission 190140) | Saline water microbial communities from Sakinaw Lake, British Columbia, Canada - sak_2013_06_06_36m | ecosystem: Environmental > Aquatic > Non-marine Saline and Alkaline > Saline ... | reverse complement strand
TTAAAATGTAAAGGGAAATGAGCTGAAAACTTTTCTGATCCATTTATACACCAAAAGGCATCGCTTTTTCATGCTTTTTCAAATTTGTAAATTGTAAAAGTGTAAAGCGAGAAATGAAGGATGCCAACCATTTGAACCAATCAAAATATTAAGATTACTTAAGACAATGCCGTCTTCATTAACCAGGTTTCGGTAATTTTTGGTAGTAATTCGTGAAATTATTTTGTTTTCCATATTCTTATTTTAAGAGACTTGGTTATATAGTCCTGTAGGTCAAGCGCGTCTCTTTGCGCCCGATATTTTGGCATGATTGTCAGGCAACGATGAAGCCGTTGCCCAAACTAGCCAACTTGAAACTAAAAACCCGTTTCATCGAGAAAGTATTCAAGCGCTTCATCACGTTCAGCTTCCAACGCCTTCCAATCAGCCTGTTTGTACATGCGAATATTTGCCTTATCAATATTCTGCTTAGGCAACTCGCAATAAATAAGCCCCCCACTTTACCGTCGCCACACGCTTAACTTAATGGCAGTGACGAACCCAGTCAGTTTGGAATACAAACCTAGGTTTGTACTCCGGCTTTTAGGCAACTTACAATAAATAAGCCCCATTTTATAGTCTCCACATGTTTTGTACCCAGCATTATAAAAATCCTTAAGGAATGCGCATGAAATAAGTTGAGCATCTGTAGGGACGGATTTATCCGCCCAAGGCGAATGAATTCGCCCCTACACGCATGATTCATTGGCCATTCTATTTCATGCACGTTCCTAAGTCGGTGGTGCGCCCAGAGTCAGGTAATGATTGGGGGGGTATTTATTGCAAGTTACCTTACGCCTAAATTTAACCAGTCTAAATATTTTGTAACACCTTGTTTAACTGTTAAAAAGTCCTTTATATAACCCGCCTGCCTTAAACCGGAAATATCGGCCTGCGTGTAACTTTGGTAGGCTCCCTTTAGATGTTCCGGAAACGGGATGTATTCAATACACCCTTCTTTATGCCAATCGATGACAGCTTTAGCGACATTATTAAAGGTGTCCGCCTTGCCTGTTCCTACATTATAAATGCCGCGCTGCTCCGGGTGATCCAAAAACCATAAATTAACATCGACCACATCCCCCACATAAACAAAGTCACGCCTTTGTTCACCGTTCGCCGCCCCATCGCAACCTGCAAATAATTTTGCCTTTTTTTGCTCAATCACTTGCTGATTAAAATGAAATGCCGTGCTGCTCATAGAGCCTTTATGCTGCTCTCTTGGGCCGTAAACATTAAAATAACGAAAGCCTACAATCGGACTGGTTGTTTCAGGCAATACCCGCCGAACATATTGATCAAATTGAAACTTTGAATAGGCATACATGTTAATCGGATGCTCACAACTGCGATCAACTCTAAAGCCATGCTCGCCATTTCCATAAACTGACGCTGAAGAAGCATAGATAAAGGCTATGTTTTTTTCGATACAGCGATGCAATAACCGTTTTGAATAATCATAGTTATTTTTCATAACATACTGACCATCCCACTCCGTTGTTGCCGAACAAGCTCCCTGATGAAAAATTGCCCGCACCCCGTTTAAAAACGTCGGCGATTCAATCTGCTCGATAAACTCTGCTTTATCCATGTAATCAGCAATATCAAGATCCGCAATATTGAGCATTTTTCGACCATTGACTAAATGATCGACTAATAATATATTGCTTTCGCCTCGCTGATTTAATGCGCGAATTAAATTACTGCCTATAAAACCGGCTCCCCCAGTGACAATAATCATTCCGTCATCCTCGCCTTGTTAATCATTGCGGTTGTCGATTGACCATCGACAAACTGTAATATCTTTACTTCGCCACCGGCCTTAATAACACACTCGCCGCCCGCCACTTGCTCTGAGCTGTAATCACCGCCTTTAACGATAACATCCGGCAACAACGTACAATACAATCGCTCCGGTGTTTCTTCTGTAAAGGCCACCACCCAATCGACACACGCTAAGGCCGCAAGCACCGTCATACGCTCTTGAAGTCCATTGATGGGTCGTGACTCGCCTTTGAGCTGTTTAACTGACGCATCGGAATTAACCGCCACACACAGCCGGTCACCCAGTCCTTTTGCCTGCTCCAGGTAAGTCACATGCCCTGCATGTAATAAATCAAAACAACCATTGGTCATAATAATCTTTTCATCATGCGCTTTGGCGCGAGCAAAAAGCTTAACCAATTCTTGTTCAGACACAATACCATATAAAGAATCTCTATCGCCGTGCATGGCTCGCGTCAACTCCTGTATTGATACCGTTGAGGTGCCCAACTTACCGACCACAATCCCGCCGGCCAAATTAGCCAGATACATAGACTCAACCAAGGGCATGTCAAGCGATACACCCAGCGCCATTACGGCTATCACGGTATCTCCGGCTCCCGTCACATCAAACACATCTTTGGCTTGCGCAGGCAATGAATGCACCTGATCATTTTCTATCAGCGTCATACCCGCCTCACCGCGCGTCAATAACAACGTTGGAATTTGATACCGAGCCAACAGCGCCCGTCCTTTTTCGATTAATTGTTGATCATTTTCACACGCACCGACCACAGCCTGTAATTCAGCCAGGTTTGGCGTTATCAGATCGGCCTGGGCATAACGCTGATAATCAACACCTTTGGGATCCACCAACACCTTAATACCCGCTTGCTTGGCGGCAATAATATACGCGGATACATCCGCCAAAGTTCCCTTGCCATAATCCGAAAAAACCACTACATCATTTCCGGAAAAATGCCGGATTAAAGCTTCCTTTAACGCATCTTGATCAAACTTTATCGGCGTATCTTCAAAATCCAGTCGGATCAATTGCTGATGCTGCGCCATAACACGTAGCTTACAAATGCTACGCAACGACTTTTCAACAACAAAATCACAAACAACGCCTTCGACTTCTAATAATTTCCTTAAAATCTCACTCTCGGCATCATCACCCACCACACCCAGCAATGTGACTTTGCCACCTAACTTGGCAATATTAAGCGCGACATTGCCAGCACCGCCGATGCGGTCTTCAATCGTCTTAACCTTAACAACGGGCACGGGCGCTTCCGGAGAAATACGTGAAGCTGGACCGGACCAATAACGATCCAGCATAACATCGCCCACTACAATAATACGAGCCGATTTAAACTCAGGCGTTGTGACTAACACTTAAAGCCTCCTCAATTGCACCACACCACCAATGACCAATTAAAATATGAGCCTCTTGAATTCTTGCCGTCACCGTTGAAGGCACAATAACTGAAACCGTAGCCTGCTTACTCAACTCACCACCCTCCCCGCCGGTTAAACCAATAACAGCCATGCCTTTTGACCTTGCCGCAGCCACCGCTTTTAAAATATTTTTGCTGGTTCCTGATGTAGAAATAGCAATCAAACAATCTTTGTCATTACCAAGCGCCTCAACCTGACGCGAAAATACCGTTTCAAAATCAAAATCGTTGGCGTGTGCTGTCAAAATAGAACTATCCGTCGTCAAGGCTATAGCGGCCATTGCCTGACGCTTCTTTTCATAGCGCACGACAAATTCTGCGGCAATATGTTGACAGTCAGCAGCACTACCCCCATTACCACATAACAATATTTTTCCACCTTGCCTTAACGTATGGGTTAGCAACTCTGCCGCCGCCTCAATCACTGCCTTGCAATTGGCCAATTTGGCTATCATGGCTTGATGCTCTTCAAGCTCTGCTATAAACGTCTTCAAAATAACATCCCCTCTGTAATAAAGACTTTCACCGTATTAATCATTTTTTTCAGGATGCTCCTTAAACTGTATTTGATGCAAACGAGAGTATGCCCCATTCTTTTCAATTAACTCTCTATGAGTGCCTTGTTCAACAATACGCCCATGATCTATCACTAAAATCACATCCGCATTTTCAATAGTAGATAACCGGTGCGCTATAACCAACGTTGTTCGATTATGCATCACTTTTTGCAATGCTGCCTGAATATACCGTTCTGATTCAGTATCCAATGCTGAAGTCGCTTCATCCAAAATGAGTATAGGCGCATCTTTCAATAACGCCCGAGCCAAAGCTAAGCGCTGCCTTTGCCCGCCCGATAATTTAACGCCATTCTCACCTATTTCAGTGTCAAGTCCTTGCGCAAATTTACTGACAAACTCCATTGCATAAGCATCTGTTGCCGCCGCCGTTATTTCATTTCTCGTTGCCGTCGCAAGTGCTCCATAAGCTATATTGTTGGCTATCGTATCATTGAATAATGTCACTTGTTGATTAACCAACGCCAACTGCTTTCTTAGATTTGCCAATTGATAGGTATTTATTTCTACGCCATCCAATAAAATCTCACCGGTTTCATGGGGATAAAAACGCGAAACCAGGTTGGCGAGCGTACTTTTACCGCCACCGGAAGACCCTACCAAGGCAATGGTTTGTCCCGGCTCAACCTTAAAATTAATATCAATAAGCGCCGGTTCATTTGAGCCCCCATACTGAAAAGTCAGGTTTTTAAATTCCAGCGCTCCTTGGCATCGTTCCGCCTGATAGGTACCGTCATCCACTTCGCCCGGTTCATCCAAAATCTCAAATAAGGATTCAGCCGCCACAATACCTTTTTGGATATCACTGTTTGAATCACTTATGCTTCTAATAGGCTTAGGCAATAGAAATGCCGCTGTCAAATAGCCTACAAACTCACCAACACTGGCTTGTTTCATAAAAAACAAGGCCATATACATCAGCACTGACAACGCTATCGCGATAATAAACTGCATAATTGGATTATGTATCGCCATGGTCGTTGACAGCTTCAGCGATTGCGACCGATTATACGAACTGCTTTCCAGAAAACGCCGGCGCTCATACTCTTCACCGCCGTAACTACGCACGACCCGATGACCGCCCACCAACTCCGAAGTAATATGCGTCATATCACCAATTGATTCTTGTATTCTTTTACTAATGGTTCTAAGTCGCTTACTGACATAACTAACCAACACGACAATAATTGGCGCAATGGCAATAAAAACCAGTGACAACATCCAATTTGAATAAAACAAATAAATTAACAAACCTATGGCCGTAAAGCCTTCACGCACAAAAGTGCGTACCGCATCGGTGACGGCCTGGGCAACCTGCCCCACATTATTGGTTATCCGTGAAATCATGTAACCACTGTTATTCGCATCGAAATAAGCGATAGGTAACCGCGTATACTGATCAAAAATCTCACAGCGCAAGGCATGTACTACATTGGTCGATACTTTGGCCAGAAAATAGTTACCTATATAAGCACCAATGCCATGTACTATAATTAGCCCGCTAAACAAAAGCGGCAAATAATTCATACCTGCTCGCGATTCAGTTTGTAGCGTGTCGATAATATGTTTAATGAGTGCTGCAAATAAGGTTTGAGTACCTGAATACATCAAAAAGCCGACAATACTGATTGCAAAAAGACCACGATGGGGCTTGACGTAAACCAGCAGTCGCTTGTAAATATCTAAAGAACTTTTTTTCATGTTTTTTCCGTTGTTAGCCCAGGCGACGTTTTATTTGATTTAAACATAATTTAAATTTTAACAATATTTTTTGACTGGGCATGGATAATTCGCCTGACCACAAGCTGCCTCGCTGCAAATAATAACGTGCAAAGATTTTTGTGCTGATGCCCCATTTATGCAAAAAAATACGCGAACCGTTTGCTTTGAAGGTTAATTTTCCAGTTGATTTAGACATAAAATGATAAACGCGGCTTTTGCCTACGCCTTTGAAGTTTCGCACCCCCACTAGCCACAACTTCATCGCAAAATCAGGATCAGAATACATTCCAGGTGAAAACTCTGTACTATAACCACCAACCATATCCCACAACAATATCGGCACCACACAAGGTGGCCAGGTAGAACCCTGCCAATCCGCTTTTTCTAATTGCGCGAAATTTTGTAACAATCTGGTTTCATCAAAATCTTCAGCATCACTACCTGCATCAAAAGGTGCAATCACACAATTATTTCCTGTTTCACGGGGCTCAATCGCTGTGGAAGATAAAAAAAAGAACATCGAAGTTTGCTTTTTTATTTCCTCATAAAGCCAATAGTCCCAATCAGGACAGGCGTACATATCATCGTTAAAATAAACCAAATAATTTGTTGTTGCCAAGGTTCTGGCTATATTCATCGCATAACAAATGCCGATATTGGTTTCGGAATAGCTATAATCCAAATTATTTTTCTCCACCCATTCCCTCGTACCGTCATTACTCTCGTTAAGATGAATAATAATTTGATGCTGAAATCGTGAGTTTTTCTGTAGGCTAAGAACACAGATTTTTAAAAATTCCAAGTTATTCCAACTTGGAATTACTATCGAAAATATAGCGTTTTCAACAGCTATCTGCGTACGATGAACAGTAATGCTGGGAGCGTTTGATATAAATAAAGGGGTCGTCATAAGAAAAAAGAGATGGAAGAGGTGATAGATGCGCTAGAAAAATTACTTCAGCTTGTTTATTTTATTACTCAGTAAAATCACTCGCGACTCTTTAATTCGTTCGTAGATTTAAGTTGCAAGTACATCAATTTTAAATATTTATAATAAGTCGCTTCGGCGTTAGAGATGGACAACATCAAGCCTTGATGACCATCCAAAAAAGCCGCTTTTATCCAATAGGTACGGTTAAAAGTCCACAGCGCCTTTAAAACAGCTTTACTCATGGATGAGCGTACGCCTTTTTCATAAAGCATCTGAGCCCCTAAAGACGAATAGCTATTCACCTTATGCAGGATTTCTTCCAAATTCACAGCCGTATCATGTAAAAACGGCGAGACTAACCGATCTACTTTCCCTGTAACGATAATTTTTTCATGCACAACCGCCTCAGAAAAATGTCCCGCACTGCGACGAAACAGCCTTAGTACATAATCAGGCCACCAGCCGCCATGGCGCATTTTCCTGCCGCAATAGCTAGACAGTCGTGGAATTTCATAGCCCTGGAATTTATCTTGCTGCAGGACTTGTTCGATTTCCGCACGTAACTCCGCTGTTACAATCTCGTCAGCATCGATTGATAAAACCCAGTCACCCGTCGCTTTAGCCAGCGCACGTTGTTTCTGAATGCCAAAACCAGGCCAATCCGTTTGATAAACTTTATCGGTATATTGCCTACAAATAGCCACAGTATCATCCTGACTACCTGAATCCAGAACGATAATTTCATCAGCCCATAATACCGATTCCAAGCATCTGCCAATATATGACGTTTCATTTTTTGTGATAATAATGACGCTCAGCATGTCACTTTTTCGCCTGTAATTCCCATAAAAGATGGGTAAAACGGCGTGGATTTATCAACCGGTATTTCAAATTATACAAAAATTGGCCTGTTGATTGTTCTGCGACAAAGGCATTTTTAGGGATCACAAATTCCGTGCGTAACGCTTCAAACTGCCCTTTAAAACCATACATTTTTCCAGGTGCTTGGTCCCCACAAAAATATTTATGCGTTTTTCTGGTAATGATATTGACATGCGTTGGATCTTGAAATGCCTCAGCGGAAGGATAGGCTGGCGTGACCGCATAAAAAATCCCATCCGGTTTTAATACGCGCCAAATTTCATCCATCAATTCTATAAACGGCAAGCGCGTCGTATTGTCTTTGGGCAAAATTCGAGGAATATGTTCAATAAAATCAAATGCAGATACATAATCAAAATAATTATCTTCGAATGGAATCGGCTCTAAAGCTAAATTAGCCTGACGATAAATGACGTTTTGAATGTCGTGAACATCCAGATCCACACCGTACAATTCAGGGCAAGCATAAGGATTTCTGGGGTGATCATTACAGCCTAAATCCAGCGTTTTTTTATTCATCGTTAATGGTTACTTTATTAAAATAGAGAATACCAGCACAGATATCCACTGGTATGATTGCAAGGAAGAAAATACTTATTAAGCCTGTTACTCTGAAATCGGGCTGCCCTACTCCCAGGAAAAATCACCCTTTGCTCTTATCCCGTGCATAGACATGCCGAATTGAGCTATCTCTTGTTCGCACCTTAACTTTTTTTTCCGATTTCGTTTCATTTTCGTGAGCTTTCTATCCAACCAGCTTTGTTGCAGCAACCGGTAATTATAGCGATAGCCCAAGCCATCTTTTTCGGACAAACCTCGCTCCTTTTTCATCGCCGCTTGCGTCATCGAACCGTAATGGTGTAACCACGACGCCCCTGTCATACCCATAGAAATACCCGCTTTCTCCGCCTCATGAAAAAACAGCGTATCCTCATAACCCAATAACTTAGGGACAGGCTGAAAATAACCGATTTCCAGCCATACTGATTTATGCACAGCAAGGCAAACCGCATGGCTATCGCCAATACGAAGGGCATCTTTCATTTTGGCTGAGGACTCGAGAGCAAATGCATCAAAATCATAATCAAGAGGCCCCTCAATTAGCGCCGGAGAAATTATTTTTAGGCCATTTCGTTCGGCGGCATTAATCATATTCTCGATCCAGCCCGCTGACACTAGTACATCATTGTTCATGACAATGGTCCACTCCGCCTGAAGCAATAAAGCACCTTGATTCCATGCCACGCCACAACCCAAATTCGCTTGATTAAAAATACGTCCGCCTAACGGCAGCGTTTCAAGATAACTGCGAGTCTGATCGGTAGATCCATTATCAACCACAATTAACCGGTTTAGATCTCCACCATGTTTAATCATGCTATCTACACACTGGCGTGTATATTCAACTTGATTGTAACAAGCAAAGGTGATCGCGTAGTCTATTTGATTCATATTGATTGTATTTTGTAAGAAATTGAATTGTATGGACACTTTTAGGCATAAGCTGACGTTTAATAGATATGCATAACAATGCTAACCATCAAGCTTGGAATTTTGATTTCTATTACGCGAACCGGCATAATTAATAAATTCGGCAACATTATCCGAGCATAGCTTGGCAACAATTTGCCTTATTTCTGCTTCCGGCCATTCCCACCACGCAGACTCCAGCAAAGCCAACCTTGTTTGCTCGTCAAATCGCCATCGTACCCGACGCGCGGGATTACCAGCCATTACGGCATAAGGCTCCACATCGCGACTTATTACTGCGCCGCTTGCGATGACAGCACCATGCCCAATGGTAACGCCAGACAATATAGTGCTGTTTGAACAAAGCCATACATCACTACCAATTACCACATCCCCTCGACTGGCGGATAGGTTTTTAATATGGCTGGCTTCATGAAAAAATTCCGGAAATGGATAACTGCTAACCCAGTTAATGCAATGCTGTCCGCCTAAAAATATTTGAGTATTTCCGGCAATCGAACAATAGGCACCGATGCGTAGCGTTGTGCCTTCATCCAAATCATGTACGACAGGCATTCCATAAGTACCTACACCTAGCTCATACTTCGGATAACGCTTATAAAACTTGGCTTGTTGCCGATTAGAATCATGTAATTCAGATCGGCCTAACAGGCGTTTCCAACTTTTACTCAGGTATTGTTTAAGTTTTCTCATAACGAAAGCGCTCAATTTACGTTTGTTCTTATAAGTTTCATTGATTTACATTTTGAAATAGTAGGAAAAAAACTTGTTGGAAGATCCCTGATTAACCCGTCCATAAAACCTATCACTAAACATTGAATTGCGAGTCTGGCCAGTGTTCATTTAAAGCCAGTCTCAAAAATTTCCCGATAAATTATCTCATATTCTTGTGCTACCTCGCACCAACTACGTACGAATTGCGGTACAGCTTCGCCATGGTTTAATAGTTGTTCAACAGCGCCAACCCACGTTCCGATGGACTCTGACAACGGCAGGACTGCACCTGAAGCAGGCGTAACATGCACTGCTGCCCCACATACATCCGAAATCACTACAGGGACTTTAGCTGCCATGGCTTCGCTGATCACCATGCCATAAGGCTCTGCTTTAGCTGGATGCAACAACACATCAAACTCTGCATAATGTGCCCGATTACTCCAGCCCATTAATTTATAGCCTCCTTCCCATTCTGCAAATAAATGTTGCACATCGGCAGCAGTAGGCCCGACCACCCAGAGTTGTAAATTAGGGCGTGAACGGCGCAATTTAGAAACAATTTCAACAGCCAAGGGCAAGCCCTTACGCTTCCACTCATAACCGACAAATCCGATAATACCGCCTTCGGAAAAGACTTTACGAGGTTCGCGCAACAAGCTTGATGCCACCACGCCAGGCAAGATCGGCGCAGTTAATTTGTACGCCAACTCAGGATAGTAATGCGCCAATTGTCGTTTGATAAACTGCGAGTTCGGAACGACATATCGTGCAATGGTTAACTCGCGTCGCTCCATAAACAACTGCATCGCAACTCGCAATGAAACCAATCGCCACCAGGGCTTTTCATAAATAGTCGTGAAGGGTGGGCCATGAAAGGTTGTGATGTGATTGAATTTTAGTCGTTCATGACTATGAATCAGGCTATCAGGATGTGGATTATCCACCAACCAACGCGCGACCCGTCTGCCAAAACGTATTGACGCAATCCAGCGTGGACGAACTGCAATCTCACCAAGCTCATGCACCACTATTCCCTGCGGTCTCTCGACATGACAACGCTCACAAATTACAGTGACAGAATGGCCAAGTTGCTGAAGTTGCCGTGTTAACTCCCAAACATAGCGTTCCATCCCGCCTACCGGGCCATATCGACGCACTACATGTACCAGCTCAAATTTGGATTGAGCAACGTCTACTTCGGAGCATTGTTCACTTAATTGCTGAGGCAAAATCCGGCATCCTTCATAGAAGCTCAAAAGTAGTTGACACTTTTTTATCAAAAAAAATGCTAATAATCTCTGTAGGTCGGGTTAGGCGCTAGCCGTAACCCGACACAGATAGTACGATTTGTCGGGTTA
>Ga0268283_1001577_pt1 | contig 10947 bp, 12 predicted proteins | sample saktaG_13_FD_190140 | JGI IMG/M metagenome (GOLD analysis project Ga0268283, IMG submission 190140) | Saline water microbial communities from Sakinaw Lake, British Columbia, Canada - sak_2013_06_06_36m | ecosystem: Environmental > Aquatic > Non-marine Saline and Alkaline > Saline ... | reverse complement strand
TCCACAAACTGTACATTTATACTTGTAAACTTGCCAAGTTAATCCTTCTGATAATAATACAGAATCAACTTTACCTAAATTTAAAGCTTCAACAACCTCACGATAACCATAAGTTGCTAGTTCTCCTTTTGCTACTTTTTCAACAAACTTACTAACTAAGTTTCTTTCTTTAATTAATCCAACTTCATGAAGTATATCTCCTGATTTATCTAGGATTTCTTTTATTCCTGATTCATCAGTGTATGAAGTATCAACTGTTCCAATAACTTTATTTTTAATTCTATGATCTAGTTCTCCAACTTCTAAAAACCAAGTTTTAGAATGACCTGGACCACCTACAATTATTCCTTTTAATTTTTCAATAGGAACATAACATGCATTTACTTTTTCTCCAACTCTTTTATAGAAATCTTCTTCTGCTTTTTCTCTTAACCTTTCAAAACGATGAGAAGATTGTCCACCAGCACGTGATTTTCCAGGAACGTTTGAAGATTCATGACTTGCAATTTCAATTGCTTTACCACGTAGTACTGCTATTGTTGCTTCTCTTTTATCAACTGCAATTATTCCATAAACTTCATCTGTTTCTCCCATTTCTTCTAATGGAGCTGTGTGGAATGTTGAATCACACCAATAAAGTTTAGTTGTTAATCTTTTTGGAGGAATAACTTCAAGCAACGTTACATCTGATTTAGATGGATTTGTTGAAACATCTCCTGAAAATAAAACTAAACCGTTTTCTGGTAGTTTGAAATCTATTTGTCTTAGATAATTAATTATTCTCTTTAATGCAGCTTGAACATTTTTTCTTGTTTGAGCACTCTTAATGTTTGATGACTGACTTTGTTCATCTGTTAATTGTTTTGTAACTGAACTTCTGTCTGCGTCAGGAGGGAGGTATACACTAATCAATTGTGTTCCTGTTCCTCTAAAATGTTTAATATTTTTTAATTTCTTCTTTAATAATAAAAGATTTGTTTCATCCATACTTATACCTATTTAATTATAAATTACAATAAAAAAAGATAATGCTATCCTTTTATGTCTTTAAATAACATAACAGAGATTACATCATCGTTTTGATAATCATAAACTATTCTTAGATTATCATAAATTATTACATAATAGTTTTTGCTTTGCATTTTATTAATGAAGGGATCTCCAACCATATATTGTTTATAGCTTGAGAGAATAACACTATTGTTTGATTGTAGTTTAGATAGAACAACTTTATCTGTTACTTGGGAATTATCCTTATCTTTAATACCTAAAACTAATGAAAAAATAAATAATAAAATTATAAAAACAACTAGAACAACTTTAATTGTAGTAGTAATTGAATAACTACTTGATTTTGTTGCTCTTGGATGTTTAACTTCAATTATTTTTTTCTTTACAATAAGCATCACTCCAATGAATTATCATAATCCTTATTTATTGATTGTTCCTGATATGGAAAAATAATTACTAATCTATCTTTTACGTTATTAACATAATAGTTTGGTACAAACTCATTTCCTGATTTATAAAAAATACAAGCTAAATCTATGTTTTTAACTTCTTTTTGTATTTTTTTAATAGTTTTACTTATTTCTAAGCTTCTTTTTTCAAGAACATCATCAACTAAAAGAATATCTCCTTTAATATCAAATAAACAACTAATTGTATTATCAATAACATATCTATTATCTACTACTTTAGCAGATATTACTCCAAGTGGAAGATTTAATATTCCTGATAATATTCTACCTAAAAGTAAACCACCACGAGAAACACAAACAACTGCAGTATACTTCTTTTCACCCTCAAGTATCTTTTTTCCAAGCTCGAGAGATAATGATTCAAATTCATCCCATGATATATAATACATTGATATGCCCTCTATTAATATAACATATACAAAACCTATAAAAATAGTAATTAAAGATATATAACCATAAAACTACAAAAAGTTAATATTATAAACCTTATTTAGTAGTATATATTTAATTATATAATTTAAAAGGATTGATTTAATATGCCAAAACCAGGTGCAAGATTTGCAGCAATAAGAAAGAAATATGGAATTGAGAGAAGAGGGAAACCAAAAGAATATGTTCCAAATAAAGAAGTAGAAATTATTCCAGGAATACCATTAGAAACTCTTGTTAAACAACTTAAGTATTCTCCAGATGAACAAAAGGAGATCTTAAGAAAATTACATAAAATACAACACCCAAAACAAGAAAAACCAGTTGTTGTAAAAAAGAAAAAAAAACCACTAGTTAAATATTAAAATTAAAAAATTAGGAGATGAACATATGAAACCAATGATGAGAGCAAGAATGATAGGAAAAAAAGTTCTTAGAAAACCAATTACATTTAAAGAAAAAAGAAAAGCGTTAGGCATAGCTAGATATGGAGATTATGCGGATACCCACCCCAATGGACTTGTACACAAACAAATAAGAACATTCGATATGGATAACAAACCAAAGGTTGGAGAAATATCATTACATCCAAAAATTGAAAAAAACAATAACAGAAAAGATAATATTACACGTATAATGGATGACAAAATAAGTAATGCAAAAGCAATAAAACCAAAATCAGAAAAAGAAAAAGTATTAAAAGATGCATTAATAAAAAAATTAGAAGTAGAAAAAAAGAAAAGACTTGAAGATATAGATGATAAAAATAGAACTATATTATCAATCAGAAGTGGAAATTTACAAAAAAGATTAAATAAAATTATACCTGAAAAACTAGATTTATTAGCATCTACTAAATATAAAATAAAAACTACTGAAACATTTGGGCAATTAATAAAACAAATAGAAAAACGTAATGCATATTCCCCAGAAGCAATAAGAGAAACATTAGGAGAAGTATATCATGAATATCTTAAAAAAAATAAAACAGAATATTCAAAACTAACAGTAACAGACTATAATTCAATAAAACTAAAATTTAAAACAGAATTTGGATTAGCAAAATAATAATTAAATACAAAATCATATAAGGAGATGAATATATGAAACCAATGATGAGAGCAAGAATGATAGGTAAAAAGGTTCTTAGAAAACCAATTACATTTAAAGAAAAAAGAGACGCATTAGGGATAAAAAGCACAGGTAGAGAGACATTCATAAATCAGAACTTCACGAGTCGCACAGAACCACAAATTACAAAATATGACCCGGATCATAAACCAAAGATAGGAGAAATATCATTACATCCAAAAATAAGAAATAACAACCAAAAATTATCAGATAGAAATCTGCATAGAGTTAGTGAAATGATCTCAACAATAAAAAAATACTCCATTGATTCTATAGAAAAAAGATACTACATACAAAAAAACGCAGTAGAAGCAATAAACCCAAAATCAGAAAAAGAAGTTGTATTAAAAAAACAATTATTAGAAAAATTAAAATCAGAAAAAGAGCAATTAATAGATAAAACAAATACTAAAGGAGAAACGAAAGTAGTTAAATTACAAGCATTAAATGAAAAAGACACCGAAAGAACAAATAAGAAGAATAAATCCATACTTGATAAAAGAGCAGAAGCAAGATTAGATAGACAAAATAAAATACTTGTTGAAAAATTAGATTTAGTAAGAAATAAAAGAGATAAAAAGACATTTTCTGAATTAGTTAAAGATTACTATACTTATAACACAAAAGAAAAATCTTATACTGACTCACGAATTGCACTTCATAAAATATACAAAAGATATTTAAAAGAACATAATAAGTCTTATTTAACATTAGATAAAAATGATATTTCATCTATACATACAATATTTAAATCAGAAATATACTACCCAAAAGGAATAGGATTTTAAAAACAAAAAACTATAAGAAAGATTCTACATCTTTCTTTTCTTCTTCTTTTTTATTTTCATAGTTCTTTGCTAGACCAGAAAGAGTTACATCTAATATTGAATCTTGAGATCTCTTCTTTCTAACCTTAAAGAAAACAGGATAGTTACTTGCTTCTCCAACAACTAAAGCTTCTCCTACACGAAGAGAGGTTATCATCTCAATTGATTTGCTATCTAAACCTTCACTTGATTCTCCAATATGTTTTAGATCATATGGATTTGTTATTCTAAGAATTATATGTGTGTTTGCTTGAGAGAGAACAGTTGTTGATAACCTAACTGGACGTTGAGATATAAGACAAAGACAAGCTCCAAACTTTCTACCTTCTCTTGCTATTGTTTCAAGTATTCCTTTAGCTAATGCTCTATCCTTTTGAACCATTTCAGGAGCAAACTGATGTGCTTCTTCAACAACTAAAAGGAAAGGAGGAACATTTTCACGATTTACTCTTCCATGGAATAGTTTATGAGCAAAATAAGATAAGATTAATTGTTTTTTCTTTTGATTAATTTCATTTGATAAATCAATAATTGTTAATTTACCAGGAGCAACTACATCATAAACACTTGGAGAATCTGTTTTTGAAAATAATCTAAGTTCAGTTAATTCATATAAAGCATTAATTAAAGGTCTTGAAATTGTATCTTTGATATCTGTTGAATTTTCAATTTCTTTGATTATATCTTTTAAATCAAATGGACCTGCTCCATGTTTTTTATCTTCATTTAGTTTTTTAATAATTATTGATAATTCTCTTTTTTGAGCTGAAGATAAAGATGTTAATAAATTAAATAAGAAATAATCTGATAAACCAGTTACTCCAATCTTAATATCATTTGCTTTAATTTTAATTGTTTGAGAAGAATAATCTTTTTTTGATTTATCTTTAGTTGGTTCTGAAAAATTAGAATATTCTCCATGAGTATCAACAAGAACTACTGCTATTCTTCCTTTACTTGCAGGAACATCAAGTAGTTCTTCAAGAATAACACTTGTTAAATAACTTTTTCCTGCACCTGATTGAGCAAGAATAGCTAAATGCTTTTGAAGTAATCTATCTAAATTAAATTTAACTTCAAGAGAGGGATTTTCAATAGTTCCTAGATGAAGTCCGTCCTCTTGGAAATGTAAAAACTTGGAGAGAATATTTGAATCACATTCTTCAACCTTATCTCCAGGGGAAACTGGAAGAGTTGATCTTGTAAATCTTTCCTCTGTTGTTAATACACCTAATGGTTTAATTATTCCTTCTAGAAATTCCCATTCATTTGTTGGGAATTGTTCAAAAATATTAACATTGTTTAGTTCAAACTCTTTAACTGATTCATTGTTTTCAAAATATCTATTTCTTTTTAGAACATCAATAACTAAACCTACAAGAGTTCCTTGAGAATATTTAATTTGAATGTATTCTCCCTTATGCACAGTTTTATTTATACAAACAAAACTTATTTTGGAGGTTGATGGACTATCCTCTGTTGAAATAACTATCCCTAGTTCGTTTTGTTTCATAAATGAGGTATCCTTCCTACTTGTGCTTTTATTTTATTAGTAATTATTTTATTAAACTTATGTTTTGATTTTTTTTCTTCTTTTCTAATTTCTCTTTTCTGATGAGCAGGTAGAACTGCTTTTCTAAATCCATCAATTCCTGCAGATTTAAAAGGTAGAGTTCTTTCATTTAAATAAGTAATTTCTGATTTTATTCCTTTAAAACGTAATAGTTTATCTATTGCTTTTGCCCAACCAGGTACACATCCTTTATTTTCTGCATCCGGAGTATAAAATTCTCCAAAAGCAATAATTTTAACTTCATGATTAAATTTCTGTATAAATTTATCATTATAAAACTCTGGAGTTTTTGGAATAAACTGGTTATCTGGATTGTGTGTGTCATAATTACTAATTATTACTCTATCTTGTAATTTTTGAGTTGTATTAGCTATAAATTTAGATAATACTTTCTTTTGTAATTTTGAGATTATTGAATATTGTTCTCTAAGTTCTTTGTACTCTGCTCTTGTAAAATTAAAATGATCTGAATAATAAGTATAATCTTTTAATTGAGGTTCAAAAATAACTAACATCCCGTCTTTATCTTTTGAAATCTTTTCAACCATTTCCCCATAAATCCCAAGTGTTTTTTTTATTTTCTGAATAGTTGGACGAGATTTATTTTTTAATCTCGTAGATATTGACGTTTTATTGTAATCTTCATCAATTAACTCAGATATGCTTGATGGAAAGAATATATCATATAGAGGATGAACCAACAAATATAATTTATTATATTTTTCAACCATATCTATTTCCTTATATATTCATTTTATCTAATAACAGGATGTCTAATTGCTTGATTGTTTATTGTCCTTATTCTATTTTCTCTTACTTGTAGTTTTGTCTTTTTATTTGCTGCTCTAACCGCATGTTTAACTGCTTTTGTTATTCCTGGTGCTTTTTTAGAATCATGTACAAAAATCTTCTTATCAATATAATGTAATTTAGAACCGACCCCACATATAGCCAATCTATTTTCTATTGCTTCTCTAACACATTTAACACAAAAATCTTTATATTCTCCAAAAGCAAAAACATCAACAGTTTTAGTTAATTTTTTTGTAAAGTCTCTAGTCATAAAATCAGGATTACTTGTGTGTTTTAATATACCAACAGTAGATGGATAATAATTTGTTACAATTACTCTTTCTCCTAATTTAGTATTAATAAATTTATAAAATCTAGATAATAATTCTTTTTGAGATGCTAATGTTCCTTCGTATTCCTTTTTGAATTCTAAAAATTGGTCATGACTCATACGATCAGCATATCTTTCATATCCTGCTAATTTTGGTTCAAAAATAATTAATAAAGCATCTTTATCTTTTGAGATTTTATTTATTTCATCTCCATAGATTCCAATTGCTTTTTTTAAACCTGCAATTGTTGGTTTATCTTTTGCAATAATTTTTGGGATTACTTTATTAGAAAAATGAGATTCAGAAAGACCTTGAATAATAAATAAATCATATAGAGGATGAACCAACAAATATAATTTATTATATCTTTCAACCATGTTAGGTCCCATTTTATCTTATATAATTATTTCTGGATGTTTCTTCTTTTGGAGCTTGATTCATTTTTTCAATATCTTTTGCCATCTTTGAAAATGAATTTTCAATCTTCTTTGCACTCTCAACTATTGATTTTAAATCAAGAGAAATGTCTGGGAAAAGCTTCAATGCAATCTCTAAAACTTCTTTAGCTGAAGCTGGATCTCCATAAGTTAGTTTACTATCTGTTTCTCCCATTAAGCATGCTCCTGAAATCTTGTGCTTTTGGTAAGCAACACCTAAGAGAAGACCAGCAACTCCTGAAATTAATGTGTCTTTATTATCTTTATCAAAATAAGTATTTTGTATTTTCTTTGTATCTATTGCTTTTTTTAATTTCTCATCAGAACAAACAAAAGCAACCTTTGGTTTTGCTTTTAATCTATTTTCTCCGATATTAAGTCCTGCAAAAGTATAGATTTCAGTAACTCCTTGTTTATTTGCAAAATCTGAAAGAGTTTCAGAAAATTCATAATGCTCTTCTGAATTTGGTAAATTACCAAGAACTGGTTGAACAGGTCCAACTAAAAAAAGATAATCTCTCTTCTTTCCTGAATAAAGGAATATCTCATTATGAATAATTTCTAAAATTGAGTTTTTAGCATGAACTGCTGGTGGAAATGAATTTGAATAAACTTTAGCAAACAAAACTGGTTTTGGTTTAAGCTCATTAACCATATAATCAACTGATATTTTACCAACTAAACCAATTCCTGGTAATCCTGCAATTAAAACTGGGTTTTTTAATTTCTTTTTTAAAAGAATATCTATTTTTGTATTCATAATAATTCCCTTATCTATTTAATCTGTATCGTTTTTAATAATTTCAACAGGTTCTCCTTTGAATGCTTTTGTTATTTCTTTTGAAATACTTTCAAAATCACGAGAAGCTATTTTATAATCTTTAGCAACAACCATAATTGAATATCTTCCTGGTCCAACATAATTGAACTTTGAGTGAGGATAATCTTTTTGAAGTTTAGTTAATGCTTTTTTTATTATTTCTATTCCATTTGGTTCTGAAGATGAAACTTTTATTGTTCCATTTATTACTTTATCTTTAACAGTTATGTTTTTTGAAAGAATATCAAATAAAGTCCCTCTATATTGTTCTTCAATATCTGTATAGAAATCTTTACCATATTTTAGAATGTTTACAAAACCTTTGTATAAACTTGGTTCTTTATCTAGAATAACATCTCCTACTTTTTCCCAGGTTAATTCTGGAGTTATTCCAAGTTCTTTTGCTATAACTTCCATTAAGCTTTGTGCTCTTAAGAATAATCTATAATCTGAGATTTTTCTTTTTTCATCAGCTGCTGTAACTCTTGAGAAAGATAAATCAATATGTTTTTTCTCTTCATCAACTTTTAGAACTTTTGCAGCTTTGATTTGTCCAATCTTAACGTGGTTATGAATATTTTTAATCCATGTTGAAGACACTTGAGAGATATGAATGAATCCTTCGATATCATCAAACTCTAGGATATTTGCAAAAACTCCAAAGTCAGTTATTTTTGTAATTTTACATACAACTACATCATTTAATTTAGGATATTCCATTATTTTTTCAACTCATTTATTTTATTTTGGTTTAATATTTGATTTTATAATTTTAATTTTAGATGGTCTTTCTTTTTTTGGTTCTGTTTTTGATATTGGTTCTCTTTTTTCAATTCTTGGTTTTTCGTAAATTAACTCTTTAAATAAAACATTTAATCCTCTATCTGTCCCTCTAGAATGAAGCACAGTATTTTCTAAAACTTTATTTTTCCCAATCCTTTTATTTCCTTTTTTTAATACTTTAGGTATTACTTCAGTCATGTTTTTCAGACACAAATCCCTGAATTCTCCTATATAATATAAATCCATTTTATTAGAAAATTTATTAAGTAATTTTAAATTAAATAATGATTCTGATTTAAATTCTCTATAACGTGGATCAATATGAAGATCATTAGACATTAAATATCTATCTTTATTTTTAGGATCTGATTTACTTAACTGATTCCAAAAATCATCTAATTTTTTATTAAGAGGTTCCCAATCTTTGAAATCCCCGAATGAAGGATGCTTTACTACTAAAAAACAAACATCCTCTTGTAATCTATATTTATTTATTACTTCTTTATAATTTTCTAAAACTTTATCAATTACAGGAGTAAACTTTTTTAAGGTTTCTTTATTATACACATACAAATGTTGATAATACAATAAAATTGCAACTCCAGCAAGTGGGTGAACTAACACCACTAATTTATTGTATTTTACCATTTAATTTACCTTTTCTATTATTTGTTTTGATTCTAAGATCTTGTATATATCTTCTGGGATCTCAACTATTGCTCCTGCATCAAATGGTCCATATTCTTTCATATCTCCACCAATAAATGCTGGGATATCTTGTAAGAATTTAACTTTAATTAAATCTTGTGCATCTTGAGCTTGAGATTTTTTTGTTATTCCAAATATAATGTTTGTTTGCTCGTTTTGTTTATCTATTAATTTTAAGATTCCTTTTGCAAAATCTATTTCAAAATCAACTAAACCTTCATCCGCAAAATCATTTGTTCTACTATACATTAAACACATGTTCATTATTTTTTTAATTCTTATTTCTCTTATCTTTTCTGTTACTCGTTTTAGGTTTTCAAATCTTTTTAAAGTGTTTGTGGAAAATGAATCTTCAATTGAAGAAATATATTTAGTTCTCTCTTCAGTTAAAAACTTTTTTAAAGATTTATAAAAATTAGAATCTAATTTTGATAACTTAGGGGACTTTGTTTCAAGTCTATATATCTTTTGTAATTCATCATAATCTATTTTGTAATCATCACTCAAAGGTACCCACCCCTTTCAATATAAAATAAATGCAAACATGCTCTGGTAATTCTAGTACATCACCTATATTATATGGACCATATGTTTTATCTATTAATCTAAATTTTGGTGTTGGTTTTAATAATTTTATTGTTTTAGTTACTTGAGATTTAAAAATAACTGGATCAGAAAATGGATCAAACTTCTTTAATTCTTCAATATCTTTAATAGTTGTTGCTAAAAAACCAGTTCCTCCATGAATTGTATCTGGAACCCTAACTATTTTATATATATCTCCAGCAACTGATGGATCAATTTTAAGTTTAATATTCTCTATTGCAAGATTAATAAAATTACTCCAAAACTTATCCTGACCTTGAAAATTACTCCAAAGTATATTATTATGATACATCTTGTTTAAAATTACTTCCTTATTTTCAAGTATAAGCTTAGCTTTTTGAGAAGAAATATCTAGTTTTGCTTTAAGGCCCTTCTCATCTGAGTTGTTTAAAATCTCTAACATATAATCTATAATCTTCTTGCCCCAACCTTTTGCTTTATCTGGGGATGGTATAGACCATTGTTTTTTGTCAAGAATGAATCCAAGTTTACCTAAATCAATATCATTACCTAAGATATAATGCATCATTATCATTCTTGAGGATTTAGATAATGGAGTTATCTTTGGATCAACTATTCTTACATGATACCCTTTAGATCCAGAAAAAGAAATAATGAAGTTATCTGGATTAAGAGAGAAATCATTTCTTAAAAATTCAATTAATCTTAAGGTTTCTTCTTTTGCTTTACCTAAGCATTTATCACAAGTCCATTCCATAACTTCAACTGGGCTTTCACAATCTGGACATTTATCTAGATGCCCATATCCTTGTTTCTTACAAGCTTGATTCTTACATAACCAGATATCATGCTCCCCTTTACAAGGGAGATCAAAATCATCAGCATCAAACTCATAAACAATGTCTGCACCATACCATTCTTTTGCTTCCATTGGTCTTTTTTCTGGAAACTTAAAGTAACCAACAGAATAAGATACAAAAAAAGGAATAGTTGTTCTTAAATAATTATTAAAATCAGGAATGGACTTAAAGAAAAGATGTCTTGCACTTATCTTTTTTCCATATTCT
>Ga0268283_1001576_pt1 | contig 10961 bp, 2 predicted proteins | sample saktaG_13_FD_190140 | JGI IMG/M metagenome (GOLD analysis project Ga0268283, IMG submission 190140) | Saline water microbial communities from Sakinaw Lake, British Columbia, Canada - sak_2013_06_06_36m | ecosystem: Environmental > Aquatic > Non-marine Saline and Alkaline > Saline ... | reverse complement strand
TCGAACCGCTGGTTGTAATAATATCAACGAAATCTTTTAGATTCGCAGTTGCTACAACAGCACCAGGAGAAGCGGAGGTCACAGTTACAAATGTTCCAGTTGTACCAGCAATTGCTGTATTGAAGTCTAATTTATCTGAAGTTGTTGCAAAACCTGTAATAACATCCGAACCATTACTACCTGATGCACTAAATACCACACGGTCAACAGCAGCAGTCGCTTCCGTTAATACGATAGAATCGTTACCCGCTAAACCAGTGATGGTATCGGCACCCAAACCACCTGTCAAAAGATCAGCTGCAGCCGAACCGTTGATATTGTCAGCAGCAGTACCGCCAGTGATGTTAATTGCATTTTGAGCTGTACCAGAAACAAGAAGAGCACCTGTTAAAGTTGACGCATTGATAGCACTCGCAGTGACATTACCTGTGAATGTCATACCGTTAGCACCAGAAACGTTGATGACTGGCGTACCACCTGCTGATGCAGTCATTGTTGTTGTGCCACTCATAGTTGCAACACTTGTTACTGTTGCACCAGTCGTGATATTTAATGTTTCAATACCTGTGGTTGCAAAGTTTGCTGTCGCACCAGTTTTCCAGTCAAAACCTGCCATGTTCAAAGTCATCGTATCTGTCGTTGCAACACCACCAACAGCAAAAGTAGTTGCGACAGTAGTGTCTGTATCTCCAGCAAGCGTCACAGATGTTCCGCTATTAAGCGTCATTGTGCTAGTACCTGCGGTCGCTGCGGCTAATGTCACAGCAGTAACATCGGCAAAATAGGTTGTATTTAACGATACGCCCGTTGTCCAAGCATCGGAGATTGTGAGAGCTTCGATGCTGGTTAAGTTAGCTTGTGCTGTAGTGACTGTTCCCATTGCTAAAGTAACATTAAGCGTATCAGTACCTGCGCCGCCGTTAATAACGTCTCTATCTAATACAGTTGCTGCACCACCTTTATAAGTAGCATCAAGAGTGAAGCTGTCGTTGCCTGTACCGCCAGTGATAGTATGACCAACAGCTGTTGCACCTACACCTGTCACACCAGCACCAATACCTGTAACAGTAACTTTTCCAGTTGCCGTAGAAGCATTGATGGTTGTTGCTGTAGTGGTTACGTTTGTAGACAGAGCGACGGTAACATCTGTTGAACCAGAGATATTAACGGTAGCTAGTCCGACAGTATCATTTGTTGCCAAAGTAATGCTATTCGTAACGCCTGTAGAAACGAGATTCACAGTTTCAAGACCGACTGTGTTTGCTGTTTCTGTATTTAAGTTAACAGCACCCGTTGCGCCGCTTAATGTTAAAGCGACAGCATCCGTTGTACCAGCAACAGCTGTTTCTTTATACACAACAGTAGTTGCTTGAGCTGTGTTAGTAATGTTTACAGCACCAACTGCAGCCAAACTGTTTGCACCAGAACCGACGATTAAACCCACGCTACTACCATTGTTTACAACGGTTGTTACACCAGTGATACCCGCTAAACTAGCAGTTAAACCATTTGTGGCGGCTAAAAATGTCAATGTTTCAACATTTGTAATTTGTGATGAAGAAAGTGTCAAAGCTGCACTCGTAGATGCTAAAACAAAATTATCAACACCAGCACCCGCATCGATAACGTCTAATGCGCCGAAAGATGCTTCCAATGCTTGAATCGTGTCATTACCAGCAGTACCTGTAATGTTGTCGATAGCTGTTGTTAAAGAAAAATTTGAACCTGCAACTGCAGCACTTGAATCAGTAATAGATGTAGTCGTTGTGTTAGTCGTACCTGTTGCCAAAGTGTAACCAACTGGCAACGTACCCAAAGTAACAGTAATTGCTTCGGCACCTTCAGTGGTTGAATCCGCAACAGTTGTTAATACTAACGTACCTGCAGTTGCACCAGCCAAAATAGTGAAGTTACCAGTCGTTGCCGCACTGCCCGTGTAATCAGTAAGGTTAGTCGCTGTACCAGACAAGGTGTAAGGAATGTTAACGCCACCCGCTGGAGCTGCAGAACCTAATTCAACAGTGTAAGTGACAACGTTAGAGCCAGCGGTTTCAGTAATCGTTGCCGCTGAAGATGACAATGTCACTGCACCCGCAACAGGTGTTGTGCTGGTATCTAAAATGGTAGTCGTTGCAGTCGTTGCACCCGCAACCGTGCTTAAATTTGCACCGGTTGTGGTACCTAAAGAAACGATTAACGTTTCAGCAGTTTCAGTGACTTTGTCAGCAATGGTCGTAACAGTGAAAGTACCTGTTGTTGCGCCCGCTAAGATAGTGGCAGTGCCAGTGACAGCAGTGTAATCAGAACCGCTTGTTGCAGTACCCGCCACTGTGTAAGGAACTGTCAAACCGCCCGCAGGTGCAGCTGCACTTGAAGTAATGGTATAAGTATTTGCACCACCTTCGTTAACGGTTGCATTCGCTTGTGACAATGTCAAAGTCGGTAATGCGTCAGCTACGGTGCCTTGAATCGCTGCTTTTTCATTGAAAGAAGAATCTAACAATTGCGCTTTGTAGGCTTCGATGCCTTCAGTTGTGCCGTCGTTAACAACCGTAACAGTAATCGTTTTAGCGGCTGTTTCGCCCGCTGCAAAAGTGATTGCTGATGCGGTTGTGAAATCAGTCGCAGAAGTCGTTGCTGAAATAGCACCTAATGCTGCGCCTACAACGTTAAGATTCAACACGGTAGCTGCATTCACGATACCAGAAGGCGTAACCGTGAAAGTGATTGTGTTGCCTTCTTGAACAGAAACACCAGCAACCGCACTTGAAGTCATGGTGAAAGTTGGCGCAGGTGCGTCAGCAAAAGCAGTTGTTACCGCTGCACCTGTTGAACTCACGGTGCCAGCACTTGGTGCAGACAACGTTAACGTCACGCCTTCGCCAGTTTCGATAGCACTGTCAAACGTAACAGGAACGGTAACAGTTGCAGTCGTTGCGCCGGCTGCGAAAGTCAATGTACCCGCTGCATCAGTCACGTTTGTGCCAGCAGTCACTGCTGTGCCGTAATCCGCTGAGGTTGTTGACCCTAAGTTAGAAAGTGCGTATTTAACAGTGGTTGCCGTCGTTGCTGAAGGATTCGCCAAAGTCACGGTGAATAAAGCGTTGCCGCCTTCTGTTGCAGAAGCTGCGCCCGCTACTGAAAATACAGGAATTGGAGCAGAAGCCAATGTTGCATCAATCTTTGCTGTTGGAATGACCACGGCTGCGGCAGTTGTTGCGCTAACCGCTTGATCACCAAGGGTGACCGCGTTTAAGCCGGTGATTTTTGCATCAACCGTACCGTTAGCAAACGTTAATTGTGTTCCAAGTTTCGCGCCAGCGGCGAGTTGCACGGTAGTCTCGTCGGCTTGTACACCAATGGTCGATACCAATGTGCCAGCGGCGTTATAAATTTTTAAATTCGTACCTACCACAAGGTATTTATAATCGGCGATTGCGCCAGTGAATTGCACGCGCTCAACGTTTGCGTCCACAATGATATTGGTTGCAGCGGCATCCGTAATTTTGACAACTTCGTCAGTGGTAGCATTGCTACCAAATATGCTGTTATCACTGTCACTGACGGTGGTAATCGCTCTGCCGGATGCGATGAAAATTTGGTTGTTAGACATTTTTAACTCCGAGAATAATAATAAAAATCAGTGATTAAATCACTGGGTTACACATTGTGAAACAAAACAATTAAATCGTTAAATTTAAAATTTTGAGCATTATAGCAAATCCCCCTGCCTTTTAAAGACAACTTGTAGGTGCGGATTTATCCGCACGATATTGGAAGCCGTGCGGATGAATCCGCACCTACAATGTTTAACTTGCGAGGGGATTTTTCTTTAAATAATTGAACCTGGACCGAAACCGGTTGTTGAGCTGTTAAAAGAACCGAGCGAGTAAATCGGCGTATCTTGTGCAGTGGTTAAACCTGTTAAGGTCACTACGACCAAACTACCACCGTCAGCCCATTGCACGTCAATATTGCCATCTGTACCCAAAATGTTGTTAATAGTTGGGTTTATATCACCGGGGAAGTTCAATACGTCGCCTTTGCCAAAATTAGCAATGGTGTAAGCGTATTTACCAGCGATGAAATCAAACTGTACGTTGCTACCAGGTAACGTATTTGCATCAACAGAACCCGCCGCGCTGACGGCTTGGCTAATGAGACCATTCACTGTAGCTGTCGATGTATCTGCAATCAGCGTAGATACGGTTGTTGTTGTACCTAACGTTACGCCCGTAGCAACACCCAACGTGATGGCTAGTGTTTCCGCGCCTTCCGACGTTGAAAGATCATTCGCTGTAGTCAACGTTACTGAACCCGTTGTTGCCCCCGCCGCAATCGTGATATTACCTGTCAAAGCAGTAAGAGCAGGTGTGAAGTCACCCAATGCGATACCGGTACCGCTCAAAGTGTACGGAATGCTCAAGCCATTGGCAGGCGCAGCACTGGTCAATGTTGCCGTGTAAATCACTGCGGCACCTTCGTTGATACCTGCTGCCGCTGCATTGGAACTCAATGTCACGGTCGGTAAAACCACCACTGGTGTCACCACTGGTGTCAATGACGTATCATTGATGGTAGTAGACACCGGAGCCGAGTTAATCGCTACACCCGTAACGGTATTTAACGCAACTGTCACCACTTCGGGAGCTGTTTCGGTTAAGGTGTCAGCAACCGCACTCAACACCAACGTACCAGTCGTTGCACCCGCCGCAATGGTGATAGTGCTAGCACTTGTGGTGTAATCCGCTGTAGCGGTTGCTGTGCCGCCGAGCGTGTAAGGAATACTTAATGCTGTAGTAGAAGTACCACCTGTTAACGTTGCCGTATAAGTCACGGCACTGCCTTCATTTACGGACGTTGGCGATGCGGTCAATGTCACGGTGGGTGTGCCAGCAGGTGTCAATGACGCATCGTTGATAGTGGTAGACAACGCAGTCGTGCTAATCGCTAGACCCGCAACGGTATTTGACAACGCAACCGTCACAGCTTCAGCACCTTCCGTTAAGCTGTCGGCAACCGCATTTAACGCCAATGTGCCAACCGTTTGACCCGCTGCAATGGTGATAGTGCCGGTACTTGTGGTGGTGTAATCCGCTGGTGTTGTCGCGGTGCCGCCGAGCGTGTAAGGAATACTCCAACCGCCCACAGGTGCAGCACTAGCAGCCGTTGCCATATAAGTTACAGCGGCACCTTCGTTCACAGCTGTTGCGTTTGCCGTCAATGTTACGGCAACGGGTACCAATGACGTATCATTGATGGTGGTAGATACCGCAGTCGAGGCAACAATTGCAGTCGTACTAGGAATCGTACCTTGACCCAACGTAACCGTCACGGCTTCAGCCCCTTCAGTCTGAGTATCAGCGGTGGTATTTAATACTAATGTACCAGTCGTTGCGCCAGCTGCAATGGTGATAGTGCCGGTACTTGTGGTGGTGTAATCCGCTGCATTAGCTGAACCACTGATTGTATAAGGAACGTTCAAACCACCCACTGGTGCCGCACTGCTCAACGTTGCCGTATAAGTTACCGCGCCGCCTTCATTTACTGACGCTGCGCTTGCTGTCAATTTAACCAATGGAATTTCGGTTACGCCTGTACCATCGGTTTTAATAACAACAGCGACATTCTCTTGAGTCTTTAACACTGGCATGACACCCGCTGCGGATGCGGCAGGTACTGTTGTATTAAGAACAGTCGTTGCGAAATTACCATATTTTTGTGATGTGCCAATCGCGACACCGGCAGTGTCAGCCGTGATGTAATTGAACGTATCCGCACCCAGTACAGTAACTTCGGCACCATTGTTTAATGTCAACTTTGTCGTATGTGAGGCGACAACCGACTTAACAATTTGCAAGCCACCATTTAGCTGGATTGTATTTGAGCCTTGTGTATCACTGATTTTGATTTTTGCATTAGTAGCAGAAGCAAAAGAAGCAGGTGACAAAATATAAGTATCGTCACCAGCCGCGCCTGCGTTTACACCGTTTGTTACGGTTATCTTGTCATTACCTGAAGTAGCCATTTTTTTTACCTTTTAAATTGAGAGAATAATTTTTTGAACACGGATATTGCCCTGATTAAAAATCACCAGGGCAACCTATTTTCAAACTTAGATGACTACAATACTGACCGTTGCTGGATCGATAACACCCACCAATTCAACTGAAATCGGATTACCAGAAACATCCAAACCTAAATTCACAAACGTGCTACCGGCGACTTCATCAAACTGAACCGAAGCAACATTGCCGTTCGCTAATAAGTAACCATTTAACCCAGCCAATGTCGTAATGGCTGTAGAGGCGGTCGGCAAGTCGAATTGGATTCGATCACCGTCAGCTGATGTAAAATTCGTCAATGTCAAATTACCAGTCTGTGCCGCTGCGAATGTAAATAACTCTGGCGAGCCAACAACACCATTTACAATGTTAAACGCGCCAGTGTTAGTCAACGGGACGGTATTCACAGTAACCGCACCAACTGCCCCGTTAACAGCACCAGCGTTAAACGAACCGTTGCCCAACAACGTACTCATGGAAAGTACATTACCACCTATTGATTGGCCGCCTAAACCTAACACACTCAATAAGCCGTGCGATATTGCCACGCCATTTTCCACTGAATAAACCGAAGTAAAACCAGGTGCGCTACCTTCAACAAGAACAACGTGATCGTATTTGAAATTGTTACCAGGAATTGTTGCGGTTGCTGTTTTGTCCGCTACATACAACGCACTAACTGCCGAAAGCATTTTAGTTGCGTCTGCATTGCCGCTTGTATCCGACATGGTTGTTTTTACATAAGGAACAACTTTAACATCAAATCCTTGGAAAACGGGTGTCGTAGGAAGTGCCGTAACCCATTTCGCTGGTGTTTGGAACAAACCAGAGAAGTTAATAACATCCTGTCCAGCATCAATGTTCGCATCAAAATGAACAACCACTTGTTTGCCGAAGTTTTGCGCCAAAGACACCACTTCGTTGCTAGAACCGAGAGTTGTTAACCCATTGTTTGTTGTGCCTAACACCACAACATCAATACCGGTTTCTGATGTACCCGCGTTGATGACGTTATCTGACGTTGTGACACTGTTTCTACCAACAATATCAGTAAAACCAGAAGCCGTTGCTCCGTTAACCGTACCGTCATTTGCCATATCTGGCGACCAAACAAAAGTCGTTGCTGTCCCAGAGAAACCTATAGATGCAGTTGCCGCGTTACCGTTTCCTTGAGTTATTAAACCTTGCTCGGCGGCAATTGACGCGGCAGTACCCGTAAAAATGCTAGTACCCACAACACCATGTTGTGTATTGTAAATAGTCGCAAGTGTTGCACCGCTATTCGCAATATCAGTCGCCGTAGGTTGGGTAATCGTGAACTGAATATCACCCGTGTTATAAATGCCGTCGATTTTCGAGGTGATAACCAACGAGTTAGCTGGACCATCTTGAGCAATCAACAGTTTGTTTAAAACTGCATCGCTGTTGATGGCGGCTTTGATAGCTTGATTGATTTGTAGCTCCGTTGTGAAATAGCCCGACGATGGAGACTGTGGAATTAGCACATTGGCAGAGCTGTAACCATCAAATTTCACTGCCAATTTACCCAGGAACAAAGCGTAAGTTGGGTTGCTAGCTGATTCAAGATTGTTCAGGTTATCCGAAGCAAAAGAGTTGGCGGTGTTTTCAACCCACGTTGCTGTGGCAAGCGAGGTATTCGCCGTTGTTGAATTTTGCGACAACGTCACCATGCTGTTCAACGGATTAGAAACCGGTTGACGACCTGTGTTATCACTGTAGACAGTATCAAAACCAGTGCCGCCTAAGATATTTTTATCGCCAGCACCTGGTGTTGAAATGATGTCGTTACCTTCACCACCTGAAACAGTGATGTTGTTATTCAACTTTTGGTTCGTGTACCAAGCCTGTGTGTTGCCAGCCGCTTTATAGTTACCGCCGCCATTAACACTTCCAGAAGCTTCTTTGTCGGTATAGATTCCGACGGTGAGTTTGTCATTACCAGCACCGCCTTGAACGCTCAACGTAAAGTCTTCGCGACCACCCAAGTTGTTGGTTTGAACTGCCATCGCTTGCGGGTCAAGAGCAACAGTGATGTTGTCATTTTGAGCGGAACCCGTGTACACGAAGTTAACGTTATCGGTCACTGCCAATGCAGGAGACTCATCGATTAAATTCATATATTTTGCAATCGACGCTTGTGTAATCGCTGCATTGAACGTAATCGCGCCCCCTAATCCAGTTGTTGGGTTAGCGGTCATCGCTGACGCATCAATTACACGCACATCGTTGAAGCCGTATTGGTTAAATTGGCTGCCACCGTTCGCAGTGACCATACCAGGAATGGGTTGACCCACACCGTTGACACCATAAACAACACCATTTGATGAAACTCCGCCCACACCGTTCAAGGTATTGACTGTGCCACCGAACGGCGTACCCGGTGCAGAAGTACCGCCAACACCATTCACAAGATTCGAGCCTAATGAACCACTAGCTGTAGCTGTTGAGCCATTTGAATTATTTGTAGAAGTACCGTCAGCGAAACTGCTTGGCACAGTGATAACGTTGCTACCAGGAATAGTATTGCCAACAAAATTCATATTTGTAGACGAATTATTGCCTGTCATAACTTGACCCATTACAGTCAAATTACCGTTGTGAATGCCTGTTTTATTCGACATCGTGTTCGGCGTGCTGTCGATGTACACTTCTCTCAACGCATTGTTTGTTGAGTTCATCGCTTCTAATTTACTAGAGCGATCAACGTGAACGTTGAATTGATCAACACCCTGTGACAAAGAAGTGTCACCGATAGACAAACTACCCACAACCAAATTACCACCTGTTGAACCACGACCCACGTCATCAATGATGATGTCACTGGTGACTAAAGGAGACAAGGTAGTTGGTGCAGTGCTAGTAACGTTAGAGTACAAGTTACTATTGGCTTTCACACCACCCGTAGTTATCCATTCACTTCTAGCACTATCTAAAAGAGCATTGCCCAATGAAGTTAAAGTAATACTCTTGCCACCAGAAGCAACTGCGCCTGTATCGGCATCTAATTTTGTGAATGGCACGCCCATGACTGCAGAAACTTTACTTTCTAAATTTACGGATACGCCATCTGTTGTTCGTATCGCACTTTTCAAGCCTAATTTTACCGCTGCCAAAACGTCTTCGTAACTACTCGTGATTGGCCCACCGTCTTTTTGAATGGGCATTTGATAGTCGACACCGTCTACTGAAAGTTTAAAACCGGTGTAGACGTTGCTTCTCAAAGGATTTACTGCAGTAACAGGAGCAATGCCTTGTGCGCCTTTAATATCAAGCAATTGAATCGTCAAAGTGTTAGCTTTGCTTGATTCGCCAGCCCGCAAAGAGTTCGGATCGAAGTAAACGCCGTAATCAACATGACCAGGATCAGTTGATACCATTGCAATAGTAACGTCTTTCGTTACTTCCCAGGCTGTTGTTCCCGCTGCTCTAGTGGCTACGTCATTAACAGTACGATCAGCATTTAAAATAACTTCTTGACGATCATTATTTGAATCAACAGTCGAATTTGAAGATTTAATTCTGATGTCTTCAATCAACAAATCACTACGACTGTTGTTGTCTTCATAACGGGTAACACCCACCATGTTTTGAGCGTCAATTTGAACTTGATTCGTTTGTGACGTGTTGTTGTTCGTCGAATCAAAAGAATTGGCTTGAGCGTGTAATTGGACAGTGCTGATACCAGTAGTATTAGCTAAAATCGCAAAACCTTGTGAATTGGCAATCGTCGCAACCAATTTATCGGCACCTGAACCCGTTAACGTATCGCCAGTTTGTAACGTGTTCGCAGTATTCAAAATAGGTGCGACGAACGTGCTTGCTGTGGTTACTGCAAAATCATCTACGCCAGTAGTAAGTGTAGTGTGTGAAACGGCACTAGACACTACAACAGATGCAACAGGTGTGACAGGGAATGACTTTGTGTCCAAACTTGCGCTTGGAATCGTCACGACAGCGGCGGCTGTTGCACTAACAGTTTGACCACCAATCGTGATGGTCGGTGCAGCCCCACTCACTTCCACTTGTTGTACTGGAGCTGTACCGTTTGAGAAGGTTAATGACCCTGCTGCACTGCCTAAGCTTACCGTCGCAATAAGCGTTTTACCAGAAATATCAGAAACTTGTAATGTATTACCAGCTTGTTTGAACGTGTAGTCGGTTGATGCACCCGTGAATTGAACGCGCTCAACGTTTGCGTCCACAATCGTACCCGTTACGGTTGAATCAATAAGAACAGCCTGAGTACCTGATATACCATGAATATCGCTGTTGCTGTTACTTACCTTGAAAGATGCGTCAAGAGGGGTTAAAACTGTAGTAGACATAAAAACTCCGAGAAAAATAAAAATTTTAAGTGCTTAAATCACTTGGTTACAAAAAATACAATTCCCTTACCTAAAATTATAAAGGTAAGGGAACGTTGTCCAAATTATGCCACGATAACAGAATTAGCACCAAATTCAGTATTAAACGAATTTACTGAACCGATAAATTCTTGAGCTCCTGTTAAACCGGTCAATACAAGATGAGTCGTTGTGCTACCCGACGCATACGTTACATCAATTTTATGATCCGTGTAGTCAAAATTACTCACTTGTGGTGCATTGCCCGCTGGGAAATGAAGCACGTCACCGCTAGCAAAATTTGCAATGGTGTAAGTGTAATCTCCAGGCGTTACATTAAACTGAAGATTGCCAGTGGCTGCATCGGTTGTACCAGATGCGGTCACGGGTGTAGCTACCGGTGCCGTACCTGTAGTACCTGTAGTACCTGTAGTACCTGTAGTACCTGTAGTACCTGTAGTACCTGTAGTACCTGTAGTACCTGTAGTACCTGTAGTACCTGTAGTACCTGTAGTACCTGTAGTACCTGTAG
>Ga0268283_1001574_pt1 | contig 10968 bp, 11 predicted proteins | sample saktaG_13_FD_190140 | JGI IMG/M metagenome (GOLD analysis project Ga0268283, IMG submission 190140) | Saline water microbial communities from Sakinaw Lake, British Columbia, Canada - sak_2013_06_06_36m | ecosystem: Environmental > Aquatic > Non-marine Saline and Alkaline > Saline ... | reverse complement strand
GGGATGAGAATATCGCCAGCTTTCCATTTTAGATAGAGTACTTCCAAAGTAAAGTCTGCTGGGTAAGTGGAGATTTCATACTCTGGCGGTGCGCTTTCGTAGTCTTCGTCTTCAGATGTGATTGGCTCTAGTTCTAGGTCACTTGAAGCCCTGTTATCCCGCTCAAATTGAAGTCTGGCATCTGTATTTATTATAGCTGACATGTTTAAACCTTCTGAAATATTTGATTGGGTGCGTTGGCGAAATATTCATAGTCAAAAAATGTACCGACCATGGTTCTCATTGAAATAATGGCCTGTAAAAAAGGGGGCGATGTGTTCATATGTATACCCCTAACTCCACTACGTTCCATCCGTGCTACTGATTGTTCGATAGGCTTATGATAGTTAGACGGCTTGAAGTTAAGTCTTACCATCAACTCCCGAGAAAGATACAAAGACTCAAAGGTCACTTCATGAAGTCCAAGCAGAGTGGATTGGCTGGATCGGCCTGCTTCCAGTTCGATGCGTGTCATATCAAGGCTATCCGGTAGAAACTCACCAAACGTCTTGTCTCCCCGCCTGCCGTCATAGCTGATGATGAACAGGAGCTTTCTGGCGGTGAGTTCCTCTAGTGCCTCAATAAACCCCTCATGGCTGATGCCTGAATAATAGCGGGCATCACGGTTGCCGCAAACGCCTTGGTAAGGCGGATCCATATAAACAAGATCGGTCTGCCCGACCATCTTAAACACTTCCCTATAATCCAACGAAGTGAACTCGGCCTTGCCTTGCAAAAGACGGGCAACCCCCGTGATGTTTTTGCGCATGGTTTCCGGGCGGGTGCCTTGCCGTCTTTTATCGGGGCTTTGATTAAGCAACCCATCCGAATTATATCGGACAGAGCCTCTGACGCAACACTAATCGCAGCGGAGCCGGCGAAAGGCTCGACCAAGCGGTTAATTCCCTTGGGGAAATAACGCAGGATTATGGGGGCCAAATTCCGCTTGCTGCCTTGGTATTGAATTGGATGGGGAATAGCCTTCACGCTTTATTCTCGTTGCTATTCGATGTTGGCAACCAACCATCCGCAAGAATATTTTCAATCGTCCAAGGGCAGTTTTCTGGAAATCCCCCCATGCCTGTCTCATTGATGGCAATAGTGACCGCATCGGCCCATATTGCACCCTGCCAATCCGGGTCGGCGAGTTTGGGCTTAAGACTTGGGACTTTTTTGAGATGGAAGGAGAGTGCCCTGCGCTGTTCTTTGATCGTGCGTTTCCAACTGGTGCTTTGGCGCTCCGGCTGATATTGCCATTTGAGCAGATGGGCTATCAACACAGCCATGCGGCTTGCCAGTTCGCGTTGTTCGCTTTTGCCCACGTCTTCTATCTCCTCGGCGATATGTTCCAGATCGAGCAGGTCAAACATTCCTGCGCGAATCAGCCTTGCCTGTTCGTTTGACCAAGCAACCACGTCGGTTTCATAACTAATCGTTGCCATGTTTGTTTTCGCTCAAAAATTGCAGACTGTTTGCCCGGTTATGGACATTTTTCTATGGTCTTCTGGAATCTTACCTTTGCATCACGCCAGTTAATTGTAAACTAAGAAACCATCGGAAAGTTTTGCAGCAGCTTAACACAGTCAATTACCCGCAAAAATATCCAACTGCCCCTCGGTGGAACAAACTGCCTTCGCATCGAACACGGCATTGAACCCGTCAATATTTTCAGGATTGGGCCAAGGCAACGCCCCTTTTTCCATCAACGCTGGCAAACCTTCCCCCAATTCGCCAGTGGAGCGGGCGAATACCGGAACCAAGCGCAGTTTGTCCAATTGTTCTACCGCCCCGGCCCAAGTTCCGCCTTTATTGAGATCGGAGTTGACCACCAAGGCCGCATCCGCCAATGCATAGATCAGCTTGTTGCGTTGCATGGCATTGCCGATGTTAAAACCGGCAGCGGGGTCGTAGGGGGAAATCAACACCAGCCCCCCGTCAATCAGCAAATTACGGTGTTCGCGGTTCATGGCTGTTTTTTCCAGGCTATCCGCCAGTACGCCGATGGCCTTGCCCCCGGCTTCCAACGCGCCGCGCATCGCCGCCTGGTCTATGCCTTTTGCCCCGCCGGAAACCAGCGTCCTGCCCGACTTCGCGCAAAGACGGCCTATGCCCATGGTATATTCAATCATTGCTTCGTCCACCTGGCGGGAACCCACCACCGCCAAGCCTCCCGTGTCCAGCAAGCGCAAGTCGCCGCAGCCGTAAATCACCGCCGGGGCATCTTCGCGCAAACGCGCTTTCAAGCGACGCGGATAATCGGCATCGGCACGGCTGACCACCCAGATGGCACGGGTCTGCCAATGTTCGACCACTTGGCTCAATAAAAAGCCACGGCCCAACAAGCGCCGCAGCCTTTCCTCGTCAATGACACTGTTACACTCGCGCAGCAGTTCCGCAGACTCGGGTAACAAGAAATCAGCCGGTTGGTGTTGTAAATCCCGAAGCTGGCGGGCAAGGCGTTTGTATTCGCCCGGAGTCAGCAGTTCAGTCGAGCTTGCAACTTTACCCGAAATCAGCGGGGCGGTCAGCAGCAATATGGCGAGTGTGTTCGTGGATAAAGCGGAACTCATTGATCGTGCCCTGTTTGCGCCAAGGCCAAAGGCCAGACATCGCCGCCGCGATGAGTGCGCAACAGCCAAGCGGCGACGGTGAAAGTCCAGCGCGAATCCACCATGTCATCCACCAGCAGCACCGGACCCCGGCGCGGCAGCCTGTCCACACAGATCGCAAGCGATCCGTCGATATTGTGGGCTTGTTGAATGCTGTTTGCCATGGTCTTTTGTTCGGGTCTATGCTCGGTCTTTGCCAATACGGCATGAAACGGCAAATTCAAGGCCGCTGCCAATCGTGCTGCAAAATCAGGCACTAGATTGGGGTGGCGCAGCGAGGGAATGCAACTCACCCAAGTCGGGCCAACTTGGTGGTTCCACTCGCGGAATAGATTGACGCAAGCCTCGACCAATTCATCGGCAAAACGGCCATCGTGGAATTTACCTTGCCGCACCAAGCCACCCCAGCCGGCATCGCCCAAAATGCACAAGGCTCTGCCCGGTTGCGGCTGATGATCGGCGGCGATCTTGCCCTTAACCCCATAGTGCGGCATACCCCCGGCGGGCCATATTTTGCGCGGCTCGAATTCCAAACTGCTGCGGCGCAGAAAGGCAATGGCCTCCTGTAACAGCCCAGGATCGACTTGCGACTGCAACGGCGGCAAAGTCGGCGGTTTGACCCGTGCGGGGTCGCCGTCGAGTGCTTTAATCAGAAAAGCCATATGCCCCTCGGTCAGGCCGACGTACTTCTGCATCTGGGCCTGTTCCTCGCGGCGCAAGGCGGTCAGCCGTGTGGCCCGCTGCCAAAAGTGTTCCTCCAAACGGGCCGCCGTCAATTGCCATTTGCTCTCGTGTTTGGCGACGGGCGCGGGCGATTCGAGCGCGAGCAAGGCGATGGTCTTCTCGATGCGGCCCATGCTAAGGTTAACCCGCCGCATGATCTCTGGGACCGACAAACCTTGCGGGGCCGCTTCCAAGGCTTTGATCACCTCGGCAACCTCCTCCCGTGTCGGAAAGGCGGTCTTGATGAACCAGTCGTTAATTTCGGTCTCTTCCTCGCCGCTGAGTAAAATGCCATAGGCGGCATCCAAGGCACGTCCGGCCCGGCCCACTTGCTGGTAATAGGCCACGACCGAACCGGGTGTCTGGTAATGGATCACAAACGCCAGATCGGGCTTGTCGTAACCCATGCCCAACGCCGTGGTGGCGGCAAGCGCCTTGACCCGATTATCAAGCAAGGCTTGTTCTAGCGCTTCCCGGCGTTCGCCGGTTTCGCCCGTGTAGGCTTCGACGATGAATCCCTGCCGTTTCAACCAATCGGCGACTAGATTCGCATCCCGCACCGTCAAGGTGTAGATGATGCCGTGGCCCGGCAGAGTGGACATTTGCCCCGCCAGCCAAGCCAAACGCTCCGCCTGTCCGGGCATGCGCAAGGTTTGCAGGGTCAGTGATTCGCGGCTCAGGTCGCCACGGGACACTTCCAAATTAGGGCCAAGCACCGCCATGAGGTCGTCCATTACCCGGTTATTGGCGGTGGCGGTGGTCGCCAGCAGCCGCAGAGTCGGCGGCAAGGTCCTGACAATGCGTTCCAGCAGCCGGTAATGTGGGCGGAAATCATGCCCCCAATCGGAAATGCAATGCGCCTCGTCAATGACCAGCAGGGCAATCCGTGACGCGATGCCAGCCAAAACCTGGGTGCGAAAACGTCCGTTTGCCAATCGTTCAGGCGAGATCAGCAAAATGTCAGTCTCGTCCCGTGCCAGTTTGCCCTCGATCCCGGCCCAATCGTCTTGATTTTCCGAATTGATCGTGGTGGCGCGGACCCCCATGCGTTCGGCAGCGGCGATTTGGTTGCGCATCAAAGCCAGCAGCGGCGAAACCAGCAAGACAGGGCCGTAACCCGCTTCGCGCAATAGTTTGGTGGCGATGAAATAGACGAAACTTTTGCCCCATCCGGTTTTCTGCACCACCAGCAGACGGCTTTTGCCCTCGACAACATGGCGTATCGCATCTTCTTGGCCTTCGCGGAAGTTGGCATCATCCCGTCCTGAGCCGATGCGGAGGAGTTCTAGGGCGTGTTGTGAGTTGTAGTTCATTTGGCCTTACTGACTGCAAAATTCGGATTGGCCGGATTAACCGTCACCGTGCGGCGAGTGGGATTGATGACCAAATCCATGTCTTCCATCGGAATGGCCCCCAATAAAACCTCATTGCCCAACACCATGGCACCGGTCAGACAGTGCCTGTTTTCAAAATGGACAAGTATGGGGCCGACGTAAGGCCGCTTGCGCGACGTGCCATCCGCCGTTTCCACTTCACGCTCTTCGTAAGTATCCAGGTCGAGTTGCAGGGCAATATGTTCCGGGATGCACAAATGCACAGCACCGGTATCCACCAATGCCGACACAGACAGCGGCTTAATATCAGGTTTACGTGCGTTGCTGAGGGTGATTTCTGTATAGATTAGCCCCATGAATTTCTCCGATAAAATATATTTTACCCTTACGAATTAGCATCTTACCACGTTACACCACCCCAACCACCAATACTGTTGAATTAAGCCTATGCAACAGAATCCGTAGGGCGGCAACCCTTTGCCGCCGAGGGAAGAACAAGTTCATTGTCGGCATGGGGATGCCGACCTACTCCTTAGGACATTTACGAGAATGTCTATACCCGTAGGGTGGCCTTCAGGCCACCAATGCGCCCTGAAGGACGCCCTACAACGGGGGATTTTATTTTCGGAAATCGCCTTAATTCAACAGTATTGACCCCAACCACCCCCCGCTTTCCCAGATCACGGAGCATATCCGCACCAAACGCCAATATCGGGGCAGTGTCGGTGACACCCAGTTCTTGCGCGATTTGCAACAGACATTCCTTGGCTTGAACGCTCCCTTGGGTTTCCAGTATTTGCAGTAGCCGGTAAGTCGGCGGGCTGAGTTCGACAAAATGCACGGTATCTTCGCGGTCGCGGTATACCACTAGCAATGTCGGCTCGGCGGGTGGTTCGGTCGGTTGGTATTCGCGGTTGATGCGCTGCACCGGAAAGCGATAAGCCAACGGCCAAGCCATATCGGATAGGGTGATTAGGCATTGCAACGGGGCTTGTTCCAGTGCCGCATTAGGCAACGGCACATCGCCCTCGGCAAGGGCCAAAGCCAGTTCCACCCATTCGTAATGGGCTAGTTCCAAGAGAAACGGCGGGTCTTGCGGGTTGTCGCGCTCTTCACGCAAAAAAGCGAGGAATTCCTCGGGGAAGTCGGAGAAATAGGGCGTTGTGCTGCGATGGCGGGCGAAGAAATCTTGCACCAGTTCCAGCCAATGCGCCTCGTCCAGCACTTGCTTCAACACCGGAAAGCCGGTGCCGATGAAACTCATGATGTTGTTGAAGAACAATTCGCGGTATAGGGCGGCCCGGTCGGGTTTGACACCGGACGGGGCAGGGTTGTGGCCGGGGTCGCGGATGTAGGCGGCGAAGGCGTATTGGGTTTGCTGGAAGCTTGGTTTAGTCATTGAAGGTGTTCTGGATCATGCGGATGGTCTCCACTTCCCCCATCAATTCGGTCAAAGGCGGTATGTTGAAGTCCCGTTCCAACAGCGTGGGGAAAACACCAAAACGCCTATAGGCAGTATCCAACAGTTTCCAGACTGGGTCGATGACGGTCGCGCCGTGGGTATCCACGAGGAAATCCGGCGCTTCGACATAATGGCCGGCGATATGGGCATAAACGATGCGCTCGCCGGGTATGGCATTCAAAAATGCTTCCGCAGCATAGCCGTGGTTGACGCTATTGACGTGGATATTGTTGATGTCGATCAACAGCCCGCAATCGGCTTCTTGCAGCACGGCATTGAGGAAGTCGATTTCCTCCATCTCCTTGCCGGGGGCGGCGTAGTAGGAGACGTTTTCGATGGCGATGCGCTGTTCCAAGATGTCTTGCACCCGGCGGATGCGCAAGGCCACATAGTCCACCGCTTCAGCGGTGAACGGGATTGGCATCAGGTCGTAGAGTAGCCCATCGTCGCCGCAATAGCTTAAATGCTCGCTATACAAGGGGATTTGGTGTGTGCGCAGGAAGGCTTTCAGTTCGAGCAGAAAACCTTCGTCCAACGGGGAAGGCCCGCCCAAGGACAGCGACAGGCCATGGCAGACAAAGGGGAAACGTTCGGTCAACGCACGGAATTGCTTGCCTAGCCGTCCGCCGAAGCGCATCCAATTTTCCGGTGCGACCTCGTAGAAATCGACCGGGGGCGGCGATTTCAAGACTTCCTCGGCAAAGTCGCGTCTTAGGCCAAGCCCTGCGCCGTGTATGCAGAAATTTGATGGGTTCATGAATACGGGAAAACAATCAGGCCGGACGGGCCGGCCTGATTAGGGTCGGCTTATTTTGCTTCGGGGGGGGCTGCCGGGGTGGCCGGCTTTTCCATCTTCATGCCAGCGCATTTTTTTTCCACGGCTTTCGCTGCATCCGCAGGAGCTGCTGTGGGGGCCGCTGCGGGTGCGTCCATCCCTTTCATCATGGAGGCACCGCATTTCATTTCCGTATTGTTTTTCATGACTTCCGCGCCACATTTCATTTCCGGGGCTGCTTTGGCTGCTTCTGCTGGCTTGGCCGGTTCACCGGGCTTGCCCTGATAAGGGACGACTTCTGCAACTTGCAGGTAGCCTTGCGCCAAGTCCTTCAGCACGAAGGGGTTTTCCGCTGCGTTAACGACTCCTGCGGACAGGGAGGTGACGATGCTCGCTCCAACAAGGGCGGCCAGGGATTTCTTGTCTTGTTTCATGGGTGTCCTCTTAAGGGGGTTTTAGTTGTTAAGTGTCCTGTGCGTCGGCACAAAGGCTTCGACCTAGAATTTATGCAAACGTGCGATTGTGCGTCCAAGGTTTGCCATTCTCACACAATCGAAGGAGTTTGTGCAGTTTTTGTAATAAGCTATTTCAATCTGCTTCGGTCTTGTGGGGGTATTCGCACAATTCGGCAATGACGCAACTGCCGCATCGTGGCTTGCGGGCGATACAGGTATAACGCCCATGCAGGATCAGCAAATGGTGGGCATCTTTCTTGTGTTCCTTAGGTACATGGCGTTCAAGCATCTTCTCCACCTCAAGCACATTTTTGCCGGGCGCCATCCCGGTTCGGTTGGAGACGCGGAAGATGTGAGTGTCCACGGCGATGGTGTGCTGACCAAACGCGGTGTTGAGGATCACATTGGCGGTTTTGCGGCCAACCCCGGGCAACGCCTCCAATTCTTCGCGGGTATTTGGCACTTCGCCGCCGTGCCTTTCCAAGAGCAAGCGGCTTAGTTCGATGATGTGTTTGGTTTTGCTGTTGAACAAGCCGATGGTTTTGACATATTCCTTCAAACCTTCTTCACCCAATTCAAATAGAGCCTGCGGCGTATTGGCGACCGGAAAAAGCCTGGCCGTGGCCTTGTTGACGCCTTTGTCCGTGGCTTGGGCCGATAGCACCACCGCGACCAGCAACTCGAACGGGGTGGAGTAATTTAGCTCAGTGGTAGGTTCTGGGATGGCTTCGGCTAGTAGATCAAGGATTTGGAGGCGTTTGGCGGCGTTCATGCGGGCTTATTTTACAAACCCCGCCGCAGCGGTTTCATAAACAGTAGTTGCACATCGCCTAGCACTCGCTCGATGAATCCGGCCTCGCAATAGGTCAAATAAAATTCCCACATGCGAATGAACGAGTCGGGATAACCAAGCTTGCGGACTTCATCAATATGGCTGAAAAAGTTTTGCCGCCAATGGTTGAGGGTGGTTGCGTAATGCGGGCCGATGTCTTCCAGATGAATGAGTTTGAGGTCCGACGAACAGGTTGCAGCCTGCAACAACGGGGTGATCGCCGGTATGCAGGAGCCGGGGAAGATATAGCGTTTGATGAAATCCACCTCGTCCCTCGCACTGGCAAACTGTTGGTCGGCAATGGTGATGGCTTGGATCAGCATCGCACCGTCCGGCTTTAACAGCGAGGCGCATTGGCGGAAGAATTTAGCGTAATAATGATGGCCCACTGCCTCGATCATCTCGATGGAAACCAATTTGTCGTATTGCCCTTTGAGTTCCCGGTAATCCTCCAGCAATACCGTGACGCGGCCGGCTTGGCCCGCCTTGGCGATGCGTTCTTGGGCAAGGTCAAACTGGTTTTGGGAAATGGTGGTTGTGGTAATCTTACAGCCATAATTGGCAGCGGCGTGAATGGCAAAGCCGCCCCATCCGGTGCCGATTTCAACCAGATGGTCGGTGGGCTTGAGTTGCAGCTTGCGGCAAATCAGATCGAGCTTGGCAATGGAGGCTTCCCTCAGGCCCGTTTCCGGCGTTGCAAACACGGCGGCGGAATACATCAGGGTGTCGTCGAGGAACAAACGGAAGAAGTCATTGCCGAGGTCATAATGGGCGGCAATGTTGCGGCGGCTGCCGCTTTGCGTATTCCGGTTCACGGCATGGATCAATTTCCGCAGCGGCGCTGCAATCAGCGCGTAGCCGCCATCCATGCCATCCAGCACATGCCGGTTGCGCAGCAGGATGCGGACCAGTGCGGTCAGGTCGGAACATATCCAAAGCCCCGCCATGTAAGCCTCGCCGGCCCCCACGCTGCCGCCGAATACCACATCGCTATAAAACCCCGGTTCGTTTATCTGAATGGTCACCGATAATGGAAAACTGGCTTGAACCGATCCGAACCTTTGGGTTTCCCCATCGACCAATACCAGTTCGCCTTCACGCAGTTGTGCCAGTTGCTTGTGCAACAGATTACGGGCTATCCCGTCCAGACGGCGTGTCCGGGTCGGGGCGTGGGCGATTGGGCTTTTCATGGGTGGTCAAAAAATGGAATGCCTTTCAGTTTGAGCCGGGCTGCATGGTAATAAATCGCTGCCAACACTTGGCCCGTCATCAAAGGGTATCGCAGCAGCGCCCAGGCCATATTCACCGCACTCATCGGGGTGCGGTTGAGATCAAGCGTGGCGTCAAAAATCTTTGCGTCGTCGCGCAGTAGTTCCATATGAACCGTCAGCCTTTCACCGGGTTCCCCAAAACGCCAGTCGTAGGCAATATCCATCGGGAAAAATGGCGATACATGAAAATCCTTGTCGAAGCGGTAACGGTGATGCCGCTCACTGCCTTCGTCTGCCGACTGGCCTAGCACATAGCTATGGCGTTCGTTCCAAGGGGTATTGGTGATCTCCGCGACAATGGTTTCGACATGCCCTCCCGTGGGGTCGAAGCAGTAATAAATACTGACCGGATTGAAACTAAACCCCAAATAACGCAAATGAGTCAATAAGCGGATCGGTCCCGTTGGTATAGTGCCGGTTTTTGCAGCGACAAAATCCCGGACTGCTTGGTCGATGGTGACGGCGGGATCGCCAAAGTAATCAGACCTATTAAACGTGGCAAGGTTGGGCTTATTGATCGACCACAGCCGCCGTTCGGCGAACACCGAGTCCAATTCGGCGAGGTCCAGACAGACCATGAACAGGGGATAGGTGAAATTGTGCGGCTTCGGTACAAACCGGCGATGGCTGACGTGCCCGACATAGAGGCAGCTATGCATGACGGGTGTTTCCCTCGATCTGAGCGACGACGCGTAGCCCACTGTTGACCCCATCCTCATGGAAACCGAAACCCCAATAAGCCCCGCAATAATAGGTTCTGTTCGTGCCGCTAATTTCGCCATGCCGAAGTTGGGCGGCAACGCCCGCCGGGGTATAGACAGGGTGGTGGTAGATGATCCTTTCCATGACGCGGTTCGGGGCTATGCCTTCGCCATGGTTCAGGCTTACGCAAATTGTTTCGGGAGCGTCTAGGTTTTGCAGGATATTCATGTTGTAAGTCAGGGCCACCCGGTTCATTTTCGCTTTTGGAATGTAATAGTTCCAAGCCGCCCAAGCCAAACGTTTGCGCGGCAATACGTTAAAATCGGTATGCAAAATCGCTTCGTTTTCCTGATACGGTATCGCACCTAGAATTTCTTGCTCGACTTGGCTGGCATCGGTCAGCAAACTTAAGGCTTGGTCACTATGACAGGCGAAGATGACCGCATCAAATTCTTCCGCTTCGCCGTTTAGGGGCCGAATGCTAACCCCGTGGGTCAGGCGTGTGACTTTTTGGACGGGCGTTTTCAGACGGATGCGGTCGGCAAAGCGGCGGGTCAAGGCTTCAACATAACGGTGGGATCCGCCTTTTATCACCCGCCACACCGGTCGGTTGTCGATATTCAACATACCGTGGTTGTGCAAGAAGCGCACGAAATAACGCGCTGGAAAATTCAACATCTGTTCTGGTTTAGTCGACCAGATCGCCGCACCCATCGGCAAAATATAGTAGTCGGTGAAGGTGCGGGAATAGCGATTAGCGGATAGG
>Ga0268283_1001572_pt1 | contig 10973 bp, 5 predicted proteins | sample saktaG_13_FD_190140 | JGI IMG/M metagenome (GOLD analysis project Ga0268283, IMG submission 190140) | Saline water microbial communities from Sakinaw Lake, British Columbia, Canada - sak_2013_06_06_36m | ecosystem: Environmental > Aquatic > Non-marine Saline and Alkaline > Saline ... | reverse complement strand
ATGAAAAACTAAAAATGAGTGGTTGACCTCTTTTCTCACCTTACCAAATGGCATTCCAAGCCAAGACATTCAACAGGTTCTTTGCTGCAATGGACCCTCAAAAGTTTCAGCAATTTTTACAGCGTTGGCCGAATCCCTTGCCCAAAATTATCCGGGGAATATAGTTGCCATTTATGCCATGGGTTGCCAGAAGAAGATTGCAAAGTAATTTCGCAGTAAAAAGGCGAATATCTATAGGGGTAAAAGAAAACTAACCTTACTTTATTGATGATATTAGAGACAGCTTCAAAATGTTGGAACCAGAAGAATTTACCCAACTCCTTGACTTTTGCCACGGAAGTATAGCAACAAGGAAATGTACTTGAATTACAGATCTCAGTCTGATAGAAAAACCACCCTTGTGGAAATCACAAAGTGCCATTATCAGAATCGAAAGTGAACGACAAATAAGATCATCTGTTAATACTCAAACCGAAACTCGTTATTATATGAGCAGCCTATGTGCAGGAGCAAATCAAATCCACAAAGCTATACGCTCGCATTGGGGTGTTGAAAACAAGGTACATTGGAGTTTGCATGTGGCTTTTATTGAAGATGGCTATCGTAAAAAAGCTGGAATTACTGCGTCTAATTTATATTTAATCAATAGGTTAGCATTAAACCTGCTTAAAAAGAGGAATCCAAATATTAGCCTTAAAGCAAAAAACTGCTGGCTGGTTGGAATCCGGAGTGTGTTTTTAAAGTTCTTAATTTTTAATGCGCCGCCCCTGACCACTTACCTATATAAGGCCAGAAAGCGTATATTTGCGGCAAAATTGCATAGGATGATCCGTACACACGAAAACGAAAACAGGATAGTAGTTGGCATCACGAATGGCGACATGAATGGTATTGGTTACGAGGTGATAATAAAGGCATTGCTCGATCCCAGAATTTTCGAACTCTTTGCACCGGTAGTTTATGGTTCGTCGAAAGTGGCATCGTATCACCGGAAAAGCTTAAATATTAACGATTTTAGCTTTAACCTTATAAAAATTGCCAGCCAGGCAAATCCTAAACGGCCTAATATCATCAATGTACACGATAAAGACATTAAGATTGACATTGGTTTATCTACTCCTGAAGCAGGAGAACTTTCCATGCTGGCACTGGAAGCTGCCGTTGATGATCTTAAGAATAAACAAATAGATGTACTGGTTACAGCTCCGATAAATAAAAAGAACATTCAATCAGATACATTTCATTTTACTGGCCACACTGAATATCTGGCCGATAAATTCGGGGTGAATGATTTTCTCATGCTGATGGTTAGCAACCAAACACGTATTGGAGTTGTAACCGGACACATTCCCCTGAGTGAAGTTCCTAAAGTAGTTACCGAAGACCTGATTTTGCGAAAGCTGAAAATCATGAATGAATCGTTAAAGATAGATTTTAACATTCGCAAACCCCGTATAGCTGTGCTTGGAATGAATCCGCATGCAGGTGACGAAGGTTTGTTGGGCAGCGAGGAAAAGACACTTATAATACCAGCTATTGAACAAGCTTTTGCTGGAGGCATCCTTGCTTTCGGGCCTTTCCCTGCCGATGGTTTCTTTGGATCGGATAACTACACCAAGTTCGACGGCATCCTTGCCATGTACCACGATCAGGGGCTAATTCCTTTTAAAACCATCTCCTTTGGTTCAGGTGTTAATTTCACTGCCGGCCTGCCGGTAGTGCGTACTTCTCCGGCTCATGGAACTGCCTATGACATTGCCGGAAAGGATATGGCCTCACCGGATTCATTGCGTGCTGCAATGTACCTGGCATGCGATATTTTTAACAACCGGTTAATGCAACAGGAACTAAATGCGAACCCGTTGATCTTAAGTAAATTTGAAGCTGAAAAGTAGCATACTCTCAAATATGTCCTGATGCCGAAAAACAATTATTCTATTGAGGACATTGCCCGTATCGTTAAGGGAATAATCCTGCAGGAAGGGAATGAGCAGGAACCCATCTGCGAACTGCTTATTGATAGCCGCAAGCTTGCATCTCCGTCTCAAAGCCTTTTTTTTGCGCTGGTTAGCAAGCGCAATGATGGTCATAAATATATCCTGGATTTGTATGAGAAAGGTGTGCGGAATTTCATCGTTTCATCCGAACCGGATAATCTGTTGCTATGCAGCGATGCCAGTTTCGTGCTGGTAAAAAACACCCTTTTTGCCCTCCAAAACCTATGTGCTGCCCATCGTAAACAATTTAAAATCCCTGTTATAGGTATCACTGGTTCCAATGGAAAGACCATTGTAAAAGAGTGGCTTTATCAATTGATGTTTGAAGATAAAAACATCGTTCGCAGCCCAAAAAGTTATAACTCGCAAATTGGTGTACCGTTATCGGTATGGCAAATGTCGCAGGCGAATGATCTGGCAATTTTCGAGGCAGGGATTTCAGAGCCAGATGAAATGGAACGCCTTCAGATGATGATACTTCCGACAATCGGTATTTTCACCAATGTAGGCCATGCCCACGATGAAAATTTTATCAACCTTAACCAGAAAGTAGGGGAAAAACTAAAGCTGTTTACGAAAGTGGAAACACTTATCTACAGCACCGACCATAACGAATTGCACGAACGCCTCTTAAAGACTGGCCTTATCGACCTTATCAGCACCTTTACATGGAGCCGCAAGAACAAGGCCGACTTGCTGATACGCACCACTTCGCCTGAAAAACACAGCACCACTATTAAAGCAGAATTTAACGGTAAAATGATTGAGATTACCATACCTTTTACCGACGAGGCTTCGGTGGAAAATGCAATTCACTGCTGGGCAACACTTCTTTACCTGGGATATGATAATACCATGATAGCCTCCCGAATGCTCACGCTGAACACTATTGCAATGCGGCTGGAAATGAAGGAAGGTATTAATAACTGTTCACTGATAAACGATTCGTATAGTTCAGATATCGATTCGCTGTCCATTGCACTTGATTTCCTTCAGCAACAAAAGCAACATCGAAAAAAAACAGTAATCATTTCCGACATCCTGCAAAGCGGGAGAAGCGACAACCATCTATATGGCGAAATTGCAGAATTGCTTGTGCAGAAGAATATTGATCACATCATTGGAATTGGCAAAGCAATAGGGCGGCAATCAAACCTTTTTCCGATGGAAAAAACATTCTTCGAAAGCACGGATGCTTTTCTGGAAACATTTGCCTTTTCTTCCTTTACCAACGAGACTATATTGCTGAAAGGCGCCCGTATTTTTGAATTTGAACGCATCAGCGAGGCATTGCAGCAGAAAACGCATGAAACAGTGATGGAAATTAATCTGAATGCGTTGGTTCATAACCTTAATTATTTCCGCTCCAAACTTGAACCAGGTGTAAAACTAATGGCAATGGTTAAAGCTTTTTCCTACGGGAGTGGAAGTTTTGAAATTGCCAATATCCTGCAATTCCATAGGGTGGATTACCTTACAGTAGCATATGCCGACGAAGGTGTAGAACTACGCAAAGCAGGGATTAACCTCCCGATTATGGTGATGAATCCTGATGAACAGAGTTTCGATTCTATGCTTAAGCATTGTCTGGAGCCAGAAATCTATAGCTTTCGTACGTTGGAGATGCTCGAAGCTTCTCTTGGACGCAGGACTCACCAAAATGCCCCGATGCCTGTTCACCTCAAATTAGATACAGGGATGCACCGCCTGGGTTTCGATGCGTCGGAACTCGGCGAACTCATACGAAGGATAAAGAATAACGCAATGCTTCAGGTATGTAGTGTATTTTCGCACCTGGCAGCAAGTGACAACCCTGATTTGGATGATTTCACAAGAAAGCAAATTGAGCTTTTCCGACAGATGAGCGATCGTTTGCTACAAGCATTCGAATATCCTATCCTCCGACATATTCTGAACTCCTCGGGTATCAGCAGGTTTCCTGAAGCAGAATTCGACATGGTAAGGCTTGGAATAGGGCTTTATGGAATAGGTGCATATGAATCTGAACAGAGTCAGTTAGAAAATGTGAGTACATTAAGATCGTGTATTTCTCAGATCAAACTTGTGAATGCCGGCGAATCCGTGAGTTATGGCCGCCACTGGATAGCTGAACGTGATACACGTGTTGCTGTAGTCCCTATTGGTTATGCCGATGGTCTTAGCAGACGGTTGAGCAACGGCAAAGGGCACTTGTTAGTGAATAACAGCCTTGTACCTATTATCGGCAATATCTGTATGGATATGTGCATGATCGATCTAACAGGAACTGAGGCAAAAGAAGGCGATGAGGTAATTATTTTTGGCAAAGAGTTGCCTATCATCCGACTGGCTGAAGAGTTGGAAACAATCCCTTATGAAATTCTTACAGGGGTTTCCCGACGGGTAAAAAGAGTGTATTTCCAGGAATAGCTGTTTCGGGAATCCAATCTCAAACATAACACTTAAAGCACAAACAAGCATTTCAATACAACAGGGATGAACTACCGGACGTATTCCTTCAGCTTCTATCTCTGCATGCTTTTCGGAATCTCCTTTTTCTTTTTCCGCTTTTTATTTCCTCCGGTCAATATTCTATCATGGGATGTTTTTGGGTATTACCTGTACCTCCCGGCTAAATTTATTTACAATGATGTAGGCTTGCATGACATTTCATGGGTAAAAACAATCATTGAAAAATATCAAACTACCGGAACCCTTTACCAACTGAACACATTGCCGCTTGGTGGCTTTGTGATTAAATACAGTATGGGCCTGGCTATTCTGAATTCCCCGGCATTTTTTGTGGCACATATGCTTGCTGGTTCCCTTGGTTATCCGGCAGATGGTTTCTCGCTTCCTTATCAATATGCGTTTGCGATAAGCGGCCTCGTTTACGCAACGATTGGTGTTTTTATGCTTCGCCGGATACTCTTGCATTTTTTTGATGAAAAGGTAACTTCCATCGTATTGATTATTACTGTAGCAGGAACCAACTATTACCAGCTTACCGCATTTGAAGGCTTCCTTACGCATAATTACCTCTTCACGCTCTATTCTTTTATTCTTTGGTTTACCATTCGCTGGCATGAGCAACCCAAGGCAAAATATGCTTTTTTGCTGGGATTATCCATGGGGATGGCAATACTTACAAGGCCTTCGGAACTCGTATGTATTCTCATTCCTTTGTTGTGGAATGTTTCCTTTAAAACCAAATGGCAATCTGCAGGCAGGAACTGGCAACATTTGATTTTTCTATCCATAGCAATGCTTCTGGCAGGATTCCCGCAAATGCTTTATTGGAAATTAACAACCGGTCAATGGCTCTATTACAGCTATAATAATGCAGGCGAAGGGTTTGATTTTGCAAGGCCATACCTGTCACAAGTTCTGTTTGGCTTTCGTAAAGGTTGGTTTGTTTATACACCGGTGATGGCTTTTGCAATGGCAGGTTTTTATTACTTATACAAACAAGGCAGAGCCTTATTCCCTGCAATACTCATTTACTTTTTGTTTAATCTTTATGTTGTGGCAAGTTGGACCTGCTGGTGGTATGCCGGAGGAAGTTACAGCCAGCGTGCGTTATTATCGTCATATGTTGTACTGGCTTTGCCTTTGGGATATCTTATTAGGGAACTGCTCAAGATGCGCCGGGTTATCTTATTTCCGGCATTTGGAATAATAATTCTGCTTATATTGCTTAATCTTTTCCAGACCTGGCAATGGATGCACGGAATACTTGACAGGGAAAGGATGACACGTGCGTATTACATAGCTATCTTTGCCAAGACCTCAGTTTCTGAAACTGATCGTAAGTTATTACTTTTTCAAAGGCCTGGCGAAGATGAAGAAATATTAAAAGATGAACAAAATTATCATCAAAGAAAACTTGCTTTGCTTGATTTCGAAAACCCAACGGGGATAGAGAGCAGGATTTATAAGGATAAGGCTTTTTCAGGGAAATACTCTCTACAATTAGATTCGGTAAATATATACTCACCAGGGTTCGAAATCAGTTTTGATGAACTTACAAAAAAGGATTATGCATGGATAAGAGTAAGCATTGAAGTGTATCCTTTTGCTGATGTGATTTCGAATCCAGCCTCGCTGGTGGCAAGTTTTGAACACAATGGCGAAGCGTATAAATACAAAGCCGAAGGAATCCAAAAAGATAAATTTAATGTTAAAACCGGGCAATGGAATAAAATCAGTTTTGATTACATCACACCTCAGATCCGGTCCGTTAAAGATAAACTGAAAGTCTATTTCTGGTTGCAGGGCAAACAACCCATTTTGATCGATAATTTAAATGTAGACGTGTGGGAGGAAAAGTAACGGGTAAGTAATTCACGTACTTTCTATTGTTTTTAGTTAATACCTTTGATAAATTCTAAAATATTACAAAGTGGCTATAAAATCTTCCCTGTTTTCATGGTACAATCCCGAAAAACCTACTGAACGGTTGATTGCAGGCTTACTCCTTCTGGCTTCCTTAGTACTTTTGGTAGTAATTACATGGCTCTCCGATGGTATTTACACAGGTTCGGACAATATTATGCATTACCAGATTGCCCATTTTTCGTGGAAACATCCGGAATTATTCCTTCACCATTGGGGGAAGCCTCTTTTTACTTTGTTCAGTTCGTCCCTTGCGCAATTCGGCTTCTTCGGGGCAAGGCTGTTTAATATACTTGCCGGGTTGGCAACGGCTTGGCTGGCTTATCTTACGGTGAGTCGTCTCGGTTTCCGGAATTCCTATATGGTGATAATATTCGTGGTTTTCGCACCGATGTATTTTATGATGCAGATGACTTCCCTCACCGAAATTCTTTTCAGCTTTGTATTGATGTTGGCCATTTACCTCTATTTTACTGACAGTTTAATGCTTTCGGCGATAGTGTTATCCTTTCTGCCACTCGCCCGCACCGAAGGGATTATTATACTTCCAATCTTTGGGCTGGCTTATCTTCTGCGTCGCAAATGGTGGGCAATCCCTTTGCTTGCAACAGGTTTTATTGAATATAGCCTGGCCGGTTGGCACTATTATCATGATTTTCTCTGGCTAATAAACCAAAACCCTTATAACGGCGCCAAGGAACTTTATGGAACCGGTTCATTACTTCATTTTGCAAAAGACACTAAGTCTATTTCCGGATTCCCTCTGGCATTTCTTATGCTGGCCGGCTTATTGTACATTGGATGGACGGTGTTTAAATCTTCAAAGGCTGATCGCCGGAAATCATTGAATATTTTATGGATCATATTTGTGCCTTATGCAGTTTATTTCATCTTTCATTCAATATTATGGTGGAAAGGAATGGGTGGTTCGGCCGGACTTACCCGCGTAATTGCCGCCGTGCTTCCTCTTGCCTGCATTATTAGCTTCCTCGGGTTTCAGGCTGTAATGAAATTGCTTTCGTTCAGCAGGTTGGCATCAGTATTCTTTTTAGTAGCTATAACTTTCTTAATTATCCGAACAACTTTTAAAGTAAACAATGTTCCTGTTAAACTCGAAACCGCTGACAAAGTTGTAAAAGAGACTGCCGATTGGATATTCTCGGAAAAAATGAATAGTAAAATGATCTACTATTATGATCCACAGGTCAGTTTTTTCCTTGACCTCGATCCATGGGATGCAACAACAAACAGAGCTGTTATTTTTGATGGTGGCTTAAACATGAACCTGTTAGCGGAAAACAGCATGCTGATTTGGGATGCTCATTTTGGACCTAACGAAGGGAACGCTCCTCTTGATACTTTGCTTAACCAGCACAGCCTGCAACTTCTTAAAGTTTTCCGGCCCGACCAACCTTTTACCGTTATGGGTGGATACAATTATGAAATTTATGTTTTCAAGAGGTTGCCGGCAAATAATGCAAATATAAATAACCGGACTATTATTCACCAGATGGATGCTGCCCAGGCTGCACAAAGCGAACAAAAAACCTTGCTGACCATGGACTTTGAATCCGGATCAACAGATCAGCAGAAACTGAAACTTACCCGGGAATCTGCTTATTCAGGCAAGTCGTCCTATAAGCTAAGCAGCACAGATGAGTATGGGCCGGGATCCTCTTCCTTATTATCAGTTATCAACCCTGCCAATGTATTTCCTATGCGCATCGAAGCCTCTGTTTATGTTTTTGCAAAACAAAAATCTGCGACAAACCAGGTGTCCCTGGTCATTTCATGCGAAAAAGAAGGCAAACCATATCTCTACCAAACAGCTGACTTGGGAACAACAGTTGCACCCGGGAAATGGACAAAATTATCCACCTGGGTAAATATGCAGGAATGCAAGTCTTCGTCTGACATTATAAAAGTATATGTGTGGCATCGTGGTAAAGACGAAATGTTGCTGGATGATTTTTCTGCAGAATTAATTTTGCGAAAAGGGAAATAGCCCTTCGGCGAATGTCGCTAAATCATAAAGACGCTTAACCAATAAATTTAATCTTATTCATGGCATAAAAAACCATCTTAAGAAGTAATATTCCATGTTTGAATCGTGAAATATTTGTATCCCCGTATATTCGAGCCCTATAACGGATTGGCACTTCAACAGTCTTTAAATTTAATTTGGAAGCACCGAATATGAGATCAAAATCACCAAACGGATCGAAATCGCCAAAGTAGCTCCTGTTCGCAATCAGCTTTTCATAATTCTTTTTCGTGAGTACTTTTGTTCCGCATAGTGTATCCTTCATTCGTTGGCCAAGCAGCCATGTGAACATCATGGAAAAAAACTTATTTCCAAGCATATTTAAGCTTCGCATAGCTTCTTTCTCCATAGGATAAACCAGTCGCGTACCGTTGATGTATTCGCCCTTCCCGGTAGCCAGGGCATTATAGAATTTTGGCAAATCTTCGGGCGGAACAGTAAGGTCGGCATCCAGAATCATGAGGATATCGCCTTTTGCATTGGCAAATCCTTTACGAACTGCATCACCCTTGCCTTTGCCCGGTTGCACATAGTAACTCAGATCACGGATATCCTTATATGCTTCACAAACCCGTTTTATTTCGTCCAGAGTATCATCTGTCGAGTTGCCTTCAACGAAAATAATCTCTGTGTGTTTACCCATGTTTGGGGTACGCTTGACGGCTTCCTCGATGTTGCCTTTTTCATTGCGGGCGGGAATTACAACGGTAACACTATATAGCTCGTTATCTTGTGGCTCATCTTTCTGCTTACGTGCAGTAATATAGCCTGTGAAACAAAGCCGGTTTAACAGCGGAAGAAAAGCTATATATTTATTAATAAACCATGAAAGAAGCGGAATATATCTAGGGCAAAGAAACCGTCTGCCTGTCTTCACAATATCAAATCCTTCGAGCTTAAGTAATCCTGAAATATCTCCGTGGTTGAGCCAATTCAATTGAGGTTGAGGCATCTTAAGGTGTAACTTTTCGGCCAGAGAAAGTACCGGGAGCCAAAAGAAGTTATGATAGTTAATGATCACACGTGTTTCAGGGGTAATCACCTTATTTAATTCCTTAAAAGCACGCTGGATATCCTCGAGGTAACCAAGTGTATCTGAAATCACAACGTAATCGAAGGTTTCGGTGAGGTTAATATCCTCTGCATCCATCTGGTAAAATTCCAGATGAGTGAATTGTGCCTTCGCAATTTCAATCATCTTACCCGATATATCAATACCAACACCCCTGGTGGGTTTGAGACTGTTCAGCAATTCGCCGGTTCCACAGCCAATTTCAAGTACTTTCGAGCTTTCCGGAATATTAAAACCAAAGAAACGCCAGAGGTCTTTGTTATAGTACCAATTACGCCTAAGATACATTGCCCGCTTAGAGGCGATTTTATCAATGGCGTTTTGAATACGTTTCTTGTTGGCAGATAGTTCGTTCATGAGCTACGATTCATTTTAATTCTTTTTTATAATCTGGAGATCATCGAAATAGAGCGTTGATTTCCCTGAATTCCAGGTGTAGATTTTCAGGTATTTCCCTTTCATGCTTTCGGGGAGCGAGAATGAAAGCAATAATTTATTCCATCCACCGGCATCGTTTATAACAGAAGCACATGTCTGACTATAAAATGATGCAGCGTCAGGCCCTGCTGCTACAAGGCATCCATCGTCTTTACTACCCTGCCGCCAAACAGAAACTTCAAAAATATCGCCAGGTGCAATAGTGTCCAAAGTAATTGTCATTGCGTAAGGTGCAGCAGGAGTAAGCCGGGCACTGAATTTTCCGGAATGCGCTTTTTCGTCCGACCTTGTCCCACTCATCGCAAATTTATATCCGTTAGCCGAAAGGCAGGATTGTTGGTCATCACTCAACTTTTCTGCATCACATAGAATCTCTTTTGTTCCTTTTTGACTTACACCAGCCGAATCTGTAGATATGGAAACTTCATAAATAGTCTGGTATTGTCCTTTAAAAACATCAGTAAGCGTTAGCCCCTGCTCCGAAAGGAAAGCGAAGTCCTCCTGCGTGAACGGGAAACCGCGTAATTGATTCAGGATAACAATCTTATTTCCATATATTGAGATAAGATTTTTAAAATCTATTGTGTGGTCCCATGTCCATAATTTTCGATTGGGCGCTTCATAGAAGAATGCATTTGGATACTTCTGTTCCAGATCGGACCGGTATTCCTGCCTTGCATAGATATTGCCGAAAAACAACGAAGGAACTAATGAAGAACTTGGCAGGCAATATAGTCTGGCATATGAGTCATCATATTTTGCCAAAAGATCCACTGTAATTTCATACTCCTTATTTGCCATTGGCGTGTAAAGCAGATTCTTTGCCTTTATTCCGGTGAGTGGAATAATGATTAAAATAACCATAACCAAAGCTGGAATTATATAACCGGTTATTATTTTATACCGGGAATGCCTGAGCACCGAAATCATGCTGAATACATTTAATGCCAACAAACTGGAATAAGACAACATATAGTGGTTACTTGGCATTTTTGCAACAAGGATCAGCCCTGCTATCTCAACAATTGTAGTAGCCAGAAGTGCTTTA
>Ga0268283_1001570_pt1 | contig 10980 bp, 10 predicted proteins | sample saktaG_13_FD_190140 | JGI IMG/M metagenome (GOLD analysis project Ga0268283, IMG submission 190140) | Saline water microbial communities from Sakinaw Lake, British Columbia, Canada - sak_2013_06_06_36m | ecosystem: Environmental > Aquatic > Non-marine Saline and Alkaline > Saline ... | reverse complement strand
ACATAAATAAAGTAATTATAGCTTAAGTTGTAGTTATAGCAACCTAATATTCATGTTTGACCATAAAGACAAAATCCTATATATATCAGCAATTTCAGGAATTATGCAGAAAAATTTGATGAATTAAAACAACAATCCTGATATGGCATATAACAACACCATCATTTTCACAGGAGTATGAGTTGTTCTGACACTATAAACAGACTGATGTAAATATTTGGATTTGGTAAAGAATTTATTTTACAAATTCGGATTCATAACCGTTCCTATAAAAAGGATGGTTCCGGTCGATTTTTCCTGGATAAAATAAACAAAAGGCCTGTTGATTATAAAATCGTAAGTCTGGCCAGGTCCGACTGAAGTAACACCCACTTCAACTGCTGTAACGGCTGCAGCTTCCGTACCTTCTTCGTTGGTTTCAATAAAAGTCTTATGTAAAATCCGGGAAATATACAGACCACCGTCAGAATTAATACGGGTGAAATCAGCATTAAACGGATCAAAGGCTAAACCCATTCCCATATCGGAAAGGATCGGTTTCATCTGTTTCTCGTTGTACTCGTATTTAAATTTAGGCAACTGCAGCCGTATATCTCTTTCCGAGAATTGTGTGCTCCAGGTATTCCAGTTTGCCTGTGATAGTTGAGCAATTACATCTTCTACAGTTTTACCCGGATCCGGCAAAAGGATTGACATCACATAATTCCCCTGGTTATACGGAAGTTCAATTGCAGCAAATCCAGGCCCCTCGAAAAGAGGATGTTTCTCATGCTGAATCATGGATGCTACCTGTAACTCAGTTCCATCATACAGGTGAAAAGGCTTTTGCGCCGTCTTAGTTTTATCAAACTGGTATTTCCAGAGGCCTTTGAAATACACTGCGTTTACGAGGTACATCACCGCTTCAGCAGGAATTTCATAAATTATTTTCGGAATCAGCGTATTGGTTTTTTCGTTAACCCATGCATTTATTGTACTAACAGCATTCAGGCTGGAAAAGTCTAGCTTGGTAACGCTGGCATCAAAATACTGCTTGTTTGACATTACAAATGGCTGTTCAACAGTGAAAGTATTATGATACCATATGGAATTGGCAATCTGTAACTTTACTTTTGGATCGAGCCCGGTAAATGTTTCGATAATATATTTATACGATTCATTGATTGCCGTATCACTCATGCCCGCAAATCCAAGTGTATTTGTCATGGCCAGGAGCGTTCCGTTTGCAGCGCCATTCCGGGTCATTCCCAGGGCCATGCTAACGCTTAACGGCGAAACCATCATGTTTGCATCGCTTCCTGAAATCTCATTTACTTTTTTAAAAAACTCAAATCCAAACGCATTGCTGGTATTGATCAGTTGCTTTTGTTTTTCAGTAAGACTTACCTGTTTAAATTCACCGGGATTGTCGGCTTTCTCTTTCTTACAAGAAAAAATACAACAAGAAATACTAATGAGTGAAATGATTAAGAGAGACCGTTTCATAGCAAATAAATTTGGAGTTATTTGTTAAAGGGAAACTTTAAACATAAAAGGTTGTATATAATTTAAAAGCTGAGCGGGATTTAGCAGCGAGGAATTTGTGCTGAGCGGGATTTGCAGGCTCAGCGGGATTTGTAATCCCGCTCCACGGAGTTCAGAATTTACAATTCTGGCAGATCCCAAATTAAAAACTACATCCTTTCCGGAACCTCTATCCCAAGCATCCACAATGCATTGGCAATAACCTTTGCTGTAAATTGCGACAAACTCAATCTAAGGCTTCGGCTCATAGTATTTTCTTCCTTCAGAATTGTAAGCTCATGATAAAAGCGATTGTATTCCGAAGCCAGTTCAAATGAATAATTGGCAATTACTGCCGGGCTATGCATCTCTGCTGCCTGTAATACCAAAGCAGGGAAATCATGAAGCTTCCTTAATAATCCTTTCTCTTCAGGATGCAATACAACTGAATGATCCTTAGCAATTGAAACCTTATAACCAGCTTCATTCGCTTTGCGAAGCACCGATTTTATTCTGGCGTAGGTATACTGAATAAACGGGCCTGTGTTCCCGTTAAAATCAACAGATTCCGCCGGATTGAAAAGCATGTTTTTCTTTGGATCAACCTTCAGCATAAAATATTTTAAAGCGCCAAGGCCAATAGTCCGGTAAAGATTCCGGGCTTCGTCATTATCAAAAGTTTCAATCTTGCCCAGTTCGCGAGCCATTGCTTCGGAAGTATCAAACATTTCCTGCATCAGGTCGTCGGCATCCACAACAGTGCCTTCGCGCGATTTCATTTTACCGGCAGGCAATTCGACCATACCATATGAAAGGTGATATATAGAATCAGACCATACGCATCCCAGGTGCTTCAGAACAACTTTTAATACATTAAAATGATATTCCTGTTCATTCCCGACTACATAAATAAGTTGTTCAGGGTTGTATTCGTTGTAGCGCTGCATGGCTGTACCCAAATCCTGCGTCATATATACTGACGTGCCGTCACTACGTAGCAAGAGTTTTTCGTCCATGCCTTCCGCACTCAGGTCAATCCACACCGAACCGTCAGCACGTCGGGTATAAACTCCTTTTTGAACGCCTTCTTCAACTAATTCTTTCCCAAGTAAGTAGGTTTGGGATTCGTAATAGGTTTTATCAAATTCAATTCCGAGGGTTGTATAAGTGATAGCAAAACCATCGTAGACCCAGCCATTCATTTTCTTCCAGAGATTGATCACTTCCTCATCGCCGGCTTCCCATTTTTGCAGGATTTGCTGCGCTTCAATGATCAATGGTGCTTTTTTAGAAGCTTCTTCCGCATTCATTCCTTCGGAAATCAAAACCGCAATCTCCGCTTTAAAATGCTTATCAAAAACCACGTAATATTTCCCAACCAGGTGATCCCCTTTCAAACCGCTGCTTTCGGGAGTTTCGCCTTCGCCCCAGCGTTGCCAGGCAAGCATACTTTTGCAGATATGTATTCCACGGTCGTTCACCAGGTTTACTTTAACAACATTGTGGCCGGCAGCCTGCAAAATCCGCGAGAGCGAAAACCCCAGCAAGTTATTACGGATATGCCCCAAATGAAGTGGTTTATTCGTGTTTGGTGAAGAATATTCAACCACCACAGGCTGATTATTCCTTGAATACGTGAATCCAAATTTTTCAGCCTGGTAGTTACCGGAAAGAAAGTTAAGCCAGTATTCTTTTCTGATGGAAATATTCAGAAAACCTTTGATAACGTTAAAGCTTTCAACTACAGCCAGGTTAGCCAGCAGGTATTCACCAATTTCGGCGGCAGTAGATTCCGGAGATTTGCGGGAAACCCTTGTAAAAGGAAAAACTACAAGCGTAATATCTCCGTCAAATTCCTTGCGGGTATTCTGCAATTGAACCTGGGAAAGGCTTGCTTCAAGTTGATATAAATTCTTAACAGCTTCGGTTACTTTATCGGTCAATATCTGTTCTATCATCAGGGAAAATAATTAAGATTGCAAAAGTACGTTTTTTAGGTGGAATACGGAATTTTTTCTGCACTCACTTTAAATATATGATAGCCGTAACCATTGCTAACATTGACTTATATGAATTTATTAATCTATAATCAAGCAATACCAATACATACAGAGCATATAAATCCTATATGTGAGCATTGACAGGGCTTTAAGAAGCTTGTAAAAAATTTTGCCAGCAAGTTTAAACCTCTATCTTTGCAGCCATCATATGGATTTTAACTATCATAAAACATACTGTTAAACAATAAACAATCCTTTATGCAACGTAACGTAATTATTATCGGAGCTGCCGGGCGCGACTTTCACAATTTCAACACATTTTTCAGGGGAAAAGCTGAATATAATGTAGTTGCTTTTACTGCTGCCCAGATTCCTGACATTGATGGCCGAAAGTATCCGAAAGAACTGGCCGGTGTTGATCTTTACCCGAATGGAATTCCTATCTATCTGGAACAGGATCTGCCAAAGCTTATTAAAGAGTTAAAAGTGGTTGATTGTGTTTTCGCATACAGCGATGTTCCATATCCACGTGTTATGAATGTTAGCGCATTGGTAAATGCCTGTGGCGCCAATTTTATTCTCCTCGGTCCTGGCGAAACCATGATCAAAAGTACCAAACCCGTTATTGCTGTTGGAGCCACCCGCACCGGTTGCGGAAAAAGCCAGACTTCACGCAAAATTGTTGAAATACTGATGGCTAAAGGGCTCAAAGTTGTAGCCGTTCGTCACCCAATGCCTTATGGCGATCTCAACGAACAAAGAGTTCAGCGTTTTGCCACAGTTGAAGATCTGAAAAAACACAAATGCACCATCGAAGAGATGGAAGAATACGAACCACATGTAGTTCGTGGTAACGTTATTTATGCCGGTGTTGATTATCTTGATATCCTCCGTGCTGCTGAAGTTGATCCTGATGGTTGTGATGTTGTACTCTGGGATGGCGGAAATAATGACTTTCCGTTCTACAAACCCGACCTTACCATTTGCGTAGCCGACCCACACCGTCCGGGTGCTGAAATTGGCTATTATCCTGGTGAAGTTATGGCTCGTATTGCAGATGCTGTTGTTATTAATAAAATTGACTCAGCTGACATCGCTAATATCCAGATCGTTCGTAACAATATTGCAAAGATAAATCCGAATGCTTTGGTTATTGACGGAGCTTCACCACTTACCGTTGACAAACCGGAACTTATCCGTGGCAAACGTGTTTTGGTTGTTGAAGACGGTCCAACACTTACCCATGGTGAAATGAAAATTGGTGCAGGTACAGTTGCTGCAAATAAATTCGGAGCTGCCGAACTGGTTGACCCAAGGCCATATGCTGTTGGCAAGCTGGCTGAAACATTCCGCATTTATCCGAATATCGGAACCTTGCTTCCTGCAATGGGATATGGCGAAGAACAAACCCGCGACCTGGAGAAAACCATTGAAAATACTCCATGTGATGCAGTTGTGATTGCCACACCAATCGACCTCAACCGTATCATAAAGATCAGCAAGCCTTGTGTGAAAGTTGGTTACGACCTTCAAGAAATAGGCAAACCCGACCTGGCTGGTATCCTCGATGAGTTTGTTAAGAAACACAATCTCGTTAAATAAATTTTATTTTTAAAAGCGGCCAGCAATGGCCGCTTTTTTTATGACAAAGTATTAACAATCGCACCTTGCCAACTGTTGATATTTTGTAATTTTATCCCCTCAAATAATACAGACACGATGAAAAATAAAAGCCTGGTTTCAATAACTGATTTCAGTAAAGATCAATACCTGCGAATATTGGACATCGCAGCTGATTTCGAAAAAAACCCAAACCAGAAGCTACTTAACAATCATGTTGTAGCTTCTTTGTTTTTTGAACCATCTACTCGAACAAGACTAAGTTTTGAAACCGCAGCCAACCGCTTGGGCGCACGTGTAATTGGTTTTAGCGACAGCGGCTCCACAAGCGTAAAAAAAGGAGAGACTCTTAAGGATACAATCATTATGGTTAGCGGTTATGCCGATATAATTGTAATGCGTCATCCACGGGAAGGTGCTGCACGCTGGGCAAGTGAAGTTTCCAGTGTTCCAGTAATAAATGCCGGCGATGGTGCCAACCAGCATCCTACGCAGTGTTTGCTTGATATGTACAGTATTATGCAAACCCAGGGAACGCTAGATAATCTGAATATTGCTTTTGTCGGTGACCTGAAATACGGACGAACAGTACATTCGCTTGTACAGGCCATGTGCAATTTCAATGCTACTTTCCACCTGGTATCACCTGAACAGCTTAAACTGCCGAGTTCGAGTAAAATGCATATTAAAAACAGCAATCTTACCTACCATCAATACACAGAACTCGCTGATATAATGCCGATTGCCGATATTATTTATATGACCCGGATTCAGCAGGAGCGATTCAGTGATCCGCTTGAATATGAAAAAGTTAAGAACAGCTACGTGCTGACAAAATCGATGCTCGAAGGATGTAAGCCCAACATGAAAATACTCCATCCGCTGCCACGTATCAACGAGATAAGTGAAGATGTGGATGAAACACCGCAGGCATTCTATTTCAAACAGGCCGAAAATGGCGTTTATGTTCGCCAGGCCTTACTCGCAGCCATTGCAGGAGTTAAATAAACTGATGTAATTATCCAGGATAAAAATTTCAAAAAAATGAATAAAGATCAACGACATCTGAATGTTACAGCCATAGAAAACGGAACTGTAATCGATCATATTCCAGCCAATAATGTCTTTAAAGTTTTGCACATCCTCAACCTGGAGAACAACAAAAACCAGGTTCTTTTTGGCGACAATCTTGACAGTCATAAATACGGCAAGAAAGGCATTATTAAAGTAAGCAATACGTTTTTCGATAAAGGAGAAATCAACAAGATTGCGCTGGTTGCCCCTACGGCCACTTTTATCGAAATTAAAAATTTCAAAGTAATCTCCAAAAAGCAGGTTGAAGTCCCTGATCATATTCAATATATTGTAAAATGCTTTAACCCGAATTGCATTACAAATGTCGAAAATGTTCCAAGCCTTTTCACAGTTGTTGATAAGGAACAAATGAAACTCCTGTGCCATTACTGCGAAAAAATAACAGGAAAAAACAATATCGTATTCGTGTAAATAATTAAATGTACTTAGCTTTTCAGAGTACTCAATACAGGTTCAATTCAGTTTTTAAAATAACTCATAATCATTACTTCAAAGTGAAACAAACAATTCTATTCTTATTGCTTGGTATATGGTGTTCCGCATCTTTCGCCCAAGCCCTTATCAAAGACAAGGGAACTTTTAAAACATATGAACCAGGCTATTTTCAAAATTCAATCCTGAAAGGCATTGAAGAATTTGATTCTCAGAAAACTCCTGCAAAACAATCCAAATCTTTCAAAGCCGACCCGTCAACATTTAACATTCCCGCATCAAAGGAAGATTTTAAATATTATTGGCATAATGAGCCCGTTTCTCAGGGTAATACGAACACCTGCTGGTCGTTTTCAACTACATCATATTTAGAGTCGGAAATTTACCGTACAACCGGTCAGAAAGTACGCCTTTCCGAAGTTTACACTGTTTATTACGAATACATTGAACGCGCCGAAAACTGGGTAAAAACCCGTGGCAACATGAATTTCGGAGAAGGCTCCGAAGGAAATGCTGTTACAAAAATCTGGAAGAAATATGGAATTGTTCCGCTGGAATCTTATACTGGTCTCAAACCAGGTCAAACATTCCACAACCATGCAAAAATGTTTGATGAGCTCAAAAGCTATGCGGATTTTGTGAAGAAAAACAATATTTGGGACGAAGCTGCAATTGTAACCAATTTCAGGAGTATAATGGATTACTATATCGGCGAACCTCCTACCAAAGTTACCATTAACGGAAAAAGTATGTCGCCTGGAGAATATATGACGAATGTACTCAAAATCAATCCGAACGATTATTGCGATGTGCTTTCATACATGCAAAAACCCTACTGGCAAAAGGCTGAATATGAAGTGCCGGATAACTGGTGGCACGATTCAGATTATTATAATATTCCGCTTGATGATTTTATGGTTGTGCTGAAAAAATCGATCAAAGCCGGATATACGCTTGCAATAGGCGGTGACGTGTCCGAAGCCGGATTCCTGGCACGTGAGGCCAATGCAGCAGTGATTCCATCCTTTGATATTCCTTCGTCTGCCATCGATGAAAATGCCCGCCAATTCCGTTTCAGTAACGAAACTACCACCGATGACCATGGAATGCATATAGTAGGATTCCTGGAAAAAGACGGAGTAACCTGGTTCCTTGTAAAAGATTCAGGTGCAGGAAGTCGTACCGGTGGAATCGAAAACAATAAAAACTTCGGCTACTATTTTTTCCGCGAAGATTATGTAAAACTAAAAATGATGGACTTCATGGTACATAAAGATATGATGAAGGACCTTCTGCCCAAGTTTAAATAGATTTTCGGGATTGTGTGCAGGATTTTATAGGAATACATGATATTTTGCGCCCTTTGCGTTACCTTTGCGTCTTCGCTTTAAAAAAGAAGATGCAAAGGTATTTTCATTTGTATCAATGAATATCGCCTGAATATCATTTATTTCCAATAAAAGCCACATTACTCCTTATTCCAATATATCATACTATGCCCCAGCAACACTCCCGTATAACACACGAAGCAGAACCAAACGAAGGATATATCCGGAAGTTGATCGCCAAAGGCGAACATCAGCAACTTGATTTCAAATTTGGAATTAACGATTCGCGCAAAATCGCCCGTACTCTGGCTGCTTTTGCCAATACCGACGGCGGAAGGCTGCTGATTGGAGTGAAAGACAACGGTTCCATTGCCGGCGTTCGTACTGAGGAAGAATTCTACATGGTTCAGGCTGCTTCCGAAATGTATACTCGGCCGGTTGTTCCGTTTGAAGTGAAAGAATGGACTATAAACCAGAAACGTGTACTGGAAATTATTGTTCCTGCTGTAAAAGACATTCTGCATTCGGCGCCAGTCGAAAAAGAGGATTACCTCATATACATACGGGTAAAAGATGAGAATTACCCTGTTAACAGTGTATGGCTCAAAGCATATAAGTGGAAAAACCTGAAAACCGGAACTTTCATCAAGTTTACAGAAAGCGAAAAACTACTTCTCACTTACCTTGAAACAGAACCAACCGTAACACAATCAAAATATTGTAAACTGGCTAAAATCAACAGTAAAACTGCCGAAAATATTATTGCCGGATTTGTTGCAATAGGAATGATAAGTATAGAGTTTACAAAGCATGGAGTCGTATATAAACTGAGCGATAAGTATACCACCCTCAGCCCTGAACAGCGGTTGAAAGAAATTTCTTCACACGTCTCAAAATAAGTTAAGCTTTTTAAAACACTAAATATCTTTACAGAAAAGCATATCTCATTTGCAGGTGAATATTGAAAGAAGAGTTCGGATTAAAGATTTTATCCCAAATCTGCGATCAATCATCGCCCCTCAGCATATTTTATTTGCAAAAATAATTATCCAATAAAAATGATTGCAATAATCTCGCCGGCCAAATCGCTTAATTTTGAGAGCAATGCTCCCATTGATGTCAGTACTTTACCTCTTTTTATAAAAGAAGCTGATTACCTTGCCGGTAAGTTGGGTAAACTCAAATCATCACAACTTGGTTCGTTATTGGATATTTCGCCTAAACTGGCCCATTTAAACGCCGAACGTTATGCATCCTGGAAAACAGCTATCTCAAAACAAGCAATTTATGCTTACAACGGCGATGTTTACGATGGAATGGAAGCAAATACATTTTCCGGCCAGGAAATCGAATTTGCACAAAATCATCTTCGAATCATATCAGGCCTGTATGGCTTATTGCAACCTTTAGATTTGATAAAACCGTATCGTATTGATATGGGAACCTCGTTCTCCACTCCAAAAGGTGAAAACCTCTATAAATTCTGGGGCGACAAAATTACAGATGAGTTAAAGAAAAATCTGAAAATATCAGGAAGCAATATCCTTATAAATCTCGCCTCACAGGAATATTTCGCAGCAGTTAATACCAAAAAGCTGAAAGCTCGGATCATAACACCCTCCTTTAAGGACCGTAGTAACGATAAGTATGCGATGATTTCTTTTTTCGCAAAGAAAGCCCGTGGAATGATGAGCCGTTTTATAATTCAGAATGCCATAACCGATCATGAAATGCTGGTTGGTTTCGATGCAGGTGGTTATCATTTCAACCACGAATTGTCGAAAGGCGATAATTGGGTTTTTACCAGGGGCTGATTATCAAATGTTAATAAATATTTTGAAAATGATCGGAATAGCACAAAAGTTTATAAAGAGTTTCTTACATGCGTTACGTGGTATCGCATTTCTTTTTAAAAGCCAGGTCAACTCGCGCATTGAATTGATTATCACAGGCATTGTAATAATTGCAGGCATTTTGTTCAGAATTGGCATTTCCGAATGGCTGATAATTTTGCTGTGTATCGCGCTGGTGTTGAGTTTGGAAGGAATTAACACTGCAATTGAAACTTTCGCTGACAAACTTCACCCCGAATTTGATAAGGAGATTGGAAAGGTGAAAGACGTAGCCGCCGGGGCAGTGCTGATCGCTGCTATAGTTGCGGCTATCATTGGATTTATTATTTTTGTACCGCGAATACTGGACTTAATTAAACTTTAGTCTTTACCTGTTCTGAAAATGGAAAATAGCAGTGACCTATCTTACCATTTTCTATTAACTATTTTCAATTAACCATTTCCTTTCAACCATTAAGTAATACCCAACATGATACTAATAGCTGACGGCGGCTCCACTAAAACAGACTGGCGTCTGATTAAAGAAGGAAGAGAATACAAGCAAGTTCAAACGCCAGGTTTTAACCCGTATCTTGTTGGCAGTGATGAAATTGAAGCTCTTCTTTGGAAAGAACTCCAGCCGTATATCGACAATAATGCTATAAGCGCAGTGTATTATTATGGAGCTGGGTGCTCGACTCCTGTTAAAAACATGATCGTCGAAAATGCTTTTGAAAAAATATTTCCTAATTCAAGAATTCACATCAGCCACGACTTACTTGCTGCATGTCATGCCTTATGCGGCGATAAAGAAGGTATAGCAGCTATTCTTGGAACCGGCTCTAATTCTTGTTTTTATGATGGAAAGGATATTGTAGATGGCATCTTCTCGTTAGGATACTTTTTTGGCGATGAGGGAAGCGGAGCTTACCTGGGAAAACAACTTTTAACCGCTTATCTTCACAAAGAATTACCCGAAGATGTTGAAAAAAGATTCAAGGAGGAATATTCCATGAGTCTCGAAAGCATCCTCGATGCCGTTTATACAAAACCTGCACCAAGCCGTTTTCTCGCATCGTTCAGCCGGTTTATAAACAACAACCGTGATCTTCCTTATATTCACAACCTACTGACCGAGGCTTTCCGTGCATTTTATAAATACCAGGTTTG
>Ga0268283_1001569_pt1 | contig 10982 bp, 6 predicted proteins | sample saktaG_13_FD_190140 | JGI IMG/M metagenome (GOLD analysis project Ga0268283, IMG submission 190140) | Saline water microbial communities from Sakinaw Lake, British Columbia, Canada - sak_2013_06_06_36m | ecosystem: Environmental > Aquatic > Non-marine Saline and Alkaline > Saline ... | reverse complement strand
CATTCTGTTCAAAAATGTTGCTGTTATAGATATAGCCACTGGCGGACAGCTCCGCACTCCAGTCAGTGGAGAGCGGAAAGGCCCAACCCGTATAAGGTTTAATTTCAACCACTGCGGAGCTTACATTAGGCCGATGGTCAAAATTAACTTGCGCAACTCCCAGCCCTCCAAACCAACCCGCCTCATCCTGGTAATCGATGAGGCCTTGCACAATCGGATTGCCCTGGTTTTTGGAATAACCCCGATAGACGTAGTCACTCCGGAAGTTCAGTTCCCCGTGCCAATCCGCGTTTGCAGGCGAAAAGCCAAGCAATAACAACAATAGCGGCAACGCAGAAAAAAAAACTGTTGCGGAGTTCTTAATAATGCAGAAAGGTAAGCACTTGTATTCACGGGTTTGACAGCTTGGAAATGTAGCGACGCAATAAGAACCCTCATCGCCAAGAACCTCTGCCACGAAAAAATCTTTCATTTTTATAATTTTTCCAGCGGCTATCAGTGCCCCCTATGGAAAAACTGTTTTACTATCATCTATATCCATTACACAAATATTCATTTAGGACTCCTCATTACACCGATTAAAAATTCACGATAGGTTTACTGCACTTGGGTTTGTAATGAGTCCATATCATCAACCTATAGACTTTCAGTTGTAAATTTCCATTCATGTTGTTGTAAACTCATACAGATAACATCCCTTGAAGGGATGTTATCTGTTAGCATCGAAGTTATTTATCTGAAAATCTATATGAACTCTCACTTTATTATAGAAATTACTTATTTCGGCAAAACCAAGATTCTTTCAGTGTCAAAAAGACGCCACTACATTGGCTTGGTGTCTAAGAGAAACAGGACAGTCGACCTGATGACCAACTCCCCGTATGCGCCTTCTCATTTCAATCCGGCATCAAAAGTTTGCAGTGCCGGCAAGCCTTTGGGTTGTCGTCCTGCTGCTCCCACAGCAGGCACAAGCAATGTTTGCTCAATGGCAGGATTTAAATTCACCTTATTCTCATCTCCCACATGGCCATTGGGTATCGTTAAGGATGGATGATCAAAAGGCGCTTTTTCCCAACGGACACGGTCATCGGTCAGCGCCTTCATAAACGCGACTATATCGTCTACATCCGAACGGCTCAGACCCAAAGCTTCCTGCGTCGGTTGACCTGGATTACAGACGGTAACAAGCAATTCCTTGGTACCTGCCATATCCGGAGCAATATTGCTGGCTGAGCCGGAACCTGACAGAAAACCTGAATCATCAATCAACCCGGTTACCGGATCAGGCGCAACCACACTATTGCCGTAAGGGTCAACAGTGAACTGCGCCCCGCCACAGTTTGGATCTTTAACAAACAAGTCTTTACGATCCCCACCCCGGTTATAGAACTCGACAGTTTGTTCCAGGGTTGCATTTCCACCATTATGAAAATAAGGTCCGGTTAATTCCACATTCCGTAAGGTCGATGTTTTAAACGCACCATCAACCGCATCACGCTCGTCACTGACAACGGGGTCAGTCCCGCAAAGATAACTATAAGCGGTTGTATTAGGATTCCAGCCAATACAACCCAAATTCGCGGCAAAAAGGACAGAGTCCGTCTGAAATGGATCCGGCAATAAAGGGGAAATATTGGGATTTACGATAGTGTAGTCGTTCGGGTTATTCGCGTGCTTCTTGGCATTTCGCGTGAACGACAAGGGATAACCATAGCCATCACTGGCGCCAACCCCCACGTCTTCTATCGTCGGACGCACACCAATATTGTAGAACCCGGTATCATACAAGGCGAAGCCGCCATCCCCCATTAACATGCGCTCAATATATTTATCGGTATTGGGTGTATTAGTGGGGTTCAACACATGCGTGACGGATGCTGCGGTAAATTCAGAACCCAAATGGCAAGCAATACATTTGCCTTGATTCAAAAACAAATTCAAGCCATTTTGCTCTTGGGCGGTAAGATTATCCCGGCCATTAACGGTCTGATCGAAGCGTGAATCATCCGAAACCAATGTTGATTCATAAGCTTGAACCGCCAAACCCCAAAACAATGAAAAGTTGTTTTCAATCAGTTTATAACCGCCTACTGTTTGGGTATCCGGCACATCCCAATAGGCATTATTAAAAGCACTTTGAATCAATAACTTATAAGTATTTACAGGCTTGATGTTACCAGCCAAATTAGTATAGGGACCTAGAACGCTATCAGAGACATCCACCTTTTGTTTACCCAATGGTTTGACTGCCAGTATTTTCTTTCCCAACTCAGAAAAATCTTTGCCGCCACAAGACATTTCAAAATCACTTAACGCAGGGCCAACTGCTTGCGATGCCAGACTGGAATTATAGATGGCGATCCGGTTTTTTATGAGCTTACCTTTCGCATCTTTACTATAGATCTCGTTGGCTGGCATCAATGCCGGATCAGCAAACCGCCTCAGTCCAAACGGATCCAGCCCGTTAAAGACGTTGTTGGCACGTCCATCCCAAAAATTACGAAAATTATAAACCGCATTAATAATGGTGGGCGTATTACGTGGCTCGACCTGACGCACCGAGTTTCCGCCCACATTAAACAGCGGCATATTAGGGCCCGATGTAGGAAACCTTTTTTTACACAGTTCTTTTTTACCTGAAGGCGTCAAACCATTAAATGTTGAATGGTAAACTCCCTGCGATGACACCACATCATCACTATCATAGACAATTTGAGCGTTTCGATCTGCTTGAAGCGCTTGGCCTGCGACAGGAATTTGTGGCTCTTGATACTGCCGTAGCGGAAAATCTTTCTTTGTCAGTGTGTAATTGGGGCCTTTTCCAGAGGCGGGTAACAGCGGATCCAGGTGGGTCGTGTTGGGATACGATGCCATGAAATCGAAAACCTTGCCGATAGGGGTAACACCATCACTGGCAAACTTGCCGCCGGCATTTCTTAAGCCTGGATCAATCTGGTTTTTGATGCGATTATCCGCACCCGCCTGAAAATGGCAACTGGCGCAGGCGATACCATCACTGCCGACCTGACTATCCCAAAACAACATTTTTCCCAGTGCTATCGCTGCGGCCTTGTTTTTAATAATGCCCGGTAATATCGACGCCTGATTACCACTGCCATCAACCGTATAGGGTTCTGGCACGGGCGTACATTTAAGCGAGCCTGGCACTTCCGGAAAGTTAACCCTATCCATGGCATTAGCCGCACAAAAAACTTGCAAGGGTGTTGGCTTGGCGGCAGTCGCCGCCATAGTCGGCTGAGCAAAAGCAACCAGTAAAGCCGTCCCCCCCAGAAAAGCAACCCGTTTAAAAAAGTCTGTCAAACCCTTTCGACTTAATGTAGATACCGTATTCATAATAAATTCTCTCAGGGGGGAAATGGCTGGGTTAAAATTGGCAAGTATTCACAATACCGGTACTGGTAGTGATTACACCGCAGATCAGTGTAGGAACAATACTCCCAACGCCTCCACGGCTTGAGTAGACAGTAACCGAGGCCGGCAAGGTATAGATGTTGGTAGGCAACGATGGATTTCCACGCGGATGCAAAGGATCTACAATGGTTCCGGACGCTGAATACACCCAACACGGGTTATTGGCAACCGGACAGGGCAACCCACCAGCCGGAGCTACAGCAGGATTGGTTACCAACTGCATCGGTTGAGGGTCATTAGCCATCTGAAGACCCGACGCACCGGTAGCCTGTACATACAATTGCAGGTTAGGTGTCGCGTTTGGTAACGAAGAAGTCGCGGTGACTGTCAGTTTGCCTTTATTTTGTTTATTGTCCCAAGTAGCTTTAAGAACAGTAACCCTATCAAGTGTTTGCGTTGCAGGGACAGTCAACTGGGTCGCCAACTTGCCCGCACATTGGCTTGGGGCCGGCATTGGCTGCGCCCACGGCGCTGGATCAAGCGGCTCTACAATGGGTGGATTGCTGCCCGCACTTGCGGTGGTCAGTGACCCGGAACCGCAAGCCAGAAACGCCAAATCCTGAAAGTTATTGGGCAATACCGGATCACCCAGGAATAAATTTTCAGGAAAAATGTACTCAAAGTTGGGCGCATTATACTGACCCGCAACCAGGCCGTTGGCATACTTGCCGGCTGGGGTTTTTGGATCCAGATAGGCTTGGGGTATGAAACAAGGCATGGTTTTGCTATTACACAGCGACCGGCTCACGATGCGCATATTGCGCGTTGGTGGCGTATAAGCGCCGGTGGCAGGCACAAAGCGGACGCGTCCTATAACCGGTGGACCAGAAGGATTCACACTACTTAACAAGCGCTCGGTAACCAGTCCGGTTACCTTATCCACATCCATGGCAAAAATATCCACCAAGGTACTGGGATCAGTGGTAAAACCCTCAACCTTGATTCTTGACGTAGTTTCCTGTGAAAGATTTTGTATAGGTAAAGCATTAGTCCCGGCCAGCAAACCTTCAATCATCACATAAGCCGGCTTGGTACCCGGATAGGTATAAATGCCGACATGGGCATTGATGGTATGCGCAGAGATATAATAAGGCGTAACCGTCATTGAAGTTTGCACATCCACGGTCAACGTCCCGGCGTAATCAATGAAATCACCCACCTCAAAAGGTGCTTGCCGATCCGCACGGGTTGTACAAGGGTTGGTGACGGCAACCCCGTTTGCGTCGATAATCGTTCCACAAGCCCCTGGTGGAGGCACTGGATTAGTGAGTAACGTATCCATAACAAAGCTGTGGCAATAGCCATCCTGTTGTGCAGGAAAAGCTGGAAAAGTAATACCATTGGCTACCGGTAAATTGGTGCACTTGGTGGTGCCAACTTGTTTGGGGCGATTCTGTTGTGGACAAAGTGCATCCGTATCACCGTCCACACCAAAAGGATAAGCCCTGGGAATACACATCGGAAAACCGGTAGACGCATGAATGGTCGGATTATCCGTGTCCGCCGTAAACCGTTGATCGTAATGACTCTCTTCAACATCACAATTGCCTAGTGCCAAACAACCACTGCCACCATGTTTTTTGCCAAAACGACCGACCGGATCGTTAATCCTGACACGGGCATCCGGAGACAAACACTCTTGATTGGGGATTGCTTGCCCCGGTAGTCCGGTAGCGGGCAGACCGGAAGAAACGCACAGTTCACCGCTGGAATAATCTATGGATTTGATATAACCCTGCCCCAGATTAAGTGCCTGTTGTGAGATAAAAACCAGTCCGGCGATATACTTGGACTCACCCGACACAGGATCTTTGACAATATTGCCCTGAATATGAATTTCATACGATGGCAAGGGCAAGACTCCCGGCATCATGTCTCTATCTTCAAGTGCCAGACCTGAGGTACCGGGAGCTACTGTACGATCGTTTATCAACGCAGGATCAAAAAGCTCTGCCCAAGTCAACGAAGTGGCCGGCATTTGCAAGATGGTATTGCAGGGAATGATAATCTCCACGCCATTAACGGTTACCCAGCCACCATAAAGGCGCTGATCAAGGTTGGCCAAGCCAGGGCAAACACGCTTATCGACGGCAGCGCTTTGTATATAACCGGTTACATCAAACGCCGTCGGAACTGCTGGCGGCGGGGTCGTGGGGCTAACCGGAAAAATAGCGGGTTTAAATCCATTTGGATTACCTTGTGCGCCAAATACGGTGTTGGCTGCAAACAATGCAGCCATAAAGCCAATAGTGATAATCAGACGTTTGAACTGCATGGAAAAATCCTCTTTAGTATTTATTTGTTTTAAACCGAACCCCGTCACTCACATTTTGTTTGTGTTAAGTTCTTCAAACGTTTCAATCGGGGTTGCAAACCCCGACCGGTTTTGATCACTAAAAAAACCCGTTGCCACGAGGTTTTAACCCATCATTTCCGACAACACCGGGCGACTGCCGTTAGGTTCCATCCAGCGAACATATTCGGCAAGGTATTTAGGATCACCTAAAGCAGGTGCCATGCCCCATCGCTCCAGTGGTTCAATACCAAACTTGACAACCCCCAAATGCTCACTTTTATCTTTATCCAAACGCGGATCAGAAAACTTGTAACCCAGATGCTCCCTAAGCAACTCAATATTGGCTTTGGTGCCGGTCAAAAATGTCCAACCCGGCTTGATCTTGTGCATTTCGGTATAGGCTTTTAAAACCGTCGGAGTATCGTGTTCGGGTTGTAGAGAAATTGAATACATAAAAACATCCTTGCCCATCCGCTCACCAAATTCCTTATAAACCTGTTTCAAGTTAGCGGTCATGCCAGGACAAATACCGTCACAAGCGGTATAGGTAAAGTTGATCATGACAGTCTTGTTCTTGATCAGATCATCATAAAAACGCATGACCTTGCCTTCATGCGTCACCACCGGAACGTTGGGAAAAGTCCGTTTACTGCGGCTGGCCTGGTTGCCGGTAACCGGTGTTAAGGGAATGGCAAAGCTCTCCGGAATAAAGGCTGAAGCCGCACCCCCCAAAGAAGCGCCGGTCATATTTTTAATAAAGTCTCTTTTATTCATGGCTGGTTACTCTTAATAGTTAAGTTAGATGCATTACTTGCCGGCATTAGGATCGGTAGGCGGCACGATCTTAAAGCGAATCATCATGGCGTGATCCTCATGCACTACGTTATGGCAGTGCATGGGGTAATCGCCAAACCAATCACGGAACTGCATGTTTAAAGCAATACTGGTTGACCCCGCGGCACCTTGGGCTCCATCACCAACTCTCACGACATCTTTTCTGGATAAGTCATCGAGTGCGGGTGCGTTACCGTTGCGTTTGGTAATCTGGAATTCCTCATGATGGATATGCACCGGATGCGACCAACCACCGGGCGAAGTCAGTGTCCACTCCTCCTGAGAGCCCTCTATCGGATAAGCGCTGACAATAGTTGGATTAAAGAACTGACCATTAACGTTCCAGGCACCATTACTGGTACCAAAATCAAACTTGCGTTTAATTTTGATAGGGTTTTTGGTGCGGTCGGGAAAAGGCACCATCACTTGAGTTTGTAACGTTGCTAACGATGCACTGTTATCGACAACAACAGCACTTGAAACAATAAACTTAAGCAATTGGGTTTTACTGCTGGAGGCTAAAAGCTTGCCGCTAGTACCTTTGCCGTTGAGTTGTTCTAGACGATTTTCCAGGTAAATCACATCACCCGGTTTATAGTTACTAAAATCAATGATAACGTCAGCGCGTTCTGCAGCGCCCAAACGTATGCTGGACACAACTTGCGCCTTGGGCAACAGATTGCCGCAATTGGCGATGCGGGTCATGGTAATTGGCACAGTGGTATTGGCCCTGCTTAACGACAGTTCAATAAAGCGCGAAGGCCCCGCATCCAGAAAACGGAACCGGTATTTACGGCGATCAACCGTCAAATAGGGTTTAATCTTAAAGTTGACGGTTTGCTGATCGCCAAGAATGCCTTCAATATTAAAGCTGTCAAAAAACATCTGTCCGGTTTGGTCAAACACCTTGTCAGTAAACAACAACGGTATATCGTATTGACCGCTGGGTAACCTTAAGCCGGTCGTTTCATCATCGGTATCCAAGTTAATATCTTTACTGAACAAGGTGTAAAAAGAAGCCAGACCCTTATAAACATTTTGCGAAGTAAAATCCATCCGGTGGTCATGAAACCACAATGTACTTTGGGTTTCTTGCCAATCGCCCGGACACCATTTACCATTAGGATGATAGGTTCCAGTTTTGTGGGTGCTGGCAAAACCGGCACGTATATTGGGATACCAATAATCCCACCACTTACCGGAATCAAAAAAGCGCATCGGCCCACCATCGGATTCAGGAGGATTATGAGCATTATGAAGATGCGGCGAACACTGATTAATGCCAAAGCCTTGCGTATCCCTGCCGTTTTTGGGTAAGCCGTTATACATGCGCATCAACACTGGCGAGCCATACTGCGCCTTTAAACGTAACACGCCGGTAGCAAAGTCGCCCTTGCTATTGGGATTCATATCGACGTAAGTCCATACCTTGGAATTAAAAGTAGGGTACTCAGTGGCAGAATAAAAATTCCAGTCAATCTCCTTGGCCATCAACTCATATTGGGTACAAGCAGCCAAGCCACCCAATTCATCCCAACGTTGATGCTCTTCTGTGCGTGCCTCGGTAAAATTCTCATAACCGCCAATGAGGCCATTGCCAGGGTTATAAAGGTTCTGGGTTTCCAGACACTGACCTTTTTCGGCCACGGGGCCCAAAAAATTACCCACAGAAACAGCCGTTTTAGGTATGGGCAGCGCCTCAGTCCAAGGCATAGTACACGGCGGACTTATCATGCCAGTCGTTGTAGCCGCTTCCGCCAGATTAGGCAGAAAATTACGCCCGCCTATGGCTGTCAGTCCCCCCACGCCGGCGGTTAAACCCATTTTAAACAAATCCCGTCGCGATACTCCAGCCGCTTCTATGTCCCTGACTTCTTTCATATAGCGTTCAACAATCTTCTCTTGCCGGCTGAAGTTTGTCGCTTTTATGATTTTTTTGAACATAACACATTTCCCCTCGATTTTAGACCATTACGTTACAAGAACACTGGAGTGTCAGGTTATGTTGCACCCATCCGACTACCATTATTTATTTCAAATTTTTTTTGTTGTTTTGAACCTTCATGCGTTTTTCTGACATTAACTTTATGTAAAAATAAAAAACACCTTCTTAGTTGATAAGTAACGCCAACTTAAGTAACTAAGTTTTGTCGCTTTAAATAATTTTTCAAACATGACAAATTTTTCTCAATTCCGCCCAGTAATTTTTAGGCTATTGATACGCCTATCGGCTTTTGGGCTTGCAATCTTTATTCTTACTAAATTTACCTAAATCCAAGTTTTAAATTCTGTAAAAAGTTTTTGCTTGATGAAATAACTTTGCCACTGTAAAATATTTTGCCGTTTATCTTGAGCAGATTCCCTGTAATAAATCAGTCATAATGATACTTAGCAATGGCCGTACCAAACCTGTAACATCATGTTTTATAATAGATTTTATTCTTAATTACTGAGATAGCGATATTGCGAGGGGAATGGCTGTAATATTTTTGATACACAGAGGTATGATAATTCTCACAAAACCCTAGCAAAGGCATAGAGAAAGCTTAAAAATAACGCGAAGAACTTCTGTAATGTTTTTGATACAAGAAGGAGCCGATAATTTAACTAGGATTGGATTGGCAAAATCAATGTGCCGCTGAATGATTGAGATAAGGCGCAGGGGCGAGTACGAAATAAAACCTTTAAAATCAAAGCATTGCACTACTAATAAGCTATTGCCAAGATGATCGGGAATGCTTTAAATTCTATTTAAAACAACAAATACAGCGAGTAAAAAGACCAGACTTGATTACATTTTGTAACTGTAACAAAAATGATGCATGGTTACTGACCGTATTTCTAAAGTGATGGCCTAATCGGAAATTCCTGTGCATACGAGAGGTGTTTAGATAGTAATCTGGTACTTATCCATCAACCGGTAGAGGCTTACCCGTGAAATGCCAAGTGAAGCCGCTGCATGGGTAATATTGTTGTTGGTATGGAGCAACCAAGTGATTATCGATTGGCGGTCGGCAAGGGCGCGTGACTCTTCAAGGGTGAGTAGACATCGATCTTTATAACGTCGTTCAAGGCTCAGGTCACCCGGGGTGAGCACATGATTTTCCGACATAACAATAGCATGGTAAATGCAGTTCATTAATTCCCGAACATTGCCGGGCCAATCGTAATTTTTTAATAGATATAGCGCATCCGCATGGAATCCTTTCGCTTTATAGGCTCGGTTGGCAGAAAATTTGTTGAAAAAATAGTAGGCGAGCAACTCTATGTCATCGCCCCTTACTCTTAACGGGGGTGTTTTGATGTGCAACACACGGAGGTGGTAATAAAGTTCTTCTCTAAATTTTCCGTTTTGCACGGCATCTTTCAAATCGACACTAGTGGCAGCAATGACGCGCACCTTAACAGGTATTTTTTCTGAACCGCCGATACGCGTAATGGTGCCGTCTTCAAGAAAGCGTAATAGATTGGCTTGCTGTTCTAAAGGTACATCAGCTATCTCATCAAAAAATAAAGTTCCGTTCTGCGCCGCTTCGATACAACCCATTTCACGTTTCTCCGCGCCAACAAAGACCCCTTTTTCATAACCAAACAACTCTGCCTGAAGCAACTCTTTTGGAAATGCGCCACATTTTATTGCGACAATCGGATTTTCTGCGCGACTCGAATGGTTATGAATGGCGTTGGCAATCAATTCCTTACCGGTTCCGGTTTCTCCTTCGATAAGAACCGGCCAGGCTTCCTTGGAAACTTTTTGCAGGAGCGTGAATAAATTTGCCATTAATGAACTATTTCCAATCATACCGAATTTGGATGGACTGACATGAGTCAGTTCCTTAACTTCATTGATGCCGTAAGCATGATCCAAACTGATTAACAACAATTCAATATCAATTGGAATAGTTATATAGTTATAAAAGTATTCAGCTATTAGTTTAGTTCCAGTGGAATCAAGGGCACTATTAGTCATGCGCTCAGCAGGCAGACCCATTACCCAGTTGATCCTCGCTTGTAAACTGAATAATTGATTGAGTTGAGTCAGTTTCTGGGTACTTGTACACTTGTCGATCAAACACGTCTTGTCGATCAAACACGGCCTGGTGTTGCAGTTCTCGTCTAGCAAACATAACCCTACTTTGAATATATGTTTGTCCAATAATTCAAGCACTTGTTGAATGTCATCGGCAACATACACATCCCAACCATGCGCCGACAATTCATTATAAATGCCGTTGCCAATTTCCGGTGATTGAAAAACAATAAGATTGCGTTTTTTAAAAGACATAGGCTTATACATTCTTTCGTTAAGATTAATAAATATTTTTGGGCATCCTTCATAGAAGCTCAAAAGTAGTTGACACTTTTTTATCAAAAAAATGCTAATAATCTCTGTAGGTCGGGTTAGGCGCTAGCCGTAACC
>Ga0268283_1001568_pt1 | contig 10984 bp, 13 predicted proteins | sample saktaG_13_FD_190140 | JGI IMG/M metagenome (GOLD analysis project Ga0268283, IMG submission 190140) | Saline water microbial communities from Sakinaw Lake, British Columbia, Canada - sak_2013_06_06_36m | ecosystem: Environmental > Aquatic > Non-marine Saline and Alkaline > Saline ... | reverse complement strand
TCTTCTCAGGTGGCGATGTCTCGGCTTGTATTAAAGCAGATGTCGGACTGGCAGGACAGTCGGGATCGGCTGAGAGTCCAATTCGAGGCTCTGAAGGCAGAGGGTGTAATCAGAGAGCCGACGAGGACAGAGCGTTTGGAGAGGACGGCACAGGGAGAGGGTCCGGCAGCGGAAGCAGCTAGGCGATTATTGGCGAGACCTCTTCATGTAATAAATGTTTGATACTCAGACATAGATAGGAAACAAGGAGACGACCATGCAAGAAGGATATTGGATAAATTATGGTTCAAATTTTAAGATTTTTCCCATCGATGAACACGAAAGATGGGTTCGTGATGACAAGAATGCTGAAAAACTCGGCATTCCTGATTATGTCGCTGCTAAGGCAAAGACCATCAAGGACCGTGAAAAGTATCTGCTGTTCCTAATGGAACACGCTCCGATTATGCGTGTCCGTGGTCATGGATCGTATACCACATTTGAGTTCCATTCTAGGGATCGTCAGGATACAATGGATGCCATTTTGATCTGGGGAAAGAGGAATGCGGGTCCCTTCACAACTTTGAATATCATCAACTTCGCCACTCACGAGAACACTCAGATGAAGTTCGGGGACTTCGAGGAAGAGATGGACTCGGGTGGTGCAGAGGCTGTGTTGCGTGTTGCCAATGCGACAAAGGAAATATGGCTAAAGGCAAGTGTCGTCAAAGAGCTTCTGGCGATTTCACGTCAGCTAATATCGAAGTAGTATGGACGTTGAGGATATAGACCTGGATGAGTATCAGATACGGATGCTTCATCAGTATAGAGGTGGATGTCATTGTCACACGATGCGTTTTCCTCCGTGTCATATCTGCACGGACCCATTGATACAAGAAGAAGCTGAGATTCTCGGCTTTTTGCCACGAAAGAGTATCTGTCGTGATTCTGTTGGGGTTGCATTGACCGAAGGGAAAGAATATGAAGTCACTTCGTTAGAAGGACCCTTTGTTCAAGCAATCGGTGATGATGGCAAGCTGGATACTTATTTCGCAGATAGATTCCATGAAGTTTGAGTATAATACTCATGGGTAAAATCTATGATAGTCCGATAGGCTTTTCTATTCTTACGAATGGAAATCGGCTTTCTCAGTTGCAGAGTTGTCTAGGCAGCATACTAACTCATTGTTACTATCGTCCTCTTGTTTTCGGTATTCTTAACAATGGGTCTACGGATGGAACGAGGGAGTGGCTAGATTCGTGGGTGGTGGGTAATCCATGGAAATACGGAGTTACATTCCGGGTGCAGCATATTGATAAGGATATGGGTTGTGCGGCAGGAACGAATGCAGCCTGTGAATTGGTGATGGATTGTGAGTTCGCTATTCACGTCGAGTCAGACTTTGAACATTTATCGCCGGAGGAGTCAGGGGAGGATCGGCTGTGGCTTCGGCGGGCAGCGGAGTTCATGCAGAGAGTGAAAGGGAATTATCTCTATCTTAGGAGAATGACGGGCGAGAAGGAGATGTTCATGCATTGGTGGGACCAGTGGATGAGTAAGATCGAAGACAATAAAGGAAGATATTTGAGTTGTCCTAATTTCTGGTGGAGCAACAATCCGGCTTTGAGAAGGAACAAGGCATTATATGATGGTGGTACACTACCTTTAGACATAACCAAGGATGGTCCCAAGGGAAGTCCTGGGTGGAGCCAGCCAGAGCTTATAACGAAGGCTCCTGGAAGGGCGTGGATACATCAATGGGGTCTGTTCATTCATGATCGCCAGACTCAGCCGGTTCAGCATCCATGTGGGAAATGCAATATGGTGGATGGGAAAACAGAGTGTAAGTATGGATTTTTCAAGAACGGGTCGAATGATGACAAGTTCTGCGAGGTCTGTATGCCAGAGGAAGGCTTTAAGGATATGGCTTTACATAAGGCTCGATTCAAACATCATGTGGGGATTCAATGAAGGTAGTATTTGCCAATACGATAGATGACAACAAGCCTTCTGGAGGTTTGAAGCAGGCTTATCGTCATATTGACATTTTAAATCAACTTGGTATTGAGGCGTATTTTGCACATCAAACGCCGGGATTCCGGTATACATGGTTCAAGAATGAAACTCGTGTTGTCAACTTCACATCATTGAAGTTGACAGCCGAAGACTTTTTGATCTTCGGGGAATTGGTTCCAGAAGTGCCGAACATCAAAGGCAGAGACCGTTGCGGAAAGGTCATACTTTGTCAGAATGATTACAATGCCATGGCTAGTTTTCGTTTGGACTTGCTGAATATCAGGAGCCATTATCGTGAGGCTGCTGCGGTGTTGTGTCCATCAGATAATGCAGAGCGAAATCTGAAATTCATGTTCCCATCTGCGAATGTCATGCGATTCAGGTATTCTTTTGACAGGGAGCCATTTGGGTTTTGTAGAGACAAGGATAGAGTTGTCGCATACATGCCACGCAAACGTGGTAATGAAATTGATGCGGTGATTTCTCTTTCTCAGATGAAGTGGGTTCCTTCGGGATGGAACTTATATCGTTTGGATGGAGCATCCGAGAATGATGTTGCGAACATCTTGAAAAAATGTGCCGTGTTTCTATCATTGGGTGAGAAAGAAGGCTTCGGAATGCCTCCGGCGGAAGCGATGGCTTGTGGATGTGTTGTTGTGGGGTATACTGGATACGCTGGTAATGAGTTCATGTTGCCGGGGATTTCACATCCGGTTCCTGATGGAGACTTTATCAGTCTTGGGAGAGAATTGTTGGGAATCTTCGCCACACCATTGGATGAGACTATCGAGATGGGACTCAAGGCTTCGACATATATTCGGTCAACATACTCAACGACGGCAGAGGTGGAAAGCATAAAGAAGGCATGGGATAAGATCGCTCGTCCAGTGATCGATCTTCGCACAGAGACTCGTGACAGGATGCGGAGAGAGGTTGCGGCTTACATGCCGGTCTACAACGAAGGACCGTATATGGAGGCTCTGCTTCGCTGGTTACTGACAAGGGTCGGTGTCATCTATGTGGCGGAGAGCATGGTGCCGTGGTCTCCCGGTGCCAAGCCGGGCGGAGAGTCAAAGTCAGTGGTGGACAAGGTGTTGGCAGAATGTTCAGAAGCAAAGAACATCATTCGCTATATCCCGGTCGGGGATGATAAAAACAAGGATCAGCCATTGCTGAGAGAAGCCAATCAGCGGAATGAGGTCATCGAAAAGATTCAGAAGGATGGATTCAAGTTTATTTGGATGGTCGAGGCCGATGAGTTTTATCGGAATAATGAGGCAGAGGATTTATGGTCTTGGTTCTTTGATAGGGCGGCTGAAGGCGCTAGAACTGCGAATTGCAGATGGCATACCTATTGGCGTTCACCACATTGGAAGATTGATCCTCCAGAGAATTTCAGACCGAATGTCGCATTCTTGTCGAGTTGCAGGTTTGATCATGGCAGGGTTTTGTCAATTCAGGATGAGTTTGGTCAGGTAGAAGTGCCAGATAGGATATGTGTTGTTCGGCATTATTCATGGGCTAGAACTCCTGCTGATGTAAAGAATAAGTTGTCGGCATGGGGACACTCAAAGGAGTTGATACCGGAATGGTATAACAAGGTATTTATAGCATGGAAGCCGGGAGACCAGTCGACCAATTTGCATCCGACGAATCCAGAATCATATAAAGCCGTAGTGCGGTGTGAATTGTCGGTTCCAGAGGCTATGGAAGGACATCGTTTTCTAAACAAGGAAATCATCATGGATGAATTACTGGACGAGCCGGGGATGGTCTGTCTCAATCCAAATGCCAATGTAACGATAATGGTGAATGATGACCGGAATCAGAGGAAGTATCGGATTAAGGCTGTCATCATGCATCATAACAATCCGTCGAATGCAGACAGATTGTATGATCAACTGGTTTCAGTATTTGATGATGTGGAGATTTTCGATAATGGTTCAGACCCGAATCAGATTCCGATTCATGTGACCCGTGTGCGTGAGAATGTCTATTGGACGGGGACATGGAATGAGGTAATGGCTACGTGTTCGGACTACGATGCTGTATGGGTCTTGGGGTGTGATATAGTTCTTTTCAATCATCCCATAGAGTATAGGGAGGCTATCGAGAGTAGTCTGCCGTTTGGGTGTTGGAGTCCGTGTATTGATGGCAGGGCACACCCATTCATGCATGTTTCCTATTTCAAGGACTTCAAGCCAATGGAGGTCAAGAACATCGAGGGGATGGCACTGGCTGTTTCTGGAGAACTGATGAGGCAGGTAGGGAGTCTAGTAAGCGGAAGTCAGATCGGGTTTGGGCAGGACTTCTGGTTGTGTCATCGTTCACGGAAGGCCGGGATGAGGAATATTATTGATGGTCGAGTGGTAGTGCATCATCCCGAGGGCATTGGATATGACGAGGCTGAAGCCTTAAAACAAATGGATGATACATTCGGCGGGATGTATGGTCCAGATTATCGTCGGACAATCTTCGAATATGATCAGCGGTTCGAGTATAATCTAACAGAGTGCAGGAATACAGGGGGGAATATGGCGGACAAGAGATACACAGTAGTCACAGTGGATAACGGATGGGGTTTGACCGAATTTATTCGTGTAACAGCCAGACTTGAAAATTCTCGGAGAATCGTGATGCAGAAAGGGGTGGTTGGATTCACATCTACTGATGGAATCGAATTTATTCCGTATGATGAGAGTCTTGAGATATTGATTCGAGAGGCTGATGTGGCGTTCTTTCCAAGGGTCGGAGCGGCAAACAAGTCTGATTATCTTAAACTGGTTGAGGCTGGCGTGGCTATGGTTGTCAGAGAAGGATTCTCGCAGGATGTCGTTGAACATCAAAAGAGTGGTTGGCTCTTTAGAGATGAGCAGTGGGCGACTCATTGGTTGGCTTATCTCAGGGATCATCCAGAGGAGAGAAAACGACTAAGGGATTCGGCTTCAATATCGGGGACCCAGGAGGCTCCATCCCCGATGTCGTCGAAGGGTATCGAACAGATCAAGCCTGTTCTAGTGTCTGTTATTTCTCCGACCTATCAGAGAGACCCGGACATCATTCGCAGGTGTCTGGGAAGTATGATTCTCCAGACCGAGAAAAGTTGGGAGCAAATTATTTGTTCTGATGGGGGCAGGGAACAGCATGTCGTTGACGTGGTGACGAGTTTTGCTGATTCGAGGATTCGGTATACTCACACGGAAAACAAGAAGGCAGGAGATTTCGGGAATACGGTTCGGTCGGAGATGCTGAAACAGGCAAAGGGCAAGTATGTCCTATTCTTCGATGATGACAATGTGATTCTGCCCAACTATCTATCAGAGATGGTGTCCAAACTAGAGAATGCCCCTGATTGTGATTTCGCCGTCGCAAAAATTCTGCACTTCGGTCCTCTCAACGAGGTTGAGGTTGGAAAGCCACCAAAGGTATTGACGGGGGACCCAGTTAAGTTGTATCATATTGATCCGTTACAGGTCTTGGTGCGTCGTGAGGTGATTCAAAAGATCGGTTGGGATACTACGGTAGGCTATTTGTCAGATGGCGTGACTCTTGAAAAACTAGCCTCACTCAAGTGTGTGAGAGTGGATCAGATTCTTGGGATTCACATGTAGAAAAAAGGAGGATGATATGGCTCAGAAGATCGATAAGGTGAGAGTGGTCAAGGGCAGACTCATAAGAGTCAAGAACTTGAATCGTCCAGGATTCTCGAATGCGGCTTTGGAATACACTGCCGTGCATGTAGAGGATGCGGATGGAGGAAATGAGCGTTGCTTGTTGTTCACGGCGAATCAGCTTGCGGCGGCTCAGAATCGGGCAAATAAGAACAAGGAAGACCTGACGGAAAAAGGGTTCTTAACCGATCTGTTTGATTGATGCAATGTTTTGAACGCCGACAAAAAACTTTTATCCATATTCAAGCCAAGAATCGGTAATGTATGGACGTAAGAAAAAAGTTTGAGAAAAGCGTTGACGGGATTCGGGGTTATGGAGTATAGTATCTGTGTCTTGCCCGTAATAGGGTGAGTGTATTGAAACGAATAACAAAAGACCATTATCGGAAAACAGGAGCAAATGAAGTGAAGCAGTTATTGTCAGTCAGTCTTTTTGTAAGTTGCTATTCCTTTAATAGCAATTACGGGAGGGGTCTGCTCTGATCTGATTCACAGGATGAGTCGAAAAGAAGCCCCCTCTCCCGGAAAAAAGGAGAAGGGGCTTTTTGTTTATACGGGCATTGCGTAGGTTTGGTAATTACACTGGACTGAAAATCCAGAGAACTCGGTTCGATCCCGAGAGTGCCCACCAGAGTATAATGTCGATGTAACCGAATTGGCATAGGTATCGCCCTCAGAAGGCGAGTTTTGTGGGTTCAAGCCCCACCATCGATACCAGAGTTGAATGGAGGGATGACTGAGTGGGCAAAGGTGCCCGCCTTGAAAGCGGGAGGGCCGAAAGGCTCCGGGAGTTCGAATCTCTCTCCCTCCGCCAATACGGACATTAATCCGGACAGTAGTTCCGGATATTTGTCCGGGTTCATTGAAAACTGAATATTGAAGTTTCAGGTGGGTGACACGGGTCACTCACCCATGGGAGGTTAGCTCAATTGGGAGAGCATCTGCCCGGTGTGGGCTGGTCCAGGACGATAACTGGGCCAGTCCACCATCTTTTATCGCAACAATTCTTTTATAATCGAACCATTGTTATAGAGCGATAAGTTTTCACTCTAGCAAGATGAGGGTTCGATATGGATAAATGGCATAATAAAAATCACCGAAGAAGAAAAGGACAACATAAGAAAGGAATATCTTTCTGGACTAACAGGCAGAGAGATTGCCGTCAAGACGGGAAGAAGTGAGTGTTCGATATTCAAAATCTGTTTCGGTCTTAGGACTCTTTCCGAATCTTGTAATCTAATGGTGAGTAGGGGAAGAAGAACTTTGTCAGAAGAGGGCAGGATGACATTGAGTAGAATGGGAAGAGAATCTTGTCAGAGAACTGGAAAGTTTTATACCAAGCCGGAGAGGGAATTTAAGACCTTGTTGAATTCTGTCGGTGTTGGTGTTTGTTTCCCAGAGTATGTTTGTGAAATCAAAAATGTGGAGTCTGATCTGGAATCTGATTATAGTGAGATTGTTTGTTTCCAATACCCGATTCAAAGATACGTTGTGGACTTTGCCGATGTTGTAAAGAAGATTGTTCTTAACGTAAATGGAGATTACTGGCACGCAAATCCACTACTATATAAGCAAGATTCGCTCGGTAAGATGCAGGCGATAAATGTTCGGCAGGACAAGAACAAGAGAATCTTTTTGGAGAAGCATGGATGGAAAGTTGTTGATATTTGGGAGAGCGAGATTTATTGGAACAAGTCGGTGGTTATAGAAAAACTGAGGTCCGTTGGTATACCGGAAGCACGCTTGGTCTACACCCAAGAGAAGGGAGTTCAATTCTCTCACGGATCACCAGAAGATTGGTCGGGCAGGCTGAATGAATTATGGGGAAACAAGAGTGGCTCTAGTAATAAGGATGGGTGGAAAGATACGGAGTCATGGGCTGAAAGGATAAATAGTAAGTGGTTTTCGAGTCCAAGGATTTCCACTAAAATCAAGAGTGTTTGTGAGTGTGGTCGTGAGTTCTATCATATTCAATCTCACAAGCGACATTACTGCTCGAATGATTGCAGGGCAAAGTTTACAACGAGTATAAGGAAGCCAGCGAAAGAAATTTTGGAGAAAGAGGTTCCTGTTTCCTCTTGGGAGGAACTTGGAAGAAAGTATGGGGTATCTGGGGCTAATGTAAAGAAATGGGCCAAGGGATATGGCATTATTTTCAGTCCTAAGAGGGTTCCGAGGAAGAGGGCTATTAGGTTGTAGAAAAAATTGTGCAATTCGTGTGGGAAAGAACTCGCAGAAGCAACGGCTGGCAATTTTTGCAGAGTTTGTAGTCCAAGTCAGAAAAGAAAGGTTCCGAGGCCATCCATCGAGGATATTAACAAGATGAGAGATACAATGACGTGGAAGCAGATAGGAGAGCATTTTGGGGTAGACCAAGCAACCGTTCGTTGGTGGGTAAAGTCTGAGAAAAGTTGAATGGGACACATGGAATAGGTTGGGGGATCGTACCCCTCACCTCCCACCAATATACCTTGAGAGGTATACAGATGGTTTTTTCAGGCACAATGGACCTGAAAAAGGTCTATAAAGATCGGTATCATACCCAGTCGGGTCTTTTTTGTATTCTGTCGGTCATCTGGTAATGTAGGAAGAGGAGAAACACAATGGCACATGTCCGTAAAGATACGTTGGTTGGAAAAGTGAATTATGCTTCGTGGTGGAAGCATCTGCGTCCGTTTGCCAAGCGCAGCGCAGCCAAGGCTGAGCGTCGGGCATCCAAGGATGAGATAGCCAGTGAAGAGGTAGGTGATCTGTCCAGTGGTCGGTCCAAGGGACTGCACAAGGACCCGGAGAAGATGCGGTGGATGAAGGAGCATGAAGGTGAGAAGGTCATCCCCGCCGGTATCTACTGTTACGATTTCCTCAATGAGAAGGGTAACTGTCCGTATTGGGATAAGGATGACGGAGAGGAAGAGCAGTGCAATGGGTTCTGCTGGTTCTTGATGAAGGGCGACTGGAATGATGGCATCGGGGAGCTTTGGGACCAGTGTAAAAATTGTGGTGTGAAATCAGATTTCACTTCAGAGGGATAAGATTCTTGCCTGGGTGGCGAAAGAGGAGTTAAATGATGACTGATAAAGAGATTTTAGAAAAGGCTGGTTGGAAGATTGATTGTGAAAGTCCGTTCGAGATCAGTCACAATGAAGGATCGATTGCTACGGGCATGGCGGCAAGGATCGTTGCCGATGTGCTTCGTGAGCAACACGAGGAGGTCGCATGATGGAATTGGCAGACATAATTGGCCTAAACCCAATTGAGGAAACTCGTCCGGGTTCAAATCCCGGTGTGACCACCATAAATTCTTTTCGTATTCAAGACATCAATTGGTAATGTAGAGTTATGAAAAAGAAAACTGAGTCAACTTCTTCGGGGACCAACCTCGGCAATGCGCTTCAACTAGCCGTCCATCTCTGGATCGAGAGGATCAAGGCTAAGGGTGGGCCAGATGCAGAGGATCGTAAAAAGACCGGCGAGACATCTGACATCCTCGGAGAGCGTGGAGACATCCTGTTGTTCGGCGGCGGCAAGCAGGGAGAAGCCGCAGACCAGTTTAATCGGACAGCTCATGGAATCGCCGTGCTGGCGTTCATGCCTTCTGGAGTCACTCTCTTCGGTCAGCATTGGGAGGCAAAGGTATGATCATCAGCAAAGAGTATGGTCCGCAGTTTGATCCCACAGACGGGAAGGAAGCGTGATCGAATGGTAAGGGGCCGACTCGAAATCAGGTGGGAAGAAATCCCTTGCGAGTTCAAGTCTAGCCGCTTCCGCCAAATGAAGCGAGTGGGTAAAGCGTCAGGCGATGATGAGTCGTCCGTGGGTTCGAGTCCTCTCACTTCCGCCATGAAAGTGTTTCAGATGAGGCGTAGAGATATTGTCGGCGGAATAAACACTCAGCTTATGAGGGAAGCTGATGTTGTGATTATGGATGGAAAGATCATCAAGAACAGGTTTGGTAGACCTGGTGAGAGCATCGATGATACGGTCTTCGTGTGGGACCATGAAAGAGTTGCAATTCCAGAGTAGAGCGTAGTTGGTTGCGTCCTCGGTTGTTACCCGAGTGTCGAAAGACCCCACAGGTTCGAATCCTGTCTCTGGAGCGGTAGGCAAAGTCGGGGCACCTTTACGTGGTGCTTGCTATAAACAGATTCTCATTTGAGATTGGCGAAGACCCTGACAGTTTGAGATCGATGATGTTTTTGATGATGTCTAGAAATTTTTGTGCTTTGATGGGCTTGAAGTTTTTCATTGAGGAATTGTCAATAATGCAGAGTTCAATACCTCTTTCGGCACAGGCTAGCATCTTTCGGTGGTCATTAGTTTGCATCTTAGAAAGTTTTTCAGGTCCGTAGATCGGCTCATAGTGGAAGATACCATTTAACTCAAAAGCGAGTTTTAGCGAAGGGATAAAGATGTCGAGTTCCCCATTGATAGCATCTGTTTGATTGAAATGAAATTCGATAGAAGGGTATAATAGGAGAAGTTGTTCTTGAAGCCACTTTTCGAGTTTGGAGCATCGAGTCCCGTGTTTCTTGTGGGCGTTGCCGTATGTGGCAGCACAAGACTGGCAGCAGAAGTTGTGTTTTGATTTTTCGATTTGACGTTTTTGTTTTTTGAATGGTTTGGAGCATTGTTGGCAGTCAATTTGAATCGAAGTGATGCTATGTTGTTGGCGGCAAGTGGTAGAACAGAACAATGATTTGAAATTGCCGACTTTAGCAATGGTTGAAAGGATGTCGTTTTTATCTTTGTAGAAGGTTTGGTTACAATGTAAACAACGGAGAGGGAGTGGTTGGCGGGACTTAGCGGTTTGAAATTCGGCTTCTGTGTAGAGTGGTTGCATGGTGTGATCTCCTACATAGGGACTGAATATCAAAGAATTATGAATTTCAAGTCCTGTCTCTGGAGCCATTTTGAAAGGTAGAGAACATGACAAACGAAGAGATAAAAAGTTCTATTGCCGTGGAACGTGCAAAAATAGGAGAAGCTCGCAGGCAAGAAGCTAGGGCTAGAAAAGCGATTCAGAGAATTCAGGAAGACTGCCCTCATACCGAAACAAAATCGTGGATTGACTCAGATGGATGGACTGGAGATTTCAAGGTAGAGAGGTGTCTCATTTGCGGGCTACAAAAAGATCATGGTTTGCCAAAGGAGAAGGAAACAATATGACAAAAGAACAAGAGGTTTTGTGGCAAGAGATGGCAGACCTGACAAATGCAAAGTGTCAGGAAGCATGTCGTCAGGTTGGGCAATGCTGCTCGACGGAATATTGTCAGATTGCCGCAGAGGCGATGACAGAGGCAGGGCACCCATTTCCGAA
>Ga0268283_1001567_pt1 | contig 10989 bp, 5 predicted proteins | sample saktaG_13_FD_190140 | JGI IMG/M metagenome (GOLD analysis project Ga0268283, IMG submission 190140) | Saline water microbial communities from Sakinaw Lake, British Columbia, Canada - sak_2013_06_06_36m | ecosystem: Environmental > Aquatic > Non-marine Saline and Alkaline > Saline ... | reverse complement strand
TCTGGGGACAGTTAAAGGGTTGATAGGTTGATAGGTTGATAGGTTGATAGGCTGAAGGGGTGATGCCCTCCGACTTCGCTCTGGGTGACAGTTAAAAGGTTGAAGGGGTGATGGGTTGATAGGCTGAACGGGTGATGCCCTTCGACTTCGCTCTGGGTGTCAGTTAAAAGGTTGATGGGGTGATGAGAGTTAAAATGTGACCATTAACTCTTCGGTGGATGGTGTTGGAGGTTCTGGTTGTACTTCATAATCTGACATATCCCCGCCTACAAGCTCGAATGTAATCTTGTTAGTTTGTTCTTTTTCGGGTTCGGGTTCGGTAAATTTTGACATTTTTATATGCATAAACTTTTGAATTTCGAGCCAAAGCTTGACTTGTTCCTTTTTGCTGAGGCTAATGATGTTGTCTTCGAGGTTGGACTCGCGTAAACTGTTAACTATTTCGAGACGAGCCAGGTACTCGCGGGTACTCTTATTGGATTCTCCTTTAGGTTTGGCGCCTTTATGACCGCTGACAAAGCGCCCCTGACTATTTCTGCTATCTGATTTCATAGTATTCGATTTTGTTAAGCTAGTAAACCATAAATACTTTTTTTATGGTTAAGTTTTGCCAAGTTAAGTAGTATGATGATCCATAAATTACCTATTTTATGGTTTATCCCTGAGAGGTTGATTGGTTGAAACTCCATAAAAACCATAAATTATGGTTTTTTCATTGTTAGCCTGAATAATTCATCTCGCAAAGACGCAAAGACGCAAAGTTTTGAATTGGAACAGTTTAATATTTGGAATGCATTCTGTAAATACTTTTTAATTTATCAAATATTTTTAATCAATTACTTGTAGTTAGCGGCTTTACGGCTTTATTACTCACTTTGTTCGAGAGAACGCTGCGCTAAGTTCGCTGCGATCAAGAGAACGCTTCGCTAAGTTGCGAGAAATTTTTACGAATAATATAGGTTAGCTTATAAAATTAAATTGCCGGTAGAGTTTGTAATTCATGATATAAAGGAACTTTATAATGTAAAATTAGTATCAATATAAGTGTATTTTACATAAATGCAAATATTTTGCCATTCTTTACGACAATACTCCGGTAACTTTTTATTTAGCGCAACCCCGCAGGTCTCGCCGAGGTAAACCTGCACTACTGCTGGCGGGGATGCAAAGGCGCAATAGATTGGTTTGCTGTATTCCAGGATAGTAATGTAAGTGTATGCAACATGTTGATAATTATTATTTTACAAAATATTACGGAACGATTGACTAATGTTGAAAACATTAAATATTTTTTGGTACAAGTCGCAGAATTGCGCCAGCGGGATCAGTATTACTGCAATTAAAAGAACTACTTTAGTTCATCCTGAATTATAAAAAAACATCTATCAGTGGAATCCCAACAACAGATGCTCCTTCCGGCAATAGCCATGAATTGAAATAACTTAGCGGTAATGATGCTAAAGACCAGCAGATACAGGCTGGCGACTGCTCTTTATTAGCTATTCCTTTATTGAATCGGAATTCCTCTCCTTGTAGAATTTACTTGCGCCATAAGCTACTCCCATTGCTAATAATATACAGAGGCCACCTCCAATAGGCGCACCTCCACCAACCGGTTCATTTAAACCACCAGGATTGCTGCCACCATTTGGGTGTGGCGGGACTTGTGCCATCATTAGTATAGGTGTTGAAACAAGGAGGATTGCGATTAGTATTATTCTTAATTTACGTTTCATGATATGTTGTTTTTTTAGTTAATTTTAAAAAAGTGCCAAAGTGCTAAGGGACAAGGGAAAAGGGACTTGGGTTTTATTCACTTCGTTCATGAGATCGCTACGCTAAGTTGCATTTATTTTTGCATTTTTCATTTACCCCCTGTCCCGTTTCCCATTTCACGCTACTTCACAAAAACCTTCCTCACTACTGTTGCATTATCCATAATCACCTTCACAATATAATTCCCGGTATTATCAAGATCAACCCTGTTCGATCCATGTGCTGAAAGTACAGAGGCTACCAAGTGTCCTGAAATATTATATATGTAAATATCACCCTTAACCTGACCTTTCAGATTGATGTACGCTGTTTTTTGATAGCTGAAGATATTGGCGAATGAATTCTCCGTTTCGCTTATTGACAGTGAACCGAAATGCAACACAAACCGTTGCTCATTCTCCCCTGGGAAATAACTAAAGGAATAAGACACTTTCAGCAGATCGGTAAAAGTGCCTGTTTTTGTGTCTTCAAGCGAGATAGCTGAGAATCCGTTCACTTCAGTGGCTGCAATGGTGTAAACGCCTTCCGTACTCACCCTCATACCAACAGGAACAGTGCTTGTTTCCGGCAGGGTATTAATGGCCAATGGGGTGCTTCCCAGCGAATACAATTGTGCTGCTCCATCGGCATCCCCAAAGAGTTTGTATGCATCATAACTCCCATCAAATTCTGCTGTGGCTTCAGGCAGGAATCTCACAACGGCTTCATCAATAAAACCATTACCTGAAACCTGCAGCCTTACGAGGTCATTTACTGTGTTTTTAAAGAACGGAGTTGCATTATGAACCCTGACATCATTGTACATTGACAGGGCTCCGGAACCCACATCTGCCACATTCACAAAGAATCCCTGGCCTGGAGCAATATAGCGTGAGCCTCCATTATTTCCTACACCGCTAACATAGGCAGCCCAACCGCCAGCATTTTCAATATAGATAGCATTATTCAGATTATCCTTCGTCCACCCGGGAGAAGTAGCCCAGTCCCAATCGATGGAAGAAGGAAATGGATTACCCACCAGATTCCATCCGGAATTAAAGCCGGCATAGGTCCTGTAAAGGGATGTCGTGTAAAATCCGGTATTCAGAGGTCCGACATAATTTGCTTCGAATCCCGATTCATCACCCCAAAGTGCGAAACCTTTCATCGGGATAAGTGATCCTGTAGTTGGAGTAATGTCAGTAAATTGATTTGAAACTTCTGAATGTTCCTGCAGGTATTTATGCAAAAACATATTGGAAGTTTCACCGGCAACAGGGGCAGAAATAAGATGCCATTTATTACCTGTTATATCGCACTTTACAGAGGCTTCAATACCATCGGTGCCATTAATAACCGAACCGCCTGACTTTATCACAAGGGCGCCTGTTCCTGCACTATTGGAAAGAATACCGTTAACAGTTAATGCTTTGGATGAATTAATAGTAAAGACTAAGTTGGATGAATTAATAGTAAAGGCTTTGCCTGAACCAATCGTAAGATTGTTGCAAATGATGAGGTCGGATGTTAGTGTACATGCTCCATTTAGTATCGGGCTGTCGGCTGCGTCCCCGTTAAGCCCGCTGCCTGCACCTGGCACATCAGGGTTCACATTCCACCTGGCAGCATCTGACCAATTACCTGTGCCGGTAAAAATTGGGATGTTGGAGAAAGAACTTTCAGGTGATAAAGCCGTACCGGTTTCATTTGTTGCAAAACCCCTAAAATAAATTGTTGAACTTCTTGCAATACCTGTGACATTGAAGCTGATTACTCCATCTGCATCTAGTTCATCAAAGGCCTCCCCTTCATAATTTGAAGAAGTAAACCCACTGGATGTACTCCAATAAATACCCCGTTTTGAAATTGTACCGACCTTTGCCCCAATAGTAGCACCTAATGTTGCAGAGGACAATTTAATACTACCATTATCCACCGTGGGTAGAGTAACGGTTTCCAGGGCTGACATTTGTGGATTGCCGGACGATCCTTCCGCTGTATTATACATAATTTTCGCTCCGCCATTATCCCTGTATTCAAATACCCTGAACCAATATGTATTTGTTGCTAAGGGAGCCGAAATTGTGACATCAGAGCCGGTACCGTTATACACAACAACTTCTCCCGGACCATCGCCTGTATAACCAGCTTCGGGTGTAGGATTATAATTCTCTACAGGAAGAGTAAAACTCTTGATTGTATTCATTTTTAAAATCCGATGATTTCCTCCCCCATTGGTCCATGATAAATTAAGATGGGTGGCATCAATAGAAGAAATAACAATATCGTTTGCCTGGGTAGAAGGCGCATAAGGATCTTTTCCCGTTATAATAATAGATTTTATATATGACTTTGCACCTGATGCAATCGCACCATTGTTTACTGAGGTTGTTGATGTTTTGATCCAGCGCAGATATACTACTGTTTTGTTGTCGCAATCTGATGGTAAGATTGGGTTTGAGGATGGACTACTATAATTAATACTTCCAAGCACAAGTGCAGATCCATTGACTGGTGTCCAGAAAGAGTTGTCAATGCTCCATTCTACCTGAAAATTCTTTGGGCCGGTGGCTTCAGATTTTTGTGAATATGTCATATAAATATCAACATACCCTGTAGTTTTGAAACTCGTGTACCACCAATCTGTGTTTGCAGCTCCATCCCATAAAGTATTTGAAGCTCCAACTGAACTTCCTCCCCAGGCAGCAGTTCCACCTGTATTACATGAAAAGACAGAAACACCAGTATTTCCGGCTATTCCGCTGGTAGCAGTTCCATTGATTCCTAAAGTAAAACCAACAATTGTTGTATCCCCCCACCCCGCCTCTCCAATAAACAGCACAAAGAGCATAAGGAAAAATGGTTTCATTAATCTGGTAAAGATTTCGCGTTTCATAGAGCGTTGTTTTTAATGATTAATAATTTAAATTTATTGTCAGTTTTTGGCCAGCATTACCGAGATTTCCGGTGATAACAATCCCAGCCTTCCAAAAAGTCCTGCATGGCATTGTTTATAGTAGTTGGAACCCAAAGCAATTATCCTGCAATCCAAACAATAATTGTCAGAATTTAACTTGCTAAAGGTAATATGAAACAAGCGGCTGGCATGTAGCCGAAGACAAGGATTGCTTGTAGTTGTAGCATGAAAATGATTGTAGTCGAAACTACGATGGTGCTGTAATGAAACGATCTACATTCTGTTGCTCTGGCAGGTTTAATTCACTAATAATGAGAGGATATAAGAATTTTAATATTTGCAGAAGCGCACTGGCCTCCTGGCAACTGGAACCTGGATCTTTTTATTTGCAATTATTATTGTCCGGTTAAATTTATATAACGTCCCTGACGGGACTTATTGAGCTTTTAATCTTATTCTCTACCAGTATTTCGGCCCTACGGGACTGTCCCGTAGAGACGCAAAAAATAATAGGGTTTTATGAATTTCGATAATTTTAACCGTACAGTAGTGATTTGCAATGCTGAATTATTCACCCATGGTAAACCAGCAAAAGATCCAGCATAAAAGATCTATAGTTTGGAGAATATCTCCTTATGGTCATCAGCAGTAATTAATATGTCTTTTTTGATCGCATTTTTAAAATAGGCATCCCATAATTCATTAATATATGGTTTCTTGTTGTTGATGTATTGAATGGAAATTGAAAATCCATTGTTTCCAAAAAAGAGGAGAGAATCCTGATCATCCTGGACGTAAAATTCTTCATCAGATATTCTTCCGCTAATGTTATATTTTTTTTCTAACACCCCGATAAGTTGTTCACAATTTGCTTTCGAAATATCAGGGAATAAATATTCACCCATGAAAAATATATCATTCATAAAATAATATACTTCTACAATTTTATTATTGAACATTTCCGTTTTTAATCCAAGGATTTTTATAGTGCATTTGTCGGACAATTTATAAATATTGAAACAATTCGGGATAGTTTTTCCTTTTACGACTGCCAATTTTGTAAAAAACGGATAGGAGCCAAATGATATCTCGCTTTTTGTAGCATATACCTTTGTTTCAGGATTTATATCGATAAAATTGAAGCAATGAACAATCAAATCATCCTGAATGCAGGGAGGGTATGGATTCTTCAAAAATATTGTTTTGTGATATTTTATATAATTATAACTATAACTTCCATAAATATGCCGAATGAGTAAAAGCTTAATTGCTTTGTTATTGACAACTAATAGCATGAGCACAGTTGAAGCTAACAGAATTTCAATAATTATATGTATTTCCATGGCTGAATAAGTGAGTAGAAAGTTATAAAGTTTATAAAGTTTGTCAAGTTATCAAGTTTGTCAAGTTTGTCAGGTTTATCAAGTAGTATGTTGTGATATCGGGTTTATGTATAATAATTACAGGTTAAATAGTAGAATCTTGTACTAAATATTATAGGTGATTGCCATATACTCCGGCTACATGGATTCAGTATATTTTTCATTGCCAACATCATGTTCATCCTTATATTTCCGCCTTACATCCACTATCTGCTTAATACTGTAGCCTACTGCCATAATCATGAGCAGCAATGTACCTTCCCCTATTGGTGCGCCCCCCCCTGGAGGTGCATTACCACCCCCACCATGGGGACCACCGGGTGGTGGTGGCGGAGGGCCATCGGCATGGCTGGTATTCGTCATTACAAAAAAGGCGAGCAAAAGTGCGATAGTAAAAAAAGTCATCTTGGTGCGTTTCATAGGTATGAGTGTTTATTAGATTTTGCCAACAAGTTGTTGTCATTAATACTCGGGTAACTTCTTATATCTCGCAAAGGCGCAAAGGCGCAAGCTATTGGTTGTCAGCGCTATACGATAACAAAAGAGGCATATGTAACATATTGATAATTAGTATTTTACGAAACATTACAGGACTATTGTATCATTTAACAAATAATTTAGTATTGCTAACCCCTTCAGTAGTAATAATGCCCACAATGTAGATTCCCGTATGCCCCAGCATATTGATGCGCACAGGTTCACCGGCTACCAGCTTTGCAACGGCAACAGAACGTCCGGCCATGTCGCTTACTGTAACTTTCCCGCCCAGGTTCTGAGTTTGCATTACAGTGATATACCCATTCTGAGCATATATAGTAAAATCCTTAGCTTTATCCAGATTGGTTACAGAAGTTGCATCCTGGAAATGGAGCAGGAAACGGTCGTTATTATCGCTTGTAGCCGATGTAAATGTATAGGATGGATTGTCGTTCAGCTTCTGAAGAACACCCGTCTTTTTGTCTTCCAGCCTGATATACACATTCGGTGCAAAATTATTAATACCTTCGGCTGTAAGCGTATACATACCAGGTGTTCCGGGCAGGAATCCCAGCTGAACTGATCCATACATCTGCGAAAGAGGAAGTGTATTGATGGCCAGTTGTGTATTATCCGTTGTTACTGAATATAGTTCATGAATTGTAGTGTTGTAGCTAAAGAGTTTGTATGCATCGTAATCACCATCGAAATTCATAGTGGCCTGTTCGTAGAAACACACCCTGGCATCATCGCGCGAGTCATTTCCTTCAACCCATATATTAAGGACATTGCTGGTAAGCGGTGCATCTTTATAAAAAGTTGTCAAATTCTCTTGCACCCTGGCAGCATTGCCCATGGTTATTGTTTGGGTGCCCGAAGATTTTGCATGCACCATGAAACCCTGCATAGCCGGAATATAACGTGACCCACCGCTGTATGCCGTACCTATACCGCCTGTAAGTGCCACATAATACCTGTATCTTGGAATGTCATTTTCATAATAGTATAAAGCGTTATCCATCCCGCCGCCTTTTGTAACCCCATCCCAGTCAATTGCAGAAGGGAAGGGATTACCAAGCAGATTCCAGCCACCTCCGGAAGTACTGGTACAGTTCATCGTGAGGCCAGCTGCAGATGTATAGGGTACTCCGCTAAAATTTTTGGTCCTGATATCAGGGTAGGCTACCAGATAACCTTTTCCCTGAATAAAATTACTTTCGAAAGCTGGATTCCATGTATAGGGAGGAACATCCTCTAATTTAGTATTGATCCACATATTTGCTGGCTCATCCCAGGAGTAAAAATCATCCGTGGTATTTGAAAGAGCAACAAATTCAGTTCGGATTGCCTGGTTCACTACTGGTGACGAAAGAAAATGATACCTCCAATCGGTTGGGTTCTGAACAATATACGGCGTAAGGTAACGCTCGATTTTTGCAGTGCCACCGTTAGTGATTGTGATTGTTCCATTATCAATAAACGAAGCCGTACCGGTTTCATCCGATTTCAGCACCAGGCACTGGGCTGAATTCAAAGTGGTGGTTCCTGTTGCCGTTATGTATTTTCCAGCACTCAATGTTAGCACGCCCGATGAAATATTAAGCGCCGCAGTTGTGATATTATTGTGCACCGCTACACCTCCACTGGTATTTGAAATGGTTACGTTGTTAAAAACGGTTGGGGATGTCGTACCGCCAATGGTTTGGCCCGAAGTGCCATTGAAAGTAAAAGTACTTCCGGTGGTTGTAAACGTACCATCGTTAGTGAAGTTACCGCCAACCGCGTGGCTATAAGACCCGGCTGTAAACCCAGCCCCGGTATTGATAGAAAAGTTCCCTTTTGTAGTGAGTGCCCCGCCTGCCGATGCAGAGGTTCCAGCCACCGTTAGATTATAAAATCCTGTCGGAGAACCGTTTGGGTTCGTGATAGTCTGACCAGCGCCATAAAATGCAATGGTGTTTGCGTTTGTCGCAGCATTCAATTTTCCTGTTCCTGCCAAAGTCAAAGTACCTTCAATACCCATCACACTACCAGTAAGCATTGTAATAGAATTGGTAGTATTTACTGCAACATTCTTAAAAATTGTGCTACCGGCCATGTCTGCAGAAGCATTTGTAAACGTAACTGTACTACTACCTGCATTGAATGAACCTGTGTTAGCCCAGGCACCGGCTCCACCGGAAATGGTAAGCGACGGGGTTCCTGTGGTTGCATCTAAAATACCGCTAGATTGGATGGTCATGGAGACTATTGTTGTAGTGGTATTAGGCAATACCGGAGCATACGCCGTAGCCGGAATGATAACATTAGAAGAAGTTGTCGGCACGCCTCCTTCCCAGTTGCCTGGTAAGTTCCAGTCGGTTGGGCCGGATGGGCTTCCGCCAAGCCATGTACATGTATTACCCGTATTTTTGTCACCCAGTGTCCATAAATGATCATCTGGAGTAGCGACACCCAGAAAGACAAGACCAACATTGCTGAAACCTATCCAATTGTTAGTCGTATTATTGTCCGTCCGTCCGTGGTCGTGTGTTAGTCCGGCATAAGGTCCCGATGTATGATAATCGAAAAAATCCAGATTTGCTTCAGTCGCACCATGCAGCTCACTATCCAGGTAATGGGCATTAAAACGTAAGCGTGTATCTGCGGTGCCACCCGTCTGGGTAACATCATAATAGCGCCATATCCCTACATTTGCTCCCATCCACGATGGTTCAGAGGAAGTCAGATACACTTCCAAAGTTACCGAAGAGGGCAATGGCCCTGTACTAAAATTCATCAGGGTGTATTGGTTTCCAAAGGTATAATTTGTGTTTAAAGCGAAAGATGTACGGGTTATATATCCACTTACATCTCCGGTTCCAGTGGTTGTTGCAGAAGAACCCATAAAAAGTTGGTATGGATCTGTCATGCTCAAGCAACCTTGAGTTCCGGAAGCATTGGCACTTTGCAAATTGAGCGTGTTATTCACCGTTTGACTTGCATTAGCCGTTACACCAAATGTATTGTTTATTGTCAATTTATTAAAGGTGTTGGCACCGGTTATTGTTTGGGCTGATGTACCATTAAAAGTTACTGTGCTGTTGCCAGTGCCAGCGAGAAAAGCACCACCATTGTTCGACCAATTGCCCTTCAGGTTAGTGTTTGCGCCTGCTGTGAACGTTCCTGAAGTAAGGGTCGCATTGCCGCTAACAGTTAAGGTACCAGGAGGTGTAAAATTTCCGCTGGTTTCTGTCAGATTATTCACTATAAGGGTAGTAATGGCTCCGCCAACACTTAATGTTGCAGAACCTTTATCAATGAGGATATTATTAAATGCCTGGCTTGCAATCGAACCATTAATTGACTGTGCCGTAGTGGTGCTGTTAAAGACAATGGTGCCGGTGGAAACGTCAAAATATCCGCCGTTGTTGGTCCAATCACCTGCAACCGAATGTGTGAAAGTAGAAGCATTAAATGATCCGGAGGTTAAAGTTACATTTCCGGTTATGGTCATAGCTCCTCCGGCAGTGACTCCAGCTGTGCCGGAAACAGTGAAATTACCATGAACAGACATTGCCGAAGAAGGCAAGGTTTCATTTCCGTTACCACTGAAGGTAAGATTATGATAATTTGGGGTGCCGTCGGGAAGCAAAATAGTCTGGTCTCCTTCACCATTGTATTCGACGGTGGCATCATAGGTGTCTGCATACCACTTACCTGTTTCGGAACCTGTCCGGGAAATGGTTTCTGCAATTTTCATCGTATTGCCGGTCATATTGGTTATATCGGCTCCATCACTGATTTCTACGTTATAAAACCTCGCATTACCGGAGATGGTCGTTCCTGGCATCGAAAAAATCACGGTGCTTGTGCCCGGGTCGTTTCCTGCTGCATTCTGATCATCCCAGCCACCGCTAAGGCTGTTTTTAATCGTAAGGGTATTGCTACCCATATCCAGGCTTCCTCCCGATTCAAAGGAAATTGAGTTTATTGTTATACCACCTGAGGGTAAAATAGGGTAAAAGCTAGCGCCACCAGGTATAATAACATGATCCGTTACAACAGGAGCAAGTCCGGAAGACCAGTTTCCACCGTCAGTCCAGTCAGTACTGCTGGCTGTTGTAAGCCATGTTTCAACCCCTGCTGTGGCATCACCTATTGTAAAGATTGTGCGGTAATCTGTATGCTGAAAATAATCGAACGGGATATTCGCCATACCTACATAATAATTGGTTGTAATATCGTAAACCGAGCGGCCATGTTCATCGGGGGTAGCAGAGCCACCACCTATGTCATAATCGAATGTTATCATGTTTGCAGGTATATTCGCCTGTATTTCAGAAGGCAGGTAATGGAAGAGTGCTGCAACCGTACCACCACTGCCACCTGTGGCAACAATTTCATACGTCCTTTGAAGGCCGGCTGTTTTTCCTACAGAAGCTGTTCCAATGGTAATGGTTACTGAAGCCGCTGTTG
>Ga0268283_1001566_pt1 | contig 11011 bp, 7 predicted proteins | sample saktaG_13_FD_190140 | JGI IMG/M metagenome (GOLD analysis project Ga0268283, IMG submission 190140) | Saline water microbial communities from Sakinaw Lake, British Columbia, Canada - sak_2013_06_06_36m | ecosystem: Environmental > Aquatic > Non-marine Saline and Alkaline > Saline ... | reverse complement strand
TCATTCAAAGTATTCCGGCCTGCTCGTTCATTGTCAATGAACATTTGCTGTATTCTTCCGGATTGAGGGCTCCTCCCGCCGTATAATTTCCTTTTTCAGACCATTTCTCAAAGACAATCACCAACTGGGATCCTCCCGTTGGGGTCGTTAGTAATTTTTACCTGTAATATTTATTGATTATGAAAAAAGATTTATTCATTCGCCTGTTTACCATGATGATGGTTTCATTGAGTTTATCAACCCTTTCCCCTGCATCGGTAATTCCTGATACCGTCAGGCTTTCGGCCGGCTATGCCAACGAAGTTTATTATAATATGGACGGGGGCATTGTCCAGACTTCTCCCCGCAACCAATGGGATATTGCTTTCCGCACCAGGAAACGGAGTTCAAGTATCATTACAAACGATGGAACCGGAGTCGTGCTGTATACCTATCCCAAGGCGGATACCAGCGGATGGGCCGGTGTGGATACCAGCGGACTGTATAACTGGCCGCGCATGTTCAACGATCCCTGTGACTGGGAAAACGGAGCTTTTTCACGCAATGCAAAGGGTCACCCTGATTATGGCTGGGCAAAATACAATGAAATAACGCATGACCTGATCGGAGATTCCCTTTTTGTCATCAAACTACGCGATGGAAGCTTTAAAAAGCTCTGGATCATTAAGAAATATTCTTCCGAAGATATCTATTATTTCCGTTATGCAGACCTTAACGGCGCCGAAGAGCAGACGTTCAACCTGGATCTCAGCAGCCTGACCGCCACCGATTATTACGGATTTTCTATGGAAACCAATTTGCCGGTTTCTTTTGAACCCCCGACAAGTGCCTGGGATCTTCTTTTTACCAAATACATGTCGGTTCAGACAGATGGTTCTCCTTATCTTGTTACAGGGGTGTTAAGCAATCAGGGCGGGAAAGCCAAGAAGTTTCACCCGGTTGCCCCCGATTATTTTGATTTTGGTCCACAGACCTGGGATTCCACGCGCTCTTCCATCGGCTGGGACTGGAAAGTTTTTAACATGAATACATTTACTTACCAAATGGTCGACTCTCTGGTTTATTTTGTGAAAGCCATGAACGGGGATATTTATAAACTTACTTTCACAGGATTTCAGGGAAGCACCAGCGGTCTTATTTCATTTGACAAGGAAATGGTGGCCGGAGCCGGCATCCAGGAAGGAATCAATCATCAGGCTTCGCTCACCGTTTTTCCGAATCCTGTCAAAGATGTTTTAACACTCCGGCTTAATGCCTATTCCGGAGAGGATATTTCAGTTTTTCTTACAGATCTGTCGGGCAGACAACTTCGCGCAGATCACCCGGGACGCATGGCTGATAGCCAGTACAAGATGGATGTTTCTGGATTAAATCCAGGCGTTTATTTCGTAAGGGTAGCGTCTTCTTCTCTAAATGGCGTTTCGAAGATCATCATTCAGCGTTAATGAAGGGAAGAAGCATTATCAGTAAGTTAACCGGTTTTTCATTTTCCCTGTTGATGTCGCTGGTCGTAGTCGTCGCAGCCTACGGCCAGCATCAGCAGGCTTTGATCCGTGTAACAGATCAAAAAAGCAATGAACCCGTCGCTTTCGCCCATGTATGCCTGGAAGGCATTCAGAGCGGTGAGCCAAAGTACAGCCTGACGGGCTTGGACGGGTTGGCAGTCAATACCAGCAGGGAGATTTCAAAAATAGCCATCAGCTATGTGGGCTATGCCACTTTTACCGATACCCTTCGGCCGGGACAGTCGCTGGAAGTGCAATTGAGGCCAAGTATGCTGAATATGGATGAAGTGGTGGTGACGGCCCAGTATGTTCCTGAAAAAGCAGATAAATCAATCTATAAGGTCGCGGTCATCAATTCAAGGCAGATCGAGCAGAAAGCGGCTACCAACATGGCCGACTTGCTGAAGGATCAGTCAGGCATGCGGGTCAACCAGGACCCTGTGTTCGGAACCAGCCTGAGGATGCAGGGTTTGTCGGGGGAAAATGTAAAATTTCTGATGGATGGGGTTCCCATGATCGGGCGGATGAACGGAAATTTTGATCTGAATCAGATCAACCTTTACAATGTTGACCATGTGGAAATCATCGAAGGCCCGATGTCGGTAATATACGGCAGCAACGCCCTGGCCGGAGTGATCAATATCATCACGAAGGAAAATAAATCCTCTCTGCTCAATACCACTGCCAACGCCTACCTTGAATCGGCAGGCGTTTATAATTTTGACGGCTCCGTATCTTTCAATAAAAAGAAACACGGGTTTTCTGTGGAAGGGGGAAGAAATTTTTTCGGCGGTTATTCGCCGGTCGATACCAGCCGTTCCCAGGCTTTCAAACCCCGGCGCCAGTTTTTTTTTGACGGGTATTATGCGTTTAGCGCTGATAAATTCAGAATCAAGATAGCCGGTGATTATTTCAATGAACGCATCATAGACAAAGGCTCCCTGCTGAGCCCGTATTTTGAAACCGCTTTTGATAACGAATTTACAACGATACGGTATTCTGTCAGGACTGATGCTTCCCTGAAGCTGGGCCGGAAGCATTTTATCAGCTTTCTGGCTTCCTATTCAACCTGGAACAGAATCAGGCAGACATTTTTTAATGATCTCACCACCCTTACCAAAACTCCCGTTCAGCAATCCTGGGCTCAGGATACCAACAGCATCCATTCCATCATCGTGAGGGGGACTTTTGCCAGAAACGATCCCGGTAAAAAACTGAATTACCAGGCTGGTTTTGATGTGGATGATGAAACCGGGACCGGGGAGAAAATCGAAGGCAACAAAAAGGAAATAGGCGATTATGCCGGATTTCTGAGCGTAAGGTACGATCCGGTCAAATCGGTGTCCCTGCAGCCGGGTTTAAGATTTATATACAATACCAGATTCAAAGCGCCCCTCGTGTACGCTTTTAGCGCAAGGTGGGCCATCCTTGACCATCTCGCCGTGAGGTTCTCGTATTCTCACGGGTTCAGGGCTCCTTCCATCAAGGAACTTTATCTTGTATTCGTGGATGTCAATCACAACATTGTGGGCAACCCTGACTTGAAATCTGAAACCTCCGACAACCTCAATCTGAATCTGAGTTCTGGTAAGGAAAACAAGAAAACCGCATTCAACGCGGATCTAACGGTTTTTTATAATTTTATCCGCAATGTAATCCTGCTGGCCAGGGAAAATTCATTTTCAACTGCATACACTTATCAGAATATTAGCAGATTCAGGACTGCTGGATTCCAGCTGGGCTGTGCATATGCTTTATACCCTGCGTTAAAAGTACAGCTTGGTTTTTCTTTAACCGGGATCACGGGCAGTCCGGATACAAAAATTCCGTTTGAACCCTTTAAATGGTCGCCGGAACTGACCCTGAGTCCGTCGTACCGGTTCATCAAACCCGACCTTACGTTATCTTTCTATTATAAATATACGGGTCGTTCACCCCAGCTGGGCATGGATGAAAATAAGGTGGGCTGGCAATGGATTGAAGCCTATCATACCCTTGATTTCACCGCGGGAAAAGGATTCTGGAATAACAGAATCCGCCTTTCGGCCGGTGTTAAGAATATTTTTAATACCACCACCATTCCCACTTCGGGAGTTTCAGTCGGGGGAGGGCATGGAGGGAGCGCCGACGGGGGTATGAATATTGCCTGGGGGCGGACCGTTTTCGTTAAATTATTATTTCAATTCAATCAATACAAATGATACGGTATTTTTTTCTCACATGGATTCTTGCAGCGGCCTTTCTTCTTCAGTCATGTTTCAAGAAAGACGAAATGATCTCACCCCATCCGAGGGGGGATGTCAGAACGGATACGATTGCAATGACGGGAAGTTACCTGTATCAGGTTTATTTCAGCCTGGACTCCGGAAAGGTGATCGGTGAAAATGTGAAAACGGTCAGCGATCTGGGTTTCGAATGCAGTCAGGCCGGCTGGCATATCATTTTAAATACCAGTGATTTCATGAAGGCTGCCGATCTGGGGGAAGTTCAGTTTGGCGCAGCGCATGATACCCTGGGAAGGAAACTGAAATTCGATAAATCAGACGGAAATCCTGATTCTACGGCCATCGGAACATGGTTTGAAATTTCGGGAAACGATACGGTCTCAAATAAACATGTATATGCCATCAGCCGTGGATTGGATGAAAAGGGTAATCCGCTTGGTCTTTACCAGATTATTTTCGACAGCCTGAAGCAGGGAACCTATTATTTCCGTTATGCCCTCCTTGGCGGAGGAAATCAGTATCAGGGCAGGGTGGGCAAGGATCCCTCTGTCAATTATCTGTTTTTCAGCCTGAAAGCAGGAACGATCTGCCACCTGGAACCCCCGGCCTCAGATTATGAGCTGGTATTTACTCAATATACCACCTTGCTTTTTACCGATGCCGGGGCGGCGTATCCTTATCTCGTGACCGGATTGCTTATTAACCGCAAGGGCGTTGAAGTTGCGACCGATTCTGTCCACCCGTTTTCAGTGCTGGAACGCAGTCTGGCATTGACCCTGGACTACTCCAAAGCGCTTGACGTCATCGGATACGACTGGAAATTTTACAATTTCGATTCAGGGGCTTATACCATTCGTCCGAACCTCAGTTTTGTAATCCGTAATTCACGGGGATTGCTGATCAAGCTCCGATTTATCGGATTTTACAATAAAAACGGTGAGAAAGGTTACCCTGCGATCGAATACCAGGTATTATAAAACAATGAACTTCTCAGATACCGCCTTATCCCTTGCTTTTATAATAACGCAGTACATTCCGGCCGGCAGGTTACGGATGCCGAGTACACAGGGCTGATCGGTATTTTCACTCCTGAAAACGGTTTTCCCCGTCACGCTTACGATCAGAATTTCTCCGGCTTCCAATGATTTGCTCCAGTTCAGGCTGATTTTTTCAGTGGCAGGATTGGGATATACGGTCAGAAGTTTTGATTCAGGGTCAATACCTTGTATGCCGAGTGGATATTCACGATAATCCACGGCAATGGCATCGCTGCTGATCCCGGTAGGATAGGAAGTGATGGAATCGCCCGAAAGGTTGGTAACGAGGCAGGTGCCGGGTGACACATAATCGCCGGAATTTACATAAAGCCTGTCATTCACCGTATCCAGGGCAGCGGAGGTTATATAACGGAAAAATGCTGATCCCGGATCAGGAACAAGGGTGGTGTCGGCTATTACCATGGTATTCAGATCCATGGAGCCGATTCCGTATTTCAGCCCGAAATAAAGCAGCCCGTTTTTGATACCTGTCCCGTTCCCCACATTCAGATTCAGGACGGTATTGGAAAAAGTCTGATCGGTAATATTGTAATTTGTGATGCTTCCGACCTCAGGGGTGGCATAAGGCGATTTGTTTACCGTGATGATATGGTTGTGGAAAGGATAGATTTGCATGATCCCGATGGCATCGGCTCCAAAACTGATTTCTCTTTGAAGGGTCCATCCGGCGGTTTCTATGACCGCAAGTTTCCCTTCTGTGCCCATCCAGCCTCCGTTCACGGCTACATAAACCGTATCCTGAACGGCTGCAATGCCACCGCAATCTCCTCCGATCCCTTCAACCCTGGCCACCAGGCTCAGGTCGGTGGTATCGAGCACTTCCAGGAAATATTGAGAAACGGGATATTGTTTTGAAACCAGGAGCTTATCGCCCAGCAAATAAATCCTGCTCAGTCCTGAATCAGCGACTGCTGCCATGCGCGAGAAATTATTGAGGTCATATTTGATGATGGAGTCCTGGGAAGCTACATAAGCAGCATGCCGGCTGATGCAAATATCCTGGGATGACTGGGTATAAATGGTGTTAAAAATACTCACCGACTGCGATTGTAAATTGTAGGCCTGCAGGGTTACAAAATCCTGAAAGGGAGGCGTGTATTCGAAGTTCCCGCTATTGGAGGTGATGACCTGCTTAACCCATGGAACACCTTGCCCCTGTGTAAAAGACGTTGCGAAAAAACCAAAGCAAACGGTCAGCATTGCGATAAAACTACACTTTCTCATTTTTTAACATTAAAGGTGAATTGATTTCATTTTTGATTATCCGGTAGCGATCTTTTCAGCATCATTCGACTCCTTGACTTTTAACCCGAAAGCAAAGATAACTGAATATGGCAGGTCTTCTGGCTTACTCAGTCTTCCGATGTCTTCCCGCCGTTTAAAACCTGGCAGTGACCATGAGCGCACGAAAGACCATTCATGAGCTTACAGCTGCGGGAACAGCCCCGGTTTTCCACCGGATTCCCTTTTTACTTTTTCTGAAGGTCTTCAGGAAAAGTACCAATAACAGTATGGCAAAATTATAAAAATTTTTGAAATTCCGGGATTTTTAAAAAGGCTGGTTTAAGCCGACATACAATCCATAATCATGGCGTGATATTGCCAGGTTCAATCCCACGCGAACATTACGCGAACGGATCACTGTGAGGTACAAACCCACGCCTCCCGAATGAAGCCAGACAGATTGTCCGAAATCACTGATTTGTCCGAATATTTTCCCGCTGCCCAGAAATCCCGTGATGCTGATGAATTTCCACAGGTCATAACGTATTTCAAGCTGGGCGTTGACTTCCGAATGATTCACATATTTTCCATGCGTATAGCCCCTGAAACCATCGCCGGAACCAAAGTTTGCCAGTTGATAATAAGGGACATCCCCCCAGCTTCCCTGCATGAAGAACCGCCAGGCAAGAATGAGTTTTTTTGAGTGGGGCAGCAGCTTGTGGTAACCGCTTACAAATCCGGATATCAGGAAATAATCATGATCGCCCAGTAGCCAGTGGCTTCCGAAATGGAAGTTCAGATGGGAGTAGAAACCCCTGGAAGACCAGAAGATATCATCCCGGTTATCCCATACAAAACCGGGAATCAGTTGACTTTCCGAATGGGTGCCGGTATCCACCCCTGCTTTATTTACTGCTGAGGAGGCGGTGGAATCCACTCCCCTCAGATTAATATTAAAATAGGAATATTCAAGCCCTCCATATAAACCGGAATATATTTTTCTATATCCGCTGAGGGTAAAAATGAAGGTTTTTTGATTGACAAAAACATAATCATTATTTCTCACTACCGCGGTATCTCTCGCAATCCCAAAGAATTTTGTCCGCAAATCACCATACCCGATGCTGGAAATCATCCGCCATTTATTCTGGCCGAAATATAAATTCTGCTGGGCTGCAATGAACCAGCTTCCATAAAAATTCATATATAAAAGCGCCGAAGTGGAAGAGGGGGGTGAAAGGCTGTCCTTTCTGCTCACATTATAGGTAAACATAGGCAGAATCGCGAATCCCAGGTTGGTAGCGGAATTATAAACCGGACCGGGAACAATCACGAAGTTGAGGTTGGTATTCATCTTTTTCAATACCGCTTCGACAATGACAATACTGTCTCCTTCAATTATTTTCTGCTGGCCGTTGACTTTTATGAAAACCATCCATAAGACCATCAGGAACAATAATTTCCGGCTTGACTGAAACATAATAAACCCCTACTTAACTTACAAAGTTAACAAAGCAATTTATTTTTTGGTCTGTTTCATGGATTTGAAGAAATTGTTTATACTTTTAGCTTTCCATTAAGGAATTGAATTTTATGGCATTTCCGATCTCCCCTGATGAGCTGAACCTTTTATTGTTCGAGCAGTCACCCGATGGGATTTTCATTGATGACGGCAATGGAAACCTGATCGAAGTCAATACCACTTTGTGCCGATGGATGGGATACTCCAAGAAGGAGTTTCAAGGGCTGACCATTGCCGATCTTGTGGGGAAAGAGATCCTTAATACGGATCCCCTGCAGATGGATACCTTAAAATCAGGAAAAACGGTGGTAAAGGAACGGAGCCTGAAGTGTAAAAACGGAGATTTTCTGCCAGTCGAACTGACAGCCCGGAATTTACCTGACGGAAAGATCCTGGTCCATGTACGCGATATCACCCAACGAAGAAAAAATGCCGTGATTTCAAACCTTATTTCCGAAATTCAATCCCTTTTACTGCACGGGAAAGATCTGGAAGCCATTTATAAATTGGTGGCGGAGAAAATTCATGAACTGATCAAGCATGGCGTTGTACTGACTTCCATGCTGAATGAAGCGACAGGAACCTTTAAACTGGTTTCGGTAGCCGGTTTGGGGATTCCGCTGCGGAATCTTACAGACATGATTGGTTTTGATCCTCTGAATGTGGAATACACCCTTGACAGGATGACCGATCATGAAATGGAATTGTACCGCAGCGGAAAGTTTGAAAGGATTGAAGAAGGGATCCATGCCTTATCGACCCGCCGGATTCCAAAACCCCTTGCCTTGTCCATTGAAAAATTGCTCGGTATCCGGGCCGTATATACCATGGGGTTCGTCAGGAACGGAAAGCACCTGGGGGGAATGTTTATCCTTTCAAAAGGAGATATTTCAATGTTTCTTGACAGCATCAGTGTGATCATGAACCAGGCTTCGATCACGATTAACCGCATCAAGGCTGAAAAAGCATTGCTTGAGAGCGAGGAGAAATACCGTCAGATTGCCGAAAACACCTCGGATGTGATCTGGATGATGGATATGAGTTTACATTACACTTATGTGAGTCCTTCGATTTTCCGTCAGCGTGGCTTTACTCCTGAAGAATTTCTGAAGCTTCAACCGGAAGAAATTTTCAGTGAAGCCTCCTACAAAAAAATACTTAAGGCGTACAGCGACCACATGGAGGGCTATAAAAAGGGCCTGATTACCCGCGATGTGAATATGACGCTTGAACTCGAGCATAAGTGTAAGGATGGAACCCTTCGTACTACCGAAGTTCTTTTAAAGCCAATGTTCAATAAAGGAAATGAAATGATCGGGATTCATGGTGTTTCCCGCGATATTTCGGAACGAAGACAGAACGAAGAGAAGATACGGGAAATGGAAGAAAGATTCCGGCTGGCATTTCAAACCAGTCCGGATGCCATTAATATCAACAGGTTATCGGATGGATTATACATTGATGTGAATGATGGATTTACCCGTCTTACCCAATATGCCTCCGGAGAAGTCATTGGGAAAACCTCCTGGGAAATCAATATATGGGCCGATGTTCGCGACCGGGAAGAATTGGTCAGGCAACTTGTTAAAAACGGAACGGTCATTAATTTTGAAGCCGGGTTCAGGTTCAGGGATGGAACCATTCATGCCGGACTGATGTCGGCAACCCTGATCAGGCTTAAAGGTGTTCCGCATATCATTTCTATTACCCGCGACATCGAGGAGATTAAGAAAGCGGCGGATGAACTCAGGCAGGCTAAAGAAAATGCCGAGGAAAGTTCCAGGCTGAAAACCGCATTCCTGAACAATATTTCGCATGAGGTAAGGACACCCATGAACGCCATTTTAGGTTTCACGGGTCTTTTACAATCAGAAGATTGTACCAGGGAGGAGAAAGACCGGTATTTCGGAATCGTCAATTCCAATTCCCGTCAATTGCTGAGCATCATTGATGATGTGCTTGAAATATCACGGATGGACTGTGGGAAGATTCCGGTCAATCCCAGCAGCTTTTCGCTTCATGAACTGATGGTGGATATTCATCTTTCCATGTCGGAGCTGACCAAAAACAAGCTTGTGAAAATTCTTTTCAGGGCCAATGGAAATTCCGCAGACGATAACATTACAGCCGATCATGAAAAAATAAGGCAGGTGATTACCGGCTTGATTTCAAATGCAATCAAATATACCCCGTCAGGGGAGATCACTTTTGGGTACTCAAACAAAAAGGAAAAGGTTGAATTTTATGTGAAAGATACTGGTATCGGGATCGATCCGTCGGAATTTCATAAAATCTTTGAAAGGTTTTACCAGGCTAAGCGCGTTAACCATGAAGAAACCAGGGGAACCGGACTCGGACTCAGTATCGCCAAGGGACTTGTGGAGATGATGGGAGGGGAAATCAGCGTCGATTCGGCTCCGGGCCAGGGTTCCATTTTCACTTTCACGGTTCCGCTTGCTGAAGTTGATCAAAAATTCCCCGGCCGGGACGTGACATCCTATTTAAACAAATAATTTCTTTCTGTTTGAAAACAATTCTGGAAAACCAGCCTAACTTCCGCGACCTGGGCGGAATCATAACCGTGGACGGACACCGGGTAAAACCCGGCTTGCTTTTCAGGAGCGGGGAATTGTACACGGTTTCGGATGCTGACATGCTTCGTCTTGAGCAGATGAATCTTGCCATGAACATTGATTTGAGGGCACAAAGGGAAATAACAAAAAGACCTGATAAAAAAATCAGTACCGTAAAGGAAATACATCATATCGGCATTCATGATGCCGCCCGTGATAAGGCAGAGCAGTTCTTTGCGCAAAATGATGCAAACGGACTTGAAACCGTCCTGATTCAGGATTACCGGCGAATGGTCAGACATCACCAGCATGATTTCCGTAAATTTCTCCACATCCTGGCCGTTACCGAAAACCTGCCCCTGGTATATCATTGCGCTGCAGGGAAAGACCGTACGGGACTGGCGACGGTATTCCTTTTAAAAGCGCTGGGGGTTGACCTGCCGGCAATCTGGGATGATTATCTGGCGAGTAACCGGTATGCCGCAACCTTCACCGAAAAAATCATCAGAAAGCTCAATGATACAGGAAAGAACGGTGAGATTTTACGCCCCCTGCTGGAAGTCAGGAAGGAATACCTGGATGCCGCCCTGAATGAAATCGACATTCATTACGGAGGACTGGAGGATTTTGTCCGCGATATTCTGAAAGCGGATTCCGGGATGTTGAGAAAAAAGTACCTGGAATAATATTTTTAGCCACCTCAACCCCCGGCCCCTTCTCCTGAAGGAGGGACACTTCATCCCCCGGCCCCTTCTCCTTCCGGGGTTGAGGTGCTTCACTCCACCACCACCTTCTGATTTCCCACTTCCTTGCTGTTATACAGCAGCCTGAAAACATACATCCCCTTTCGCCAGTTTGAAACATCCAGGTTGAGTTCGGTTTCGGAGCGGGGAACATCTTTTTC
>Ga0268283_1001565_pt1 | contig 11013 bp, 15 predicted proteins | sample saktaG_13_FD_190140 | JGI IMG/M metagenome (GOLD analysis project Ga0268283, IMG submission 190140) | Saline water microbial communities from Sakinaw Lake, British Columbia, Canada - sak_2013_06_06_36m | ecosystem: Environmental > Aquatic > Non-marine Saline and Alkaline > Saline ... | reverse complement strand
AAGAATAATTTTACAGGCACCAATAGCCATTGACCGTTCTTTAACATTTTGTCCTCAGAAAATCCCCCTCAGAAGAGGGGGTCAGGTTGGCCGGAATGAGGGGTCAGGTTGGCCGGAATAAACACATGGCAAAGAGTTTGGATGTACTGGCATAAAGAACCTTAAATCCGAGCATACAGGCCTGGTTGCCAAGTGCCGAGGCAACATAGCTCTTTCCGATACCAGTACTCCCTGTAATGAGTATGTTCTCGTTTTTTTCGATAAAGGCGCATTCAGCAAAACGGTTCATAAGGTTCTTGTCCAGGTTACGCTCTATTTTAAAGTCGATCAGCTCGACATCAGCCCTATAGCGGAAACGGGCTGTACGGATACGACGTTCAATTCGCCGGTTATTGCGGTCATCCCACTCCGATTCGATCAAAAAAGAGATCATTTCATCGGCTGTAAGATTAACTTTCCCGCCATCTTCCAGACTGGTTTTGAAGGCGCTGGCCATGCCATGCAACTTCATTTGTTTCATTTTCTGCAGGATTGCTTCGTTCATGATTTATCTGTTTTTAGGTGATTGGGTTTTAGGTGAACTCACCCTATCCGATCAGTATCTGATTGACCGGACAAGATGAGTATTCATTCTACCATTATGCATAATAAGTGTTGCCGCGGATATTACCGTGTTTTGGCATAGATACACGATCATTATCCGGATCTATGGGCACACTGTCAAGATGCTTATCCAGAATGGCCAGGATGGTTTTATAGCTGTAGTCCTCATAGAAGTTGGCCCGCAGACATGCTGCATTGAGCCGTTCGTTACCGACTTTGGATGCATAGTTCAGGATGCCCTGGCAGGTTTTGTAGGCTTGCTCCGGGTGCTGTCTTCGCATCAGGATCTCGGTGATGTACTTCTCGGTCTGTTCTCCGATTGCCTTTGCCCGTTCAAGGAACTTCTCCGGGGTCCAGTCTGATTGGAACTTGTGTTTGGTTGCAAGGTGATCTTCAACCGTGGTGAACATAAATGGCCTGCGGTTGCGCTTGTGCGTGGCAATATGTTCATAGCGATAATAAATATCCACCTGGCCCTGACTGTACAGGATGCTGACTTTCTTGCCGATAAAGTGATAAGGGACACTGTAATAATGCTTGTCCTCACCCAGGCATACATAGTTGTTTTTTGACACTGTTGCAATCCGTTTGTTTTTCAGTTCATAACGATACAGTGACAATGGCTGCAGCACTGAGCGCTCGATCTCTTCAAACATCTGACGTCGACTATAAGGACGGCCCCTGAGCGGATTATTGTTGTGGATATCCAGCAACACCCATATCGCATTGTTCAACGCTTCAATCGAAGTAAAATCCTTCTCCCGGATAATCGTATAAATCACCTGGTAGATAATTTTAACGGCTCCCTCAACCAGTGCTTTGTGCCGTGGCTTATAGGGCCCGGCCGGAAGTGCAGTCATTTTGTAGTGTTCTACAAAGTCCCGGAACGATTCATTGAGCGTTGGCTCATATTTATCGCTCTTGATAACAGCAGACTTCAGGTTATCCGGAACAATGGCCTGGGGAGCGCCTCCGAAGTAATGCAGCGCATTTTCACAAGCCCAGATAAAGTCTTCCTTGCGCTGGGTCATCGTCGCTTCTACATAGGTCAGTTGGCTTGCTCCAAGAATAGCGACAAAAACTTCCACCTTGCATACTTCGCCAGTATGAGGATCTATGATCTGCAGCTTCTCCCCGGCATAGTCCACATACATCTTGTCACCAACCTTATGATCAATGTGCATCGTTGCATTGGTACGTTTCGACCATTGCCGGTAATGGTGATTAAACTGGGTGTGTTTAAAACCATCCGGATTTGTTTTTAGATAATCCTTCCAGAGCTTATGCAGGGTATTGCCCTTCTTCTTCAACGCTTTATCTACCTCTGGAAAGTAGGATATCAGCTCTTTTAGGCGATGTTCCGGTTCTTTAACCGCCTTGGATAAAAATAGCTGTTCCAGTTCACCGTCCTTTAAGCACAGGATCTCTTCCAGCGATTTGTCCATAGCGATAAACTGCCGGATGTAACTCTTTACGGAGTTGCGCGATACGACAGCCCTGAGGCTAATCTGTAATTTAGGAACACCCTCGGTGTACCATTGCAAAATCTGTTTAACTTTGTTCATAGCGATTAAGTTGTTTGACATAAATGGTTAGTATTGAGAAAATAGTTCCTCGCAACAATAACTATTTACGCTGTCCTTAATCGATAAAATCTATGAAAATAGGTGGTCAATTTACTCCGGAAACGGGGTGGTCTGTTTGCTCCGGAAAACAACCAAAATGGGACCTGTTTAGTGATGGTCAATTTGCTCCGGAATCAGGTGGTCAATTTGACCGGATTCTCCAGTAATATCTGGCGTTATCAAGAATTACATAAACCTTGCCCATTGGCTGTTTTTGAAGCATTTCTTTCAATAAACTTACAGTCGACTGAGCATTTATCATTTCCGTTTCCTGAATAATAACCGAATGATCTTCGAGATTATAAGCGCCATTCAGATTAATCCTTTGCCGACCCGTATTGGCTTTCAGCACCATATCCTTTCCTTTCCTGATCCATCCATAAGCGGGCTGGGAGTTATGCATTGGATGTACCCCGTCCATGAAGTAGATTCTGTCCTCTGGGGCTTTCTTCTTTTGGAGTCTTCTGTATTTCTTGATAAAAGCCTTCTGTGCCTCAATATCCGCTTTGCCAGGAATGTGTTTGGGCTTCTTGTAGGTAAAATTCAACTGGTGCAAAAGACTTGTCATTCCTTTGGGAGTGTACTTTACCTTAAACGTTTTCTTTACAAATGCGCAAATCTCTTTCGCCGTAAGGTACATCGTGCATTCCAGATGTTCAACAAGCCGGTATATTTGGGATTCGGTCAATTTGCTTGTACCTCCCACGTAATTGTCTTTAAGTAAACCTGTGATGCCAGAACGGAGATATGTTTCATACCAGCGCCAGACAGTAGAGTTATCGATTAAAAGGATACTGGCAATCTCAGCATACTCGTATCCCTGGTCGAACAATAAAATGGCTTTGATCTTATCCCCTTGCTTCCTGGTTGAAGAAACCCGGTGGAGTCCTTTTAATTTGATCTTTTCTGCCGGTGATAAGAATCCAGTCATCACTTGCAAAGAAATATCCAAACCTGTCGCAAAGGGACTCAAAACCATTTTACTTTTGCACATGTCGTTGTTCATTTGTTTGCAATCTTATTCAGCATTGGTATAGAAACAAAAAAGAGTTTGGTGGAAGTTTTATTTGCAAAAGCAAGGCGGACAAATTTTTGGGTAAGCTAAGAAGTTTTGAAGCAGATTTAGTAAAAATACCGCTAGCAAGTCTCGATGTGGAACTAAAAGTCGTTGAATACGGGCAATATTTGCGATATGAGGTTGAAAGATATATTAAAAACAGCTTGCTACATTGGAATGCCAATGATTTCCAAACTGCAATTGATGGTGTAAAATGTAATAAAGAGATAGATGACAGCGATTTGGACAAAATTAAACAGGTTTACTCGTTTTGCAATTGGACAACCTCACATGTTGATGTTGGTGATGATCATGGACTTGGGCAACTTAAAAGCAAAATCGCCGATTTTGTAGCAATTGTTCCCTAATATAGTTATACCAAAATAATATGAATCACTGTTAGCAAAATTATCGAATCTTTTTCAATTCATAATTTCAACAATCATCCATGATATTTAGGGGGTACGGGGGACATCGTCCACCGCAAGATTGCGTGTGGCGGACAAACAAAGTTGACCGTCCACACGCAATCTTGCTATGTGGCTATGTGGGCTAGACTTGAAGTAAGGTCATTTTTAAAATGTACACATAATGGAATACCATGTTAACATCTTCCTTTTCTATATCTTTGTGTAAAAGAATTATTGTAATACTTGATCTATTAAGTAAAGGATGCGGAAAAAGGATGGAGAACTTTACAGAACTGCAAAAGGCTGGAGGAATTATTTACGGACAGTAAGACGACGAAAACGCCTTAGGAGACGTGAATCAGGTCATAATAGATTTCTTGCCCTTGCTAATAAGAGAGAGAAAACTGAGAGAAATGCTAGATTGCGACCTGGAAGAAATAATTTTTCCTACTCTAAAAAGTTATCTGTCAGACCAATTTTACCGCAAACAGTCCGATACTTATTAAAATTTCCAAATGTTTTTGGAAAGAATCGATATTCAATCTTAACCGATAATCACTTGTACATTCCTGAAACATTCTCTTTCATTGATAATTATCGTGCGAGCTTTGAATTTTTAAAACGGTTGCTCAATATACTGCACAGTGAAAAAGCAGCTCAGATAATACTCGATTATCAAAAATGTAAAAGAATTGACGTTGATGCTTCAATTTGTATGGATATTATATTAGCTGATTTCATTAAACATTACGAGGAATCTACAAAACGAGGATACCGAGTTAGGACACATAAGATAACACCAATAAATTACGAAGCGGAAGATATTAAGAAAGTATTATTCTCAATAGGGGCATTTAAAACAATTAAAGGAATTTCAATAAATTTTCCAGATATTGAAGCACTTCCAGTTCTTATCGGGAGTATGAATGATCCAAATCGTGAAGTTAAATGTGAAATACATGCCACACAAATTGTTGAGTACATTAAACGATGTCTAAAAAGACTTGATTTACAATTAACGTCAGGAACATTGGACAGTCTATATAAAGTATTAGGAGAAACAATCACAAACGCCGAGGAACATGGAACACTTAACTTCCGTTATGCCATAGGCTTTTTTCAGGATTTAACTGACTCTGGGGAACACTTTGGGATATTTAATTTTTCAATCATCAATTTTGGTGAAACCATATATCAAAAATTTACCGATCCAAAGTGCCCAAACCAGAATGTTGTAAACAGAATGAAGCAACTTTCCTCAGAATATACCAACACCGGAATGTTTAGCCCAGCAGAATTCCAGGAGGAGACCCTTTGGACTCTTTATGCTTTACAGCAAGGTGTAACAAGTATGCAAAGGAGAAGGGGCAGTGGCTGTATTCAATATATTGATAATTTTTTCAAGCTTAAAGGTGATTCTAATAAGGATGAAATTTCACAGATGTTACTTGTCTCAGGTAATACACGCATAGTCTTCGATGGAACATATCCAATTATTCAAAATAATGAAGGTACACGCAAACTTAAAATGATCACCTTCAATGATTCCGGAAAAATTTCTGATGGTCCAAACAAAAAATATGTTACCTTTGCAGACCATTATTTTCCAGGTGTATTAATTTCGGCACGAATTTTGATAAAATCTGGTAATACAAAGAATCAAGAAAATGGACAACAAACAATATAATATTGATTTGCAGAATTATAGAACCCCAAAATCAAATGTATTTATTGGAAGGCTTAGGGGAAAGAAGGTTAGAGAAGATTCAAAAATTGATGAGAATGAACCATTAGTTGATAAGATTGTAATCTCGATTCCTAATGAAATAGAATCAATAAACCCCTCATTTCTGGAAGAATTTTTGTTTAATATCGTTCATAGATTAGGAAGTGCTGGGTTCAAACAGAAAGTTACTTTCATTAATGATGGTCTATATAAGATTGAAAATGATCTCGATGAGGCAATCGATAGGATTCTTACAGAGGAAAACGCTTTAGCCTAATATGTTCCAAATCTATTTTAGTCAGAATCCAGAATTTGGACTAAAAGAACTGTCACAGATTGCGCAAGTTATTATTGCCATCGCAAACTTGGGGCTTGGTTATTATGTTTTCATCTATAGTAGGGGAAAAGACCAACGTTCCGAAAAGCACTCAAGTAATTTATATGAGCAAAACATTAGACTTCAGTGGTTTAAGGAGTTAGTTCTACAACCGAATCAAATCACTATTAAACGTTATTTTGATAATCTAGAAAAACTTCAAGATCTCATTAATCCCAATAAACTTGACAGTCAAGATAGGCAGAATTTAAGCCTATATATTAAAACGGAAACTGCCTATTATAGAAAGAACTTTGTAGACTTATTAAAAGGTATTGACCAGCAATTAGCCAATGATGTTAAAGAAAATATGGATAATCTTTTTGATAGCCTGACAAAAAGTCTTTTCGATCCTAACATAAATTTAAAAAACTCGATCACTTACGAAAAGGAAATTCAATCCAAAATTGCTTCCTCATATAACAATCTAATATCTCTGATATATAATTATAAAGGACTGAATGCAAGATAATGCTGGATTTTCACAGATGCTAGTGAGGAAAATTTTTAAAACTTCATAAAAAACCTGATGCAAATACATCAGGTTTTAATTTTTAAAGTAATCCTTCGTCAGCAAAGGTAAAATAAGCACCGCCGGATGCGATGATTAAGTGATCGAGAACTTTTATATCCAAAAGACTACCTGCTTCTTTCATTCGCTTAGTCAATGTAATATCTGCTTCACTAGGTTGAATATTCTGTGAAGGATGATTATGACAGAGTATTAAATTACTTGCATTTGTCTGAAGCGCAAGCATAAAGACGATTTTTATATCAACTACGGTTCCGCTTGTACCTCCTGAACTTAGTCTAAACCAGCCCAGGATGTTATTAGCCCTGTTGAGAAGGAGCAAAAGAAACTCTTCCTTAAGCTCAATGGTGTTTGTATCAAAAAGGGGATAGAGAGCATTAAATGCATCTCTGGAATTCAAAATCTTCGTTTTGTCGCTCGATTTTGTTTTATAGCTCACAAAAACTTCGGCAAGCCCAGGACTTTTTTCAGTAGTGCTTGCCTCAATGACATTTTTCATATTCCTGTCCATACTATCTTTTTTAAAAATGATTACTTTATTTTTTTATTCGGTTTTCAAAAACCAGTTCTGCAGGGAGTATAGCGACTGGTCAATAAAAATCAAGATTGACAAGATGGTAAGGGAAATGTGTACTGAAATCGGACTATCACCACCCAAAAAGGGTAGCTTTACGATAGAAATATGGTTTTGTCATAGTAAATTCGTTTTTAAAAACTGACAAAACCAAACATCCAGACTTGAACGGTGAACTTTTGTAAGCGATTGATATTTAATGAAAGATGAGAGATATATAAAATTAGGTTTTTAAACGTTAATTCATTATATTTGCATCGAAACCGGCATCAAAGTGGTTGTAATTAGAGGCGTCTATAGACAATACAACTGAAATCAATTTTATCAAGATTAGCTAAAAGGTCTGGCGGGGTTGTTTACAAAAAAACAAATAAACAATGAAAAAGAATACAAAATCAGGAGGAAGACCTTTAGGCACCGTTCTGAGTAAGTTTCATGACCTTTTTCTATTAACGGTTCTCGTTGGAGTTTTAATTCTTGCTGGATGTAAAAAAGATTCAACTCAGCCTCCCGTTGCTCCGACCTTACAATTGTCGGTTAACACCACACAAGTTTCACCAGGCGATTCTGTAATTGTAAACTGGACATCTACTAATGCCACTTCTGTCGAAATTATGTGGAGTGGTCCAACTTTCAATGGACTTCCTCCAAATGGTTCCCAAAAAATAGGACCCTTACAGATAAATACAACTATTACTATTACAGCAACAGGCCCAGGCGGAACGGCAGAAAAAACTAAAAGTGTCATTGTAACGAGTTTACCACCTCCACTTGAAAAACCGAGTATCGTCATAACCTATGACACTTCAATTGTTCCTTATGGTGGAAGTAAAGGTGTTTCTTGGGTTATAAAGAAAGCAACTCAAGCGACACTGAATGGAATTCCGATTGATACGGTCGGTAATCATACATTTATGAATCTTGTGAAGGATTCGACTCTTGATTTTCATTGCTCAGGTGCTGGAGGAGTAAAAGATACCAATATCATTATTCGCGTTGCTTCTCAAACGACGATATGTCAAATGCTTACCCACCTTCCGTATAAAATTGTAAAGATAGACACAGCTGGTGGGGGTACTAGTAATTGGGGGAATTATACAATTGCTACATGTCAACTTGATGACCTTTTGATATTTAAACCGAACGGAACGTTTGAAAGACATCAAGGTACTGATTTCTGTATGCCGGGATCTCCAGAGTTATTTGGGGATGGTCTATGGGAATTACTTGATAATGAGACTAAAATAAGCATAGGTGGTACTGTTTATGATATTGCGGAGCTTACTTCCACAACATTTAAAACATATGTATCTCAGCCATGCTCATGGTGTGTTAATGGAGCATTACAACGTATTGATACCTATTCAAATCAATAATGAAGGTTTCCAATATATAATTTTTGAAATGGGGTTACGCTTTGCGGACCCCTTTTTTTATTTAGCCTAATCGCTGTTGCAGTATCCTCACAATCTTTTGTTTTTTAAAATACGAAATTATTTAAACAGTTTGTTTGTAGCATCTTTATTTTTCAATAGCTTATAAAATATTGTGCGACATGGGGGTATTGACATTGTGGATAACTTGGTATATACTCTGGGCATTAAAAATTAATAACAGAGCCGTTGTCCCTTTAATGGGACTCTCCTTAACCGGAGCGGAACGAAGCAACGGAGTCTGTGTTAAAAGCATTATTACTGGCATTTTAAAGTATTCGTGTTAAGATTGCTTTTGGAGGTTTTATTTAGAAACTTCCAAAAGCCATTTTATACCATTTACCGGTAAATTATGTGCTTACACAAGACCCGCAGGTTCGTTCCGGCGGGTCTTATGTATTTATGAAAGAAAAAATAAAAAAGTATTTAGAATGGAAGGGAACTTATGCGCCTCGAGCCAGTGTAAATTATAAGATTTGGTTGGATAGGTTTATTGAAATATGTGGTGACAAGCCCATAGAAAAATATGAGATCGGGGACTACGTGAAATATCAGAGTTGGATAGAATCTCATTTTAGCTCATATTGCATGCAATATTCGACTGTTGTTATCAAAAACTTCTTCAAATTCTACCGTGATCAGAATATTAACTGCATGTCGCCATCGTTTATAAAAATTCCCCGTGCTCACAGGAATTCACACCGGGCTATTACTGAGGAAGAGTATAAAAAAATAATATCAGGGATACCAAGTAATAACTTTCGCTCATTGCGAGACCTTTTAGTAATCCGTTTACTTTGGGATACCGGTGTACGTGTTTCGGAACTATGCGATCTAAACATTTCTCAGATAAATGAAAATAGTAGCTCTTGCGCTATCTATACTAAAAAAAATGGAAATCCTCGCATTATTGTTTGGTCAGAAGAAACACACAGGTATCTGATAAAATACCTATCCATTCGCTTGGAATTGAATAAGGTGCATCATTCTTCTGCTCTTTTTCCCGGATTAGGGTTAGATCATGGCTGGAGTGGAAGGATAACAACCCGAAGTGTACAGAGAATTATAAAAATAAATGTCAGTAATGCAGGCATAAAAGAAAAAATTACCCCTCATAGCTTTCGTCATGGTTGGGCGCATATGCGAAGGGACCAAAACGCACCCCTGGCATTCATCCAAAGGGGACTAGGTCATGTTAGCCCTATCTCTACCTTTATTTATGAGCAGTATAACGACAATGAGTTTGTGAAAAATGCTAATGTATACTTTAGCCCAGCTTAATGATTTTCCACTTGCATCCGTAAATTGGTTATGCTACGCTTTTAGGAGTGTTTTTTTGTTCGTTAACAATATAGCAGAAAGTGGTAAGCAGCTTCACTTTTTAGAAAACACCCCATGTCGTACAATGTTTGTTGGAAAGACAGGGAAGGGTATGTTGAATCGGCCTTATTTAGCAAGATTATATCTTGCTTTGAGTAAATATGATGTCGCACAATATATCTTAGTTGTGTCAAGTCCTTTTACTTTCCAGCTAAGAATTTTAAAAAATTCAGAAATTTATTTTCTTAATCAACAACAACTTGTACTTAGCGGTCTGTGGAATTGCCGAAGTTTTTTGATTTGATTTTCAAACGATCGGCAAAATCAGTGTTGCCCTTTTAGGGGCCATACGAACTCTCTCGTATCGGAACGAACAACACTGACCAGAGAATTTAAAGAGGTACCAACATGAGTACCGGGAATTCCATGGACCGCTGTGTAAATGATTACACAGCATAAAGGTCTATATTATTAATAACTAATTATTTCAACATGAGACTATTTGATATTTGCACCAGGAAGTTCTACGAGAAGGATGGAGAATCCAAAGTGAAGTGGTATAGAGCAGGGATAATGAAAGAGACTGACCAGGGGACGAGGTTCATTCGTCTTTTCACTCAGCCTGAAACAGACTTTCTCGTATTCGAGAAGCAAGAACCTCAAGGTGAAGAAAATAAGGTAATAAAATATTAGAAGTCCATCACTTCTTTATGGAGAAGCCTCATACTACGCCTGTCCCCAATGTAATTTTTGATATATACATGAAAAAACTTAACTCCACTGAGTTGAAGGTTCTTCTTGTGGTTATCCGACAGACCCTCGGTTGGGCTGACAGGCGTGGGATGTTTGGCAGGAAAGAAATTGATTGGATTTCAGGAAGTCAACTTATCCAGAAAACGGGATGCTCAAAAAGAGCTATAACCTCTGCGGTTGAAGTTCTCATTAGAAAAAAACTGATCGACGTATTTGATGATAGGGGAAATGTTCTAAGCGATCCTATGAAGAGACAAGGGAAATATCGGTTGTACTATGGCATACATTCCTCGGTCTATAAGCTTGTGGAAAAGTCTGTTTATTACGACCCAACTTGTGCAAATTTTGCACTGGACATCAGCAAAAAATGCACAGCACTTGTGCAAAAAATGCGTATAACAAAAGAAACCCTACAAAATTAACTCTTACAAAAGAAAAGAGTTTAGTGGTCATTCAAACTAGTGAATTAAAACATTTGAGGGTGTGAAGAATTTTGTGTAAACTCCGACTGCGTCTAAACCTGGCATCGTTCTTCAAAGTTAATATAAAATTGGTTTACAATCTGGCCCCAGTTTCTGATCGGCATCGTCCACTTCCTCTGAAC
>Ga0268283_1001564_pt1 | contig 11015 bp, 10 predicted proteins | sample saktaG_13_FD_190140 | JGI IMG/M metagenome (GOLD analysis project Ga0268283, IMG submission 190140) | Saline water microbial communities from Sakinaw Lake, British Columbia, Canada - sak_2013_06_06_36m | ecosystem: Environmental > Aquatic > Non-marine Saline and Alkaline > Saline ... | reverse complement strand
TCATGAGGCTATTGCCAATCACTTCTCCGCCGTACTTCCAGACGCGCCGCATTTCTTAGTCAACCCTTTCGGCCTGCATTTTTCTGAGATTACAGCCTCAAACCTTATCGTTTGTGATTTCAACGGAAAAGTGGTTCGCGGTGACGGTGGGCCTTCAGCTTCGGCGCACCATATACATGCACCAATCCATCGAATGGTTCCTCGTGCCCGTGTTTTGCTACATACTCATCAGCCTTACGCCACAGCCCTGACTATGGTCACGGGTGGTCGCATCGAATGGGCGATGCACACCGCTTGTCGATTTTATGGCAGAGTAACCTATGACACCGATTACGACGGTGTGGCTTTATCCGACTCAGTGGGAGAGCGGATGGCAAGGATAATCGGTGATACCGATATTCTCTTTCTCGGTAATCATGGTGTTATCACTATAGCGCCAACGGTAGCGCAGGCATTCGATGACCTGTATTTCGTCGAGCGAGTTGCACAAACCCAGATTCTAGCCATGAGTAGTGGTCAACCATTGAACTTGCTTGCTCCCGAAATGATTGAGACAGTAGCTGCACAAACACAATATGAACGCTTCGAACTAGGTTATATCGAACGCCATTTTAATGCACAAAAGCGCCTGTTAGACTTGACGGGTGGATTCTATCGTAGCTGAAAAATGGCCATCACTAAAAATCAACGAAACATAAAGTTTATTGGGCTATGATGTTCAATTCATGCTTATTAGGAACAAGAACTTGTTGATCCAAAATTTAACCACTCGAAGTTACAACCCTAACCTAAGAGGTAAATCTCTATGACTGCACCCGATAAGGAAATTAAGCTCAAAAGCTTGATTGAAAATTGTCTATTTTACGAATATACAAAAGCTGCAGATCCTATTGGTTCTGGATCAATCTCTAATGTTCCATTTGCCGATTTCGGTAGTGAGTTACATGAATCTGGCAACACCCGGCTTATCCCGCTTGATGTAAGCGCGGAATTAGGTTGCGTAGGGCCCGCTACCAGTCCTGCCCTTTGCGCTAATTTTGCACGCATTCTGGCGGGAGATGTGTTAACAACAAATTTTAATGCCACCTCGCAATTATTTTATGTCATCTATGGAAGCGGGCTGACTGATTTTGATGGTATCAACATCCCATGGAAAACAGGTGATTTTGTGGTATTGCCGATGGGTAAAGAAACACGCCATTTTGCTGATACCGATTCTGTCTTTTACTTGGTCCATGACGAGCCGCTGCTTCGCTACTTGGGCGCAATAGCGAATAGTCAACGCTTTAAACCAACGCTTTATACTTCCGAAGATTGCTTGCGGGAATTGAACAAAGTAAAAAAAGACGCGGAAGCTCTAAACCGAAGCCGCATTAGCGTCTTGCTTGCCAATAAAGCAATGGACCAAACTTTAACGGTGACCCACACACTTTGGGCTATGCTTGGGGTACTGCCAATAAATGCAGTCCAATTACCGCACCGGCATCAGTCGGTAGCCCTGGATTTAATCTTAGATTGTGCTCCCGGTTGCTATACACTTGTTGGCACAAAAATCTCTGCAAAAGGAGAAATAATAAACGCGACAAGAGTGGATTGGAAACCGTATTCAGCCTTTATCACACCGCCCGGTTACTGGCACGCACATTACAATGAATCCGTTAAGGAAGCCCATTTAATACCACTGCAAGACGCCGGTTTACAAACGTATTTGAGAACCTTGGACATCAAATTTGTACTGCCTAATGGGGAAACGTCTACCCAATGAAATCAGCTTTGATAAGAAATTCATATTGACCAAGGGACGCACGCACGAGCAAATTATTTATTTTCTCATCGCCCGGTTGGCGCCATCAAGAGACATTCACCAACGGTAGCTTTATGGAGATGAATCAGGAAATGTATTAACCTACAAAACAACATCTGGAGTAACCAAGGTGATGGGCGTTTTAAAAATTGGTCACACAATTAATAATTGCGTTAACATGATCAATTGGCATATTCCAGAATATAGTATTTGTCGCTGCATCTTTTTTAGATTCATATCAAGGGCGGCAGCTTTTCTTATCATGTACTTAAATTAATTATGACTAGATTTGTATTACAATCAATTGAAACGGCTGTAGCAGCAAGTAAAATCTATCTTGAAAAGGTAAAAAATAAAAATGGCTATATTCCAAATCTTTTAGGTATTCTTAGTAATGCGCCTACGGCGCTTGAAGCTTATTTAACAGTTTCTGAAATTAATAGCAGAACGAGTTTTTCATTTGCTGAACGAGAAACCATTCAAATCACTGCAGCCGCTAAGCATGCCTGCGGATTCTGTGTGGCGGGACATACCGCTATTGCATATAAGCAAGGGCATCTTGCTGAGAATCTGGTTAATGCATTGAGGAATGAATCTTCATTGCCCGATCCAAAACTGGATGCGTTAGCTATTTTTACCCGTACTATCATTGATCAGCATGGTGCGGTTACGCAAAAGCAATTAGCTGCTTTCTTTGAAGCAGGCTATTGCCAGCAACAGGCTATTGAAACTGTTTTAGGCATTAGTCTTGCCACCCTGTGTAATTTCACTAATATCATGGCAGAAACAGAATTAAATCCAGAATTATCAGAATATAGCTGGCCCCGCCGCCCCTCTAATTCAAAAGAATAACCCATGCCTTTATCTAAAACAAAGGCCAATTATCTGCTAGATCTTCATCCATTATATGATGGGCTTGAATTATTACTGGCTAACGAACTGGCTCCAATAGTGAATAAAATTGATCAGGCAGGGATGTTTCCGGAGTCTTTTTTTCGTCAATTGGCAAAAACAGGAGGATTTAAGCCTCCCATAGAACAAAAATATGGTGGATTTTGGCAACAAGCTGGTGGCGGATTATCTAATACCATCCCTATCATGGCAAAAATTTCTGAATATTGTCTATCGACAGCCTTCGTTTATTGGTGTCATTCCATAAGTACACGTTATATTCAGCTTTCATCTAATGATATTGCCAAGTCGCGTTATCTGCCCGATCTTCTAACAGGTCAGCTATTTGGTGCTACTGGCTTATCAAATCCATTAAAATCGATTAGCAACATTGAACATTTTTTACTCTCTGCAAAAAGAGTCGCTGGGGGGTACGAAGTTACTGGGACTTTGCCTTGGGTATCTAACATCGAGCAGCAAAATATATTGGTGACGGCTTGTTCTGTTGAGGGCGCATCAACCCCGATGTTTTTTGTGACATATTGCAATGCAGCAGGATTATCTATATCCCAAAATGCGCACTTTATTGCACTGGAAGGAACTCGTACCTGTGCGTGCCATTTTAGAAAAGTGTTTGTAGCAAATGAAGATGTACTGGCGCATCCTGAGCATTCAACTGAATTTGTTAAACGCATAAAGCCCGGCATGATTCTCAGTCAGATCGGGATGGCACTGGGATTGATCAGCGACTGTATTAGCCTTATCGTTAAAGGTGCAATAAATCATGCGCAAATTAATATTTTTGTAGATATTCAGGCTGAAGATTTATCACGCGACCTTGTTAAACTTCAGCAGGAAGTCATCAGCTTAGCTGAAATGGCTGAATCATTCCCAACAAACGAAATACGTGAAAACATGATTCTGACTATCATGCAATTGCGATTAGAAGCGAGTGAATTATCGTTAAGAGCTTCTCAAGCTGCCATGTTACATGGGGGAGCAAAAGCGTATCTTAAAAATTCGGTAGCACAACGACGTTTGAGAGAATCTTACTTTATAGCTATTGTTACACCTGCAGCTAAACATTTACGTTTGGAAATCAGTAAACGTCAGGTACTTTAGTAGGCTGAAAAACTAGGACAGATGGATAGAACTGTGCGGCAGGATTAGTAAAAAAGGAGACGTTAACCGGATATAGATATTTGTATTTAAAGGTTTCAACATCGCTAACTATTAGTTTCTATGTTTTTTTAAGTATAAAACTTCGCTGCTATTAAGCCAATTGAGTAATATACAGTTGCAGTGAGGTGTGTTCAATTATGGATGAATATGTTGATAAAGTCCGCGCATCTAGTCTCAGCTGTAGTGCAGGGTTCATGTGCATATACGAGAAATAACTACCTCTATTGATTCTAAAATTTTAATGATTAAGGGTTATGTAGACATTCTTTAGCCGCAAGAAAGATGAGTGGTGATGAACAATGTCGATTGTACTTTAAAAGTTCTAAATCATATTTCCCAGGTTATGCACATAATTCAAAAGTAAAGTGTTAACCTAGCTCTGAATGTTTAGAAAAAATAATTTTTCCCATTTCAATCAGCTTGTAAGCAGAGGATTTTTCCAAAAAAATGCATATTATTATTGTTGGCGCTTCAATTGCCGGTTTATCTGCTGCAGCTTCGTTACGAAAATTAGGCTTTGAGAAAGTAACAGTTTTTGAACGACTTGCTGCTCCAAAAGAGGCAAGAAGACCACGAAATGGTGGAGGAATTGGTTTGCATGATGATTCAATGCAAATCTTATCTGATTTAGGCATTCAATTTGATGACTATTTACCTATGCGAGGGCAAGAGGATAGAGATCGAACTGGCAGAATAATAAGACAGGGGGTAATTCCATTTTCTGCTGCTTATTGGGGTGATTTACATCGGAAATTACTGCAAAAATCCTTAGAATTAGGCGTTACTATTGTTTATGGCAAAAATGTGATTGATGTACAAGAACAAGCAAGCACTGTACGTATAATTTTTCAAGATGCTAGTGAAGTAGAGGGAGATTGTCTTATTGGTGCCGATGGAAGTCTATCAGCTGTTAGAAATTGTATCTTTCCAGGTGATGTCTTGAGAAAATATAGTTACCTTGCTTGGCGTGGCCTTGTTCCCTATGCAGAGATGGAAACCGAGTTTAGGACCCAAGTAGAAGATAAGTTTAATCTTGGTAAATTAGTCTTTGAAATGACAGAGAGGAGCCATGCCGTAATTTATTATTTGCCACAAGGATTGAATTGGCTTATTTACGTGAATACCACTGAAGATATTGATCCTACATATATAGAACGAGATGAGGTGGTAGGCAATATTACAAGTACAGCTACTCTTGAAGAATTAGATGCTTTTTACAAGTTTGTTGACAGTCACTATCAACCAGTTCTTGCATCGATCATTAGAAAAACAAAAGCACCTTTTAAAAACCAAATTTACGATATAAATCCTCTTGATATTTATTCAAAAAATCGTGTCTTACTTATTGGTGATGCAGCTCATGCAACTTCACCTCATTATCTTCGTGGCTCTAATATGGCTGTCGTTGATGGTTCGTGTCTAGCATTAGCCTTTGTAAAGGCGGCTATTAAAGGTGAAGATTTCCACCCAAAAGAAGCATTTGCTAATTTTGAAAGCCAGCGCAAGGAATATTGCAATCAAATTGTTCAGATATCCCGGCGGCTTGGTCTTGTTAAACAAGGAGTTTTTAACAAGTCACAGTCACTGGATTGGGATTTGACATGTACCACGGATGAACTGAATCATATGCTTCAAGATGGAATAGGATAATTTAAGCTAGCTAGGTTAAAAAGACAGGAAATTCAAGTACTAAAAAAAGACTGCCATAAAAAAGTTCCGATCAGAGCGAAGTCTTCAGTATGCATGCTGACCGGTATCAGAACTGATCAGATAGTGACAATTGACTAAGTGAGCAGGAAGCTAATTGGAGATAAAATTAGAAGGTACTCTGAAGATTTTGTCTAAGCCGTTGTTCAGCGCATTTGTGAGGACAAACCTTCTCTAAAATGTACCTATCACAATCAACTACCCGAGTCAGATAGCATAAAACACAACAATTTAGCCGGCGTTGATAACGACAATAAGCAGAAATTACAAGATGGTCAAGACGATCAGACTGTCGCGTTTGTTGCTCAACCTGTAACGCAACATAAAGTTGTCTAGCTTGATTTATTAAAATGTCATTATCCATTAGCATAGAATTCATTTTAGAAGTTATTTAATTATACCCTTCCTGTGTTTGCACTTCTATGACATCTATAAGTGGATATATTGAGATTTGAAAAGACAGGAAATAGCCTAGAGAAGCCATCTAGCATAATAAATTGGTGTGTGGATTTTTTTATACTTCCTAGGGATTAAGAACGATTAAAACGTGGCGTGAAGAATATTAATTACGAATTTCGGTTCATTAAGAATGACCGGTTTAGGAGAGCATAAATTCAAGTCTCAATGACCGCAGAGGGTCGTTTGCCCCCATTCATTTTCGACTTAGCATGAGATCTAGTGAATTAGCCGTTGTTAACGAAGTAAATGTAACGTCGGTGTCAGCGAATCAAAAATGCTGTCAGGAAACAAAAAGTGTGAATAATTTATGGCATCGGAATTGATAAGTTACTTTCGTGCGGACATAAAAAAGCCCACATTACATGGGCTCCATCTTGTTTAGTGTTTTTTGTAAAAAGACGGCTGCCTAACGAAAGCGCAGTTCTAATTGTGTTGCTATTATTTTTATTATTATTGATGGTGCATTTATTATTATTTACCGATATGAACCGGCTGTTCCCCCCTCATTACCCTTACTTAGTGAAACTCCGCTTCCCTCACTAATTAAGGTGAGGTAAATGATAAATCAATAAAATAACATTGTCCACAAATAATGCGACAATTTGTCGCACCCTCAGTTTCACGTTTGTTCAGTCGATGTTCATAGCACTGTAAGAATGGTATTTGAGCAAAAGGGCGTCTTTAATTTTCAGGCAAAAAAAACCTCTCAATGCTTTTCGGCAAAGAGAGGTAGAAAGTAAGCAGAACTTTAATGAGGAGGAGCTGCTATAAGGTATAACACTATGAGGTGATTAACTGATTGGGCTTAGTTATTTAACTAAACTTGCTTGGTAACTAATATACCTGTTTTTTATTAGTACTCAATGCCTTCAATTACATATAGATTGTTTCCTTAATAGAAATAAAATAAAGGGCTGTTGACATTATCCGTACTTCAAAATTGGGCTTTGGTGGCTTTGATTAAAAAGTATTTCAAACAATAAAAACGCCACCGACATTTCCCCAAACCTGCCCCGAAAAAGGCGTTGAAACCGGTAAAGGTGGTATCGGGCCGAAAAAACTCGTCACTACCCACACCGGTTTCGTCCCTTTCACCACCTTTTTTCCGGTCGCTTTGAAAAATTGTCAGTAGAGACTACTGACGTTTCGGCAACTTGAGTGCTGAGGCAACGTAACGGATAACCACCACACCGACCCGACGTTTCTAATTGACACCAACATGTACGCAACGCCCTAGCCCTTGTCATGCATCACTTTCCGACAATTGTGGCGTTGTAGTAGCAATTTCATCAATCAATGGCCGACATAATGACCATCCTGAATACTATAAAAGTCCTTTAAAAACATATCGTCATTTATTAAAAATGATGGAATGTTAGTTTACCATACGCGGGTTATGTTTCACTTTTTGAAGCCTGATGCCTTATATCATTGAATACCGATTGCTATGTTCAACCAACAAGACTCTCTTACCAAATGCAACCGAGTGAGCAACCGTGCTAATTTTCACACTAATGACCCAAGCACCCGTGCAGAAGTTCGTACTGCCGCAGTAAAGCCAAAAAAAGGACCCAAATCTTGACTGGCGGCAAAGCCTGTGAAATACAAATTAGGCACACTGCATTGAAAGCCATCATCGAGCACAGGGAAACCGTTTTTCGCATTGATCTGACCCATAAGATTACCGTTATTGAGCAATTGCATGCGGTTGATATTCATTTTATAACCGGTGGCAAATACGATATGATCAATGAGCAGCCTAGATTGATCGTTTAAGGTAATCTGCAATACCTTAGAGGACATCTCTTTACTCGCTATTACATAGGTATGGGGATGAGTAATGATGTTTTTTTTTGCAATACGTTCAAGTAACCAAGGCTCCAGTTTTAACCGACCATCGGCCCATATACGTTGACTGACTTGATCTTTTTCATGTGCAGATAAAGTACGAAACCAACCTGGCTGCTTGACCATATTTTCTAGCACCGGTTCCACCCATTGCCAATCAGCCGCTTCAAATACTGGCGTATCATGGCGGTAGCTGAGGTGCACTGCTTGTGCGCCCTGCTCCTGGATAAGCGCTGCCCACTCAAAGGCACTTTGACGCCCCCCAATGATTAATATTCTTTTATCTTCAAGTGCAGAAAAATCCACAAAATCTGCGGTGTGATGAATGGTATTTTTAGGAAAAAGATGACTGTAGGCTTCCGGAATATGTTTGAAATCACGCAGGCCAACGGCAAGCACGACTTTCTTTGCTTCAATCTCGCTGCCGTCATCCAACATAGCGCAAAAACCATCTTCTATGTGATTGAGACTTTTAACCCACCGAGGCCTAGGTGCTAAGCCTTTCTGTGACTGAAACCAGTGCGCGTAATTAAGATAAAAATCCACTGTCAATGGTTCAACGTCCGCTACTGTAAGATTTTGCAATGCCAAATATTTAATGATGGTCTCTTCATTAACTGCATCGAAGTGCCAATCACACGGAGAACGTAAATACATGCCTTTAGGCATCTGATCCTTCCAGTAATCCATGCTTTGCCCCAGATGGATATGCTCAATGTTGTTGTCTTTAAGATAGGCTGCCAGTGAAAGACCAAAAGGACCTGCACCTACGATCAATAAAGGAGTTTTCTCTTTCATAGCACCTCATAGCAAGGATTGTATTTTTATGCAGTCGTCGACGCCTAAGCCCGATGACCTAAAGTAAATGTAATATAAACTAAAGTCACTAACTTTGTATCAACACGTGGCAACTTCATATTTTAGTGGTAATAATGACCGAAGTCATTTTCCCCGAACCGGCCGACAAAAGGTGGTGAAACCGGTGTTTCATTCGGACTTTTTCATCATGGGTTTCAAGCCGGCGATTTTGAAAAAACTGGAGAAAAATCTCGCCGCCATTTTCCCAATCCGGTCCCAAAAAAAGTGGGTGAAGCCGGCGAAAGCGGTGTTACGGACCGAAAAAAACTCGTCGCCGTAACACCGGCTTCACCGCTTTCACCCCCTTTTTTCCGGTCGCTTTGAAAAAATGTCAGTTTTTGGCCGCCCTCCCCCTCAGTCGACGGCGCGGAAAATGGCCCTCGCTTCATCATGGTCCAAGGCATAATCCCTCAACCAATGATACTGCTGAGCACAGGTGTGAGTGAACTGACTCTCGGTGCCGAATGACAGATTGCTGTAAGCGTTGAGACAGACCGTGATACCCAGCGCATTCGCCGACATCGCTCCGTCATAGCCATTGTCACAACAGACATTGAAGTATTTGTCCGACCGAGGTGAAACATAAAAACCACCATTGCTGAGTTCCCAGAAGTCCCAAAAGCCGCCGAGGTAGTCTTCGGCGATACGATCGGTGATTGTATACACCACAGGCTCCAAGCGCATGGGGAAGTTGAGTCCGAATAATCTGGCGGTATGCGAAGTACGTTTTTGCGCCGTTACGAGTTTTTTGGTGATGATCATGGTGTTTCCTTATGGTTAAAATGAAGCCCAAAACCTGAACTCAAGACATGCGAAAGCCTCCGTATTGAGTGGCTTGAGTGTCATTGTTCAGGCTGGGGATTTGTTGTGTTGAAAAAAGAAGTTTTTGAGATTTAGCGGGATGACTCAGTTCTGATCGAAGCGGTATAGCTCATCCGGACTGATACCCGCCATCAGGCAAGCTTGGTTTTTGATGGCTTCCGCGAAGTCTTCTTCGGGGATCTCCCAAGTCAGTAAAGCTTCGGTGGCATCGAGTAATAGGTGTTGAAAGTTCATGGTGATTCTCCAGGTTAGTTTGAATGGATGATGTAAAGATAAATGCCCGTCAGGGCCAAGAATACAAAGAGCAGTAAAGGATATTGATAACTGATCAGCGTCAGCGCCACGACACCCATCAGACGGGTGGTACTCAACAGTAAACAGAGAAGACTGATGATGCAGGCGGTCGCCAAAAACATGGAATTTCCTCTTCTTGAGTTACGGTGGAAAGGTTTTGCGTGGTTCGGTATACGGTCGGCATTGAACCGACGTCATTTTTTGTTGTTCAAACCACCTCAGGTTTCATGGACTTGGGTGTTTGATTTTTGAGGCACCCTGTGAAAGGAGTTACCCGGGCGGGTTATTCGGGTAAAAGAGACTCGGTCACCGGCTTTTTCTTCGACGGCTTTGGCTCTTTTTCGATGACGGTCTTGGATTCCATCAGCGGCTTGATTCGATCCAGAAAAATGCTCGAACTGCTCAAATCGTAGCAACGCTTGTGACTCGGAGCGATGGATGAAACCCTCTTCCAGTAACGCCGCGATGATGAAAGCCGGCGTGTTATTGGACTTACCTTTCAGTAAGGGATATAACGCGAAGGACGTGAAAGCACCGCCGGATTTACTCAACAGCTCCAACAGATTTTCCAGCGGTATCCAGCCATTGTTGAAAAACCCGTTACCGGTGTTACTGTGTATTCGGAAGTGGATCTTCGCTTCGGGATCGCATCCGATGAGATAGGTCAGTTTGGATTTACCCGACCGTGAAGAACAGTTGCCGGTTTTCAATGTGCGGATGGTTTCGATCGATGTTTCTTTCTTCATTTCAATAACTCCCAAGTTGAGTTGCTGTATTCATATAAGATGGTTAAATTTGCGCGTCATCGTCGAGTCAAGACACAAAGCAACGCCAAACATTCCGCGTGAGCTCTGGGCAGGTTGGAATCAAATTCGATGATGGACGCTCTTTCGAGGAAAATTGCTTTCGGGTTGTCGTCGAGCGTGTTGAAAATCTCAGCCACGAGTGGATCACTGGGCTGAAGTTCGTGATCTGAAGGTGTCGTCATATCGGTCTCCTGTATAGAGTAATGAAAATTCAGTTGAGCACGACGGCGAATTGAGAACACATCGCCAAAAGCAACGGATCGACGCCGGCCTTGGGAATGAAGATGTCAATGGCGTCGTCACCGTCTGACAGGATGAACAGCATTTCGTAAAAGGTGCCATGA
>Ga0268283_1001562_pt1 | contig 11018 bp, 8 predicted proteins | sample saktaG_13_FD_190140 | JGI IMG/M metagenome (GOLD analysis project Ga0268283, IMG submission 190140) | Saline water microbial communities from Sakinaw Lake, British Columbia, Canada - sak_2013_06_06_36m | ecosystem: Environmental > Aquatic > Non-marine Saline and Alkaline > Saline ... | reverse complement strand
TTTGCTCAGGTGACAGGTGAGGAAGTTTGCCGATCAATTTATCGGCCGCTTCCGGGGTCAGGAACGCTTGGAAGGATTTCGGGATGATCCAGCCTTTTTCGGGTTCCTGCGGACGGTATTGCGGCATAGTCCAATCCCAGTAGGGCAGCGTAATATCCGGATCGAAATCTTGAAGGTTCTGCTCGAACTCGTAAAGATAGGAGCGATGCCACGTTAGGAAACGTTCCCAACCATGCTGGCAGTGGTTTTGATGGACCAGTGCCTGGTTGTTGTAACTGCGGCGGTCTTCGGTCCATTCGTTCAGATCGTAAATTTGCCGGAAGGCCCGCCGCAACCGCTTCAGATCAGCTTCGCCCATGCAATCCAGATTGACGCGCTGTTTCAGTTCACCAGGACGGGTGGGGCGCCGTGCCGTGTCGGTTGCGAGGCCAAACTCGGACATGTCCCGTTGGGTGATGGAGACTGCCGTGTCCGTCTCGCACTTAAGCGGCAAGACTTCGATCACATCCTCGTGGGTTTCTTCCGGGCAGCCTTGATCGATCCATACGGAAATGAATTCAATGTCCGCCGCCGTCACCGGGTTGCCGTCCCATGGCAGGCGCGGGAATTGTTCGCCGTCGAAAGGTTTCTCGCCTTTAAGCCCCCGGACGAGACCGGAAGCCGCGCCCCGGTGGTAACGCTCCCCCGGCACATGCCCGCAGCATGACGACGGGGTTTCCGGGGCGATCATGCGGTAGCCGTAGATATTCGCGGCCTTTAGGATATCGATGCCTTGATCCCAAAACCGCCCAATCCCGCCGTAGTCCGCCGGACTGCCCCCGGCGGCGGCATTCAGGATGTCCCGTACCCGCCGATAGCCTGTGAAGTGCTTATTCTTTGATGACATGTCGCTTCTCTCCTGTGTTCGGATGATGTGCCAGGCTATTATCCACTGTGCCTTTTTCCTTGGGTGAACACGTTTCCCGACCCAGTGTTAACTAGGCCGGGAAGCCCTAAATAGAACTGTGCCATGCCTAATGGTGGCTGGACACGGTTCCACCCAAGCCATTTGGAAGGTCGATGCTGACGTTCTGCATCATGCCTTGGTCTTCATGATCGAGAATATGGCAATGCAGCACATATTCACCGATATAACGCTCGTAGCGGGTGCGCACCACGAGGGTATACAGCCCTTTCGGTGCCGCATCGGGAGGGATCAGGCTCTTTACCCACAGCGTATCTTTCCAAACGCCTTGCAGTCCCGGGTATTGAGGGTCCGCCGTTCCGCCTGCATCGTCAACCGCGCCGGGCAAACTGACATCCTTCCCGTTCGGATCGAGTATCTTGACAATCTGGAAGGGGTTCACATGAATGTGGAAAGGGTGGCTGGCAAAGTTCGACTGCAAAGTCCATTCATCGACGCCGCCCAAGGTCAGGCTGCGATCAATTCGCGTGGGGGCGTAAGGCTTGGGGTCGAAGCGCGGGCCTATGCCGTTGCTGACCTCAAACTTGGCGGGGGTGGCATTGACATCAATGAAAAAAGCCAGCTCCTGCTTGCCGGTGACTTCGCCTTCCTGAATATCGGGATGCGGGGTGAAACTGGTGAGTTTCAACCCATCCTTCAAGTCGGCCACGACCTTGGCCCTGACCGGGACTGGCATGGTGCGCTCCGCAGCGGCCACGAGTTGCCCCGTCAGAAAGCCATGAATGTTGGAGATGTCGTTTCCGGGATTTGCGATGACGACACCCAGCAATTGGCGGCTTTCTGCCGACTGGCCGACGCTTGCCGAAGCAGGGGCCGAGCTATCGATCATGCAATAAGGCCCCGCTTCCGGGAAAACCACCAAGGCATCGTTGCGGTAGCCGGGCTGAAAGGTCGTCAAGGTGGTTTGCCACGCGGTTGCCCTAGTCAGCCCGTCGGTGGCAACCAGATGATAAGGTATCGGATCGCCCACGCAATTGTTGCCGATGAAACCGTCGGCATCGGCAGTCTTTAGGTTGTTGACGCTGGGTGCACCTGCCTTCAGCCGCCGAAACTCGAGGTTGATGGTGTTGCGAACTCCCGCATGAATCAGCCGCCACCGCTCGATTTCCCCTGCCTTGGCATAAAAAGTTGGCAGTATTATGCCGTTGATGCTGGTGTAGCGCCCTGATTCGCCCCATGTAGGCGGGCCAAAGTGATCGTAGGACTCAATGACACCGGTTTCGCCCGGAGCGCAATCCCAAACATTGGTGGAATTTTGGCAGTAATATTGAATTTGCTGCAACACCAAAACACGGTCCCGCATGGGCGTGCCGTCAGGGTTTTTCAGCAGCGTGTCAATATCGCCGTTGACCTTGTCGCTGGGCAGGCGGTTGCCGCGCACGATGAGTGCGCCGGCCATGCCACTGGATACTTGGAGCGCGGTCGAACCGTGCCTATGCGAGTGATACCAAAAGGTACCGGCAGGATGATCGGGCGGAATGTTGTATTCGTATTGGAAGCCAACCCCGGGATTGATCGACAACAGCACGTTGTCGCTATTGCCGGTCGGGCTGACCCACAGCCCGTGCGAATGCAGATTGGTGCCGTTGAAGCAATGCGGCGTGTTGCCATCGCCTTTCCAATCCGTGCAACTGTCATCCTTCGGCAGCTTGTTGTTCAGGCTGACGCGCACCGTGTCCCCCGGCGAGACTTCAATGGTGGGGGCCACAAAAGGCCTATCGGGATGAGTGTCGGTGCCGACGTAGCTGCGCAAATGCACCTTGTCATAGCGTTGGGTTGCCGGATTGTAAAGCTTACTGTCGGTGTAAACGATGTTGAGGTCAAGCTGCTTTTCTGCCCCAACCCTAGGGCCCGCTGCTTGCGAGGCCATCAGTGTCGCACGCTGTGCCGGCTCACTCCGAAGTTGGAGCAATGGCGGGTTTTCCACGACGCGATCTTCCTGCCCCGCCTGCGCGGATTGCACGGCGAACATCGCGAATATAAAAACTGCAATGGCATTCCCTGGACAATTTCCGTGAAATGATCCAATGGCTCCCATGCGAACCGAAGAACCACAATTATTTCGATATATCTTGCGCATAAGCATAACTCCTCTATTGTTTTTTTATTAGCAGGGTAATTACTCGATGCATGAGTTTTACGTCATTGTCTCTTCAACTTTGCCGCACTTACCCACTCCACAAAAACGACAATGCATTATCAGTTTGATATGCCTCTGTCGCGTTTAAGAATTACACTATTTTTACAGCGCGTCAATGGGCTGATAAAACGAGAACGATAAACGAGAATAATATTTTTTTAAGTGGCGGGGGATGCCAGAAATCAAACCTGGCATCGGCCAATCAAGAGAGACTTGGCCATCAAGATTTCCCTTGGCGCGGTCAGATTCAAGGGGGAAGAAAACAGGGCGAAAGTTTGGCGATGGCGGGCGACACCGATAGCCGCACGGGAAAATCTTGAGGATGACATCGCTTGATGCGATGCCATCCGGTTATTTAGACGGCCGCCAACGCTTGCGCCAAGTCTTCCTTCAAATCGTCGATATGTTCAATGCCGATCGACAGGCGCACCATGTCCTCGGACACCCCGGCTTTGTTGAGTTCGTCGGGGGACAGTTGGCGGTGCGTCGTGCTGGCCGGGTGGCAGGCGAGTGATTTGGAGTCGCCAATATTGACCAGGCGGGTGAACAGCTTCAAGGCATCTTGAAAACGTGCCCCGGCCGCTGCCCCGCCTTGGACGCCAAAGGTCAAAATCCCCGAGGCACGGCCATCCATGTATTTTTGCACCAAAGGGTAGTCCGCATGATCCGCCAGTCCGGCATAATTGAGCCAGCTTACCTTGCTGTGCCGCCGCAGGAATTCCGCCACCGCCAAGGTGTTTGCACAGATGCGATCCATGCGCAAGGCTAAGGTTTCAATGCCTTGCAGGATCAGGAAACTGTTAAAGGGCGAAATCGCCCCGCCCGTGTTGCGTAACGGAACGACTCGCGCACGCCCGATGTAGGCGGCCTCCCCCAAGGCTTCGGTGTAGACCACGCCGTGGTAAGAAACGTCCGGCTCATTCAAACGGCGGAAGCGGGCTTTGTGCCTAGCCCAAGGGAACTTGCCAGAATCCACGATGGCACCGCCCAAGGTCGTGCCATGCCCGCCTAGGTATTTTGTCAGTGAATGCACCACGATGTCTGCACCGTGTTCAATCGGGCGGCATAGATAAGGCGTGGGTACGGTATTGTCGACAATCAACGGCAGCCCCGCCTCATGCGCGATTTTTGCCAGCGCACCGAGATCGACGATATTGCCCAATGGATTGCCGATGGATTCGCAAAACATAGCCTTGGTTTTTTCATCAATCAGCGGTTTGAAGCTATCCGGGTCGCGGTAATCCGCAAACCGGACTTGGATGCCATACTGCGGCAGCGTATGCGCAAACAGATTGTAAGTGCCGCCGTACAATGTCCCAACTGATACGATATTGTCGCCCGCTTCGGCAATGGTCAACAGCGAATAAGTAATCGCCATTGCGCCGGACGCAAGGCCCAGCGCACCTATGCCGCCTTCCAAAGCGGCAATTCGCTTTTCCAGCACATCGGTGGTGGGGTTCATGATGCGCGTGTAGATATTGCCTGGCACCTTCAGGTCGAACAAGTCCGCGCCGTGCTGGGTATCGTCAAAGGCGTAGGAAACGGTCTGGTATATCGGCACGGCGACCGCTTTCGTCGTCGGGTCGGGGGAATAGCCGGCATGTACGGCAAGGGTCTCGAATTTCATCGGTCAATCCTGGTTGGTGAGTAATTTGAACATTCCCAGACGGGTCAGGCTTATTGTGTTTGCCTCAAGCATCGCTTTCAAAGCTTCCTGCCAATAACATTGCCATCCGTAACCTCAAAGATTCGTCGCCATCACAATGGCATCCTCGCGCCCTTTTTGAGCCGGGTAATACGCCTTGCGAGTTCCGATTTCATTGAAACCCAGGTCTTGGTAAAGTTTGATGGCTATGGGGTTGGAGGGTCGCACTTCTAAAATCATCATTTCGGCGCGGTGGCTTTTGGCGACTTCCATGAGTTTTAACATCATCCGCCTGCCATAACCTCGCCCGTGCATGGCGGGCGAGATGCAGACATTTAAGATGTGCGACTCGCCGGCACCGACGGTGACGATGCCATAGGCCACGACCTTCCCAAGCTTTTCACCCACCCAACAGCAGTAGCCGACATTGAGGCAGTCTTTAAAGGCGGAAGGCTCCCAGGGGAATTCGTAAGCGCTGTCCTCGATGGATACTATGGCCTTCAGGTCGGATTTGCGCATGGGCCTGAACTCCAGTTCGGCGGTTTCCACTAGGCTGGGGTTGAATTTGGCGTAAAACTCTCGATCCGCATCGTACACAATCCATCTCCTCAAGCTGTCAATAAGGCCGGACATACAAAACATGGCTCCCAAGTCAAATAGTTTTGCGGTAAGTGTGCAGTGCCAGGCGGAGATCGTCAAAAGCCCGGCGTTTTTCCAAGGGCGAACGCAGCAAATAGGCAGGATGGTAAGTGACCACTAAAGGCACGCCTTGGTAGTCGTGGACCAATCCGCGAAGTTTGCCAATCGGTGTGGTGGTTTTCAACAAGTTTTGCGCGGCGATGCGGCCCACGGCGAGGATAATCTTCGGTTTGACCAAACCAAGTTGTTGCTTTAAAAAGGCATCACAGGCTGCGGCTTCCTCCATTTGGGGGTCGCGGTTTTTCGGCGGGCGGCATTTTAAAATATTGGCGATGAAGACTTGCCCTCGCTCCAAGCCGATGGCCCGCAGCATTTCGTTAAGCAACAGCCCGGCCCGCCCGACAAAGGGTTCGCCTTGCAAGTCTTCCTGTTCCCCAGGTGCTTCGCCGATCACCATCCAATTCGCGCCACGGTCTCCGACACCGAACACGGTTTGGGTGCGGGTCTGGTGCAAGGCGCAGGCGGTACAGGCGGCGACTTGTGCTTGCAGTTCGTCCCAACCGCAAGTGGGAATGGGCAATTTGTTTGGCTTAGGAGAATCTAGCACCTTGTCCACTGAAGCAGTCAGCGCGACTGGGGCTTTAACCGGAATCTGATTATCGGGGAAGGCCAAGGAGGGCGGTAGTTCTGGTGAAAGCATTCCACCCGCAACCTCGACACGCCCGGCCATCGTCGCTTCACAAGGCAAGGCAGCGGTTTTGTGTTCCACTGCCTCAAATCCCGGTGGTTTATTTCGCAGACTCCAGACTTGGATGCCCATGGCATCCAGATAGGACAGCCGTATTTTTTCTTCAGCTTCCATCCTTAAGGCTTAGACCGCGACTTCGTCGGCTTGCGGATGCATGCGCTTGTTGCTGGCTTGCAATTTGTTGACTGCATTGATGTAAGCCTTGGCCGAGGCAATCACGATGTCGGTATCGGCACCTTGGCCATTGACGATGCGCCCGCCTTTTTCCAAGCGCACGGTGACCTCGCCCTGGGCATCGGTGCCGCTGGTGATGTTGTTGACGGAATAGAGGGTGAGTTTGGCCTCTGTGTTCAACAGCGACTCAATGGCTTTCAGGCTGGCATCGACCACCCCGCCACTGGCGGAGAAATCCGCCTGGTGTTCTTGATTCCCGGTTTTGATGGTCACCCTAGCTTGTGGCCTTTCCCCCATGCCGGATGAAAAGTCCAGCGCCACCAGTTTCACATGCTCCTCTTCCGATGCCTCGGCATCGGCCTCGTTCAACAGCGACTGCAAGTCTTCGTCGAAAATTTCATGCTTCTTGTCCGCCAGTTGCTTGAAGCGGAAAAAGGCGGCGTTCAGTTCTTCCTCGGAGGCGAACTCCGCCCCCAATTCGGCCATGCGGACACGGAAGGCGTTGCGGCCCGAGTGTTTGCCCAACACCATGCGGTTGGCGCTCCAACCGACTTCTTCCGCGCTCATGATCTCATAGGTTTCCCGGTGCTTGATGACCCCGTCCTGATGAATGCCGGACTCATGGGCGAAGGCGTTGGCGCCGACGATGGATTTGTTGGGTTGCACCGGAAAGCCAGTGATGCTGGAAACTAATTTGGAGCAAGGGACGATTTCCCGCGTGTCGATCTCGGTGTGGCAGGGGAAAAAGTCCTTGCGCGTCTTCACTGCCATCACGATCTCCTCCAAAGCCGCATTACCCGCACGCTCCCCCAAGCCATTGATGGTGCATTCCACCTGGCGTGCGCCATTTATCACAGCGGCCAAGGAGTTGGCCACCGCCAAGCCGAGGTCGTTATGGCAATGCACGGAGAAGATGGCCTGGTCGGAATTGGGAATCCGCTCGCGCAGACGGGCAATGAGCATGCCGAACTGGTCCGGCATCGCATAGCCTACGGTGTCGGGGATGTTCAACGTCCTTGCGCCAGCCTTGATGACCGCCTCCAACACCCGGCAGAGGAAATCCTCCTCCGAACGGCCCGCGTCCTCCGGGGAAAATTCGACATTGTCGGTGAATTGCCGGGCCCTTTTGACGGCGCGCACGGCATTCTCGACCACTTGGTCCTCCGTCATTTTGAGCTTGTGCTCCATGTGCAGGGGCGAGGTGGCGATGAACGTGTGGATGCGCGAACTGTGGGCATCCTTCAAGGCCTCACCGGCACGATCGATGTCCTTGTCCAAAGCGCGGGCCAGCCCGCACACCGTCGTTTCCCTGACGGCGCGGGCCACGGCTTGCACGGCTTCGAAATCGCCTTGGCTGGCCGCCGGGAAACCGGCCTCGATGATATCCACCTTTAGCCTTTCCAGCGCTTTGGCGATGCGCACTTTTTCATCGCGAGTCATTGAAGCTCCAGGGCTTTGCTCGCCGTCGCGGAGGGTAGTGTCGAAAATAATGAGTTTATCGCTCATGAGTTTGCTCCTGTAGCCGCCGTCCACAACAGAGGCCGCCTTAGTGAATTTTTCGGAAAGTGTTCTTGTGGTATGGGGTAAGCGCGTCGAGTTATTTGCCCGCGCAGGGCAGCAGCAGGGCGCGACGCAGCTTCTGGGCCAAAAGCAGGGAACGTGACACTGATTTCCGGGGGGACGGTCTATGTTTCATTGCGGCTTTCATGGCTGTAACTATAACAGGTAAAGATAAGGTTTGCCTAGTCGCGTTTCAAGAAAATCATCTTTTGGATGTCAGCCCATTACAAGGAAAAAAGAGTTTTTTAAATCGAAATATTTCTGTTTGCTTTAAGAAGCATGCCTGTTTCGTTTTTAAATTTTTGGACTTCGCTGCTGATGTTGGTCACCGCCAGAGGTCTTTGCTTATTAGAAATATAAGCTTCTAAATTGTCGAACTGGTTAATGTCATGGTGTTGTTTGAAGTTTTGAATTGTTATTGTAAGCTGACTTCTTCCCTTGCTTAACCAGCCACTGGATGCCCTATCTTTTAGCTCAACAAATATCAGGCTGTTTCCATGGATTAGCAGCCCATCACATCGGCTTTCTTGTGTGCCGTCAGGACGCAAAATTTCGACGCAGTTATCAATTGCTTTGAAAGTGACTTCTTTTAAACTTGGATTATTGACATGGGCTATCCATTTCGTTTGGTCAGTCGTGTCTATGTAAGCAGGTAATGACGATGGGGGTGGGTCATCGCACAGTCCAAAAGTATGATTTTGTACTGTGCTTTTACAAGCAACATTGGGTAGCTGGCATTTGCCATTGACTCTAATGCATGGTGCGGCAAAGAAATCTACTGGCATTGGTCTTCAATCTCTAATAGGCTGGCAAATAATTCATTGGTTTCAGCCATTTTTTGATTGAGTTCATTTTCATCTGAAGGAAGTCCTTGGTAGGTGTCAAGCCTTGAAATACTTCCGTTATTATGAAGTTCATAGATAATGCAATTATCTGCTCTTAGATGTGAACCTAAAGGCACGACATCCTCCAATCGATTTGTTATTTCTGTGGTATGCGGCTTGTTAATATTGTTACTAAGTTGTTCAGATTTTATTGCCAATGTTAAATAATTAATCATGTAAGGACTATGAGTAGTAACTATGAGACAATTCATAGGGTTTAGATTATTAAACTCCAACAAGCTATTGAGAACCTGTCTTTGTGAGCTGGGAAATAAATTTTGCTCAGGTTCTTCCACAATATTCAAAAAGGCTGTTTTATTGAATTTTGACGAGAGTACTGACAATGCCGCTCTTTTCTGGTCGTCAGTCAAACTCTCGTTCGACCAAATTCCGGCAACTCCTTTTTTGAAACGGTCTAACTCATCGCTACTCATTGGTTCATTATTGCTTTCGGCGTGAAGTTTTACTAAGTTAGTAAGATACCATGACACCAAATATAGCGGCACAACTGATTGAAAACCACTGGAAGCTTCGGTTAAGCGAACCTTGTAATCATTTCCTTTGATATTAATAATATCATTCAACTTATCATATTCTATAATAGTATTGTTTATTGGGAGATTTAATACGCCTTTAATTTCATTCTTTGCGTTATCAAATTCCGCCAAGAATTCAACTAAGGAATCAGAAGTGAGTTTTAATAGTTTTGGGCTTTTGACAGTACTAATAAAGTTTCTTTCTGCTGGAACATACATAATTTGCGGTAATGAATATTTTGCCTCATGGTTTTTGTCTATAGATAAATTACCGTTAACATATTTCATTGCATAAGAACTACCTACATATTCAAGTTCAGCAATATCATTTCCGTGAATATCAAAAAAATAATTTTCAATCCTATGATATGAGCAATAAGTATTTCTAAATTTATTTTTCCGTATAAACCATTTAATATCATAGTCACCTCTGGTTAGGGCTTTTTCAATCCAGCTAAATGACGAAATGAGTTTGGCTACTGTGCTTTTTCCAGACCCTTGATTGCCGATAAACACAGTGACTTTCTTCACATCCATCCAGCCATCATCGTCTTGGTAGCCTTTTTTGATGGGTCCAAAATTCTTAATTTTTATTTTGCTCATTTAAACCTTCCGATGATCCATCCGCTTACGGCGCAGACTGATCAAAGTGACTGCGGGGCCAGAGACAGCATAGCCCAAGAAAAACAAGAACAAGGCCAACGGTGGGTTGATGAAGATCAGGGCAAAAGCCAGCATGATGGTAATGGCTTTGATGAAGGGTACCCGACCACGCAGGTCAACGTCTTTGAAACTGTAATAGCGGAAATTACTGACCATCAACAGACCAGTGGCGATTGCCAGCCAGAGGGCGGTATAGGCCACCACCAAATTGTCGCCGCCGATATCATATTGGGAGCAAAGCCAGACTAGGCCGGCCGGGATGGCGGCGGCGGAAGGGCTGGGAAGCCCTTGGAAAAACCGTTTGTCTGCCGTGCCTATTTGGGTATTGAATCGGGCCAGTCGCAATGCAGCCCCGGCGCAATGCACGAAAGCCGCAATCCAGCCTATTTTACCCAGGCCGTTCAGTGTCCAGACGTAAAGCACTAACGCAGGGGCCGCGCCGAAGGAAATCATGTCGGCCATGCTGTCGTATTCGGCACCAAATGCACTTTGCGTATTGGTCATGCGGGCAACGCGGCCATCCATGCCGTCCAATATCATCGCCACGAAAATGGCGATGGCGGCCCATTCGAAGTGATGGTTCAAGGCGGCCGTGATGGCGTAGAAGCCGGCAAACAATGCAGCCGTGGTGAATAGATTGGGTAGCAGGTAAATGCCGCGCCGACGTTTTGATGTGGGGTTCGATGTTTCGCTCATATTTTGATCTTATTAGCTGACGGAACAATTTAGGTAGGCCATCTCCCCCAATATCCCCTCCCCCTGAGGGGAGGGGTTGGGTGAGGGATAAACCCTAGTTTTTGGTTTTGTCAACGATCTTGTTGGCCTTGATCCAAGGCATCATATCGCGCAACTTAGCGCCAACCAGTTCGATCTGATGCTCGCGACCCAGACGGCGTTTGGCTTTCAGTGTCGCCGCACCGCCTTGGTTTTCCAAGATAAATTCGCGGGCAAATTCGCCGTTCTGGATTTCCTTGAGTATCTTCTTCATCTCCTTCTTCGTCTCTTCGGTGACGATGCGCGGACCCCTAGTCAAATCGCCGTATTCGGCCGTATTGGAGATGGAGT
>Ga0268283_1001561_pt1 | contig 11022 bp, 14 predicted proteins | sample saktaG_13_FD_190140 | JGI IMG/M metagenome (GOLD analysis project Ga0268283, IMG submission 190140) | Saline water microbial communities from Sakinaw Lake, British Columbia, Canada - sak_2013_06_06_36m | ecosystem: Environmental > Aquatic > Non-marine Saline and Alkaline > Saline ... | reverse complement strand
TGCTGTTTACCGAATCGATGCAGTTGCAGCCTTCCGGCATGTCCCAAACATGGCTACAGGTGAATACCATCGAATATTCTCTTGCAGACCTGGCTCATGTAGCCAAAGTCGGAGAAACCTTTACGATTGACGGTAACCAATACACCGTTCAATCCATTATGAATAACGACGGTTACGTTATCAAGGCGGTGGTCGGTGAGTGATAGCTTTACCATAAAGATTGACAGGGCTTCCTTTGACGATGCGCTATCAGTACTGAGGCTGCTGAAATCGTATTTACCGACTCACGCCTGCACATCAATCACCGAAGGCGCAGTGCAAACCCAAAAAGATATTATTACTGAAACCGTCAATACGCTGAATGTCGATGAACAGCGTGTACGTGCCGAGATCGAAACACTGACACCCGATACCGAAACCCTTGACGGATACAAGGCAGAGATCATCTCAAAAGGAAAACCTATCGAGATGATAGACCTTGCAATTGACGCTGCGGGATGGGACTGGCGACGCCCAAAACCGATAAATATACAGATATTCAGAAATGGTACCACGCATGAATTTCGGCACGTCTTTGTTGCAAAAGGCCATATCTACGGCCGGAAAAAAACCGATGGGACCCACACCGGCAACCGTGTTACCGCATGGATGAAATACGTAGCGAAGACCATGGCCCTCAGATACCCCATAGAACGCCTTCAAACTGTTCGTATTCAGGACATCCAGGCGCAACCTTATTTTATTGATCCGATAACGGAAGACGGCGCGGATGCTGTAATTGACGATTACAAAAAAGCTGTTGAAGAGGTTTTCGCAAATGTCTGACACAAAACGTGAACTGATCATCCAAGCATGCCTTATGCGCGCGGCATCCATCACCACGGCAAATGGGTATAACACGGATATGGGGCTGAATACCTTCCGTGCGATATCAAAAATAGATCCATCAAGGCTGCCGGCATGCATCGTTTACCCGTTTTCCGAAACAGCAGAGCGGGTCGGCGGCGGAGAATACCTTTGCACAATGCCGCTACGGGCGGAAGCTGTCGCTTTAACCGGGATAACGAACCCCTCAGTTCTTGCAGAGCAGATGCTCGGGGATATGCGGCAAGCTTTCATGGGAGCGCCGATTACGCCCCTTATTGAAGAAATGGCCTACACTTCCGGCGGCACGAACGATTACACGAAGAATGATTCAGTTTCGGTCATAGCGAATTTCACGATCAAATACTTTTCAACCATATCAAGCCCGTACGTTTAAAAAATGGACAACAGATGACAACAACTGAAAATTCTTTGTTGTATTTTGAAAATGGACAAACCTTTGTGCCCATGGCCGCCTTGGCTGATGCGGGAGACCACAAGACCTATAATTCAACAGCAGAAATCTGGTCCGACGAGGCTGGTTTTTCGCCTGTTATCAAACCGGACGGTGTTCTGACCGGACTGGTTGTTACCCCGGCAGCATCCGGAGCGAATGATAAAATAGACATATCGGTCGGATCCCTGAACCTGGCAGGCGTCGCAACAACCCTGACGGCAAGCGTGGATAACGCATGCTTACGCGGTGCAGACGCTGATATCCGCCGTATCAATTCCATAACCATTACTTCAGTTGGGGCCGTTGCGGTTTTAAGCGGTCTTGCCCACACGGCATTTTCAGAGGTACGCGGCGCAAACGGCGGACCCCCATACATTCCGGTCGGCAGTGTCGAGATTGTCCAGGTCCGCTTTTCATCCATCACGGCGGCGAAGGTAGTCAGCACCGAAATTTATGCGGTGCCGAACCAACACCGCGAATCGGCAAACTACCCGTCAATTCTAAAAACAGAATTTATCCGGGAGCAAGATACTACAATTGGACTGGCCGGCGTTACGCTCAGTCCGGCATTGATGCTGAACCATACCGGAAACACCACCAAAAATGTTTACGCGCAGTATTACGAGCCGGAATTTTCTGAACTGCCCAGATCTTCGGACTTTCAACCGGCTGCAAACAGCATGTCAACATCTTCACAGCAGTATTACGGCGGGGTTATCGGTGAAGTGAGTACGTCTTTAAAAGCCGGCAAATTCAAGGCTTTTTTGGAAAACGGTATCTCAGATCCCATTCTTGGCAAGGAAGGGAAAAAGATATGGTTCAAATACTTTGTCGATAGACTCCAGACGGACAAGTACATCTTAACCCAGGGTTTTCTGGGCATAACCGTCCAATACCCTGCCCGCGGCAGCATCTTTGCCGATTTCACCATAAATGCAAACGATCCGGGAAAAAGAATTACCGGATAAGAAGGAGAAAAACTATGAAAAAATCATTATTTGCCTGTTTGTTGATTGCTTTGCTGTTTGTACTGACCAGTTTTGCCACGGCCGGGGATATCAAAACGGATATCGCCGGACACACCTACACCGTCAACCTGGCGGGAACGGTTTATGAAATCCTTTTCACCCAAGGGCCTTTTGGACCCGGCCCCTGTGGAAATGCGGACCTGAAGGCCAATGGGGCTGTGCTTGCGACGTACGATTTTTACACCAATGGGGACCTGGTCATCATTACGAATTTCGCAAACTTTTATTACCGGGACTGGGAACTGATCTGGATTCAAGGGCAGCTCCTGGTCCTGGATGGAGATTAAGATGTCTTTTAAATCAAAAGAGTTCAAGAAAGCCAAATTTACCTACCGGACCGAGGCCGTACCATTGCCGGATTTAAAAGACTGGTTCGACGGCCCGCCCGAGTGGATCGTAAAGGGACTCAGCGGCAATGAACTGGCGCATTGCAAGGAAATGGCCCAACGAAACAGAAAAACCATCAAGGCAATTCTCGAAACCCTTGTAAGCCAGCAATCGGAAGACGTCGTAGAAGCCGTGAAGCACTTGACGGGTACTGCTGGATCGGTACCGATGGATATCGCCCTGCGGGCGGAACTTCTGGTTGCCGGAAGTGTGGACCCGCCCTGTGATATTGTTTTGGCGCTCAAACTGAACATGACGCACCCGATTGAATTCCAGTACCTGACAAAAAGAATCGAAACCTTGACCGGAATGGGTTACGAGCCGGGAAAATCGAAGCCCTCTGGAATCGAGCCGACATCAGAACCATGATGAATCTTTGTGCGTCCAGGGGGCGTTTTTTGTTTGAAGTAAGACAGGATATTTTCCCACAAGGCTTTTTAACGGACGCTGAAATGTACTTGTGGGGCCTCTACTACCTGGAAAAAAACAGGAGACAGCAGCGTGGCCGATCTTGAACGAACAGTCCAGATTATCTTCGAAGCAATTGACAACATGACGGACCCCATGGGTGAAATGGGTACCGCGTTAAGCGGTTTCGGCGGCATGGCAGGTGATGCCGCTGAAAAAGCCGACGTCCTGGGCGATGCTATCGAGACAATACCTGCTGATCTGGAGTTAGATGTCACCCTTACGGATAACGCAAGCGGGGGCTTAAACGATATCCAGCAGGAAATGGACGATATCCCCGAAGACATTGAACTTGATATCGGCGTTGATGCCGGTGATTACAGGTCAATTTTTGATGATTTTTCAGGAAGCATTGGTACCGCAAGACAGGAAATTGAAGACCTGTTCGCCGACCAGCCCTGGGAGCTAAAGGAATTTGAAGCCGAAGCATGGCGACAGGCGATCGACGCTGATCTGGAACTGAAAAACCAAGAATTTGAAGCCCAGAAAAAACTGATCGATCAACAGCTTGAATTGTTGGATTCAAAAAAAGCCCTGTTGGAATCCGGACAGGCGCTTATTACCGTCGATACGACCGGCCTGGAACCTGTATTTGAAGACCTTATGATGAACTTTCTGCAAAAGTGCCAGATTAATATCAGCGAAAACTTTCCAGCAGTCTTGGTAGGGATTGCCTAAAGGTGATGGCTTCGCAAAAAGTCCAATATCTGCGTTGCGCTGCATCCTTCGTCATTGCGGCGCACTGTATGTGCGCCTCATTCCTCAGGATTTGCGCGCCTTGATCTTGAACTTTTTGCTTTGCCATCCTGTTTTTTGACTTTTTTCGAGATCATCAAAAGTATGCAGATATCATTTTCCACCATAGGTTCTGGAGGCTCTGTATCACTGGACATGAACACGGCACCGCCACGGGATGGAAGCCGCCGGCTTTCCCGGACCGCCACCCTTGACGGCGGTGCTGTCATCACAGATGGAGGTGTAACGGATGCCGACAGGAGTTTTGACTTTACTGCGATACAGGCGCCGGAAGACACCCTGAAAACCCTATGGGCGATGTTTCAGGCTGAAGACCTGGTGCACCTATCTTGCCCGGAGGGTGTGTTCTCGGGGTATCTGCAAAGAGTAAAAATAACCGCTTCCGGCGTAAATATAAGCTTTATGGTTCACGAAAAATTGACATAATAAAACAGGTGATGGGTCATAGGTCATAGGTGATTGATAAAACCATCCATTACCCAAAACCTATTACCTATAACCTTTTACCCAGATTTTACGAGAGGGAAAAATGGCAATCGTTGTAACGGTCCCCAACCACTACAAGTACCTGCTCAAAACAAAGCAGATAGATGAGTTGAACGATACGTACAAGATGATCCTGATGAATACGACCTTTGCTTTTAATAAAGATACTCACGCGGAGCTTGCAGACGTGACGGCGGACCAGTTGGCAACGGGGAACGGCTATACCCAGAACAGCAAGACCTTGACCGGGGTTTCCGTAACAGAAAACGATACCACGGACAAGGCTGAAACAAGATGGTCAAATGTATCCTGGACGGCTTCCGGCGGATCCATCGGGCCAAGCGGCGCGGCGATTATTTACAACGATTCGGTTGCGGGTGATCCCATTGCCTGCTGCATTGATTTTGGGGTTGACAAGATAACTGAAGACGGCCTTGGGTTGTTGATCGAGACACCCGGACTTGACATATCGTAAAGGCAAAGGCGGAAGCCCATGACGACATTTTACCTTGATCCGGTTCTCGGAAACGATTCGAACGATGGGTCCACCTGGGCGCTGGCCTGGAAAACGATCACGGCCGGCGCAACAGCGTCAAGGATCGCCCCAGGGGACACGATCAAGGTTGCAAAATCCCCGAACCCAACCAGTATCGGAAGCGCAACATGGAACAACCTGTCCAAAACCGTTACCCTTGCCTCGGCTTTGACCGCGAATGTGGAACTATGTGAAACCGCGTGGTCAGCGGTCACGAACATAACTTGCATAACAAGCACCACCTACCGAAAAGAAGGCAACAATAATATTCAAATCACGCCTGCCGGAGCCTTTACCACCGGGAAAATGGCGTACAAGGCACTCGGGAGCGCGGTTAATTTTTCGGCATATCAACAGCTTTCTTTCTGGATTCGAACGAGTGCGGTTGTGGGAGCAGGTGTATTAAAGCTGTGTCTTTGTTCTGATACAGCCGGGGACACGATTGTAGATGAATTCACTATCCCGGCGATTGATTCCTCTGCATACAATTTTCCCATAACGATCGATAAAGGTTCGGCGCTCGGGTCTTCCATTCAATCCGTGGCCCTTTACGCAATCACTGACCCCGGCACAACGATTTTCATGCTGGACAATATTATCGCCTGCAAGGCGAGCAGTGCTGCCGATGCCTTGAGCCTGACAAGCCTCATTTCAAAGAATTCAGGGGCCAGTGGCGGGGATGAAGGCTGGTACCCGATACAGTCCATTAACGGTACGACGATATTGCTTGATGCCGGGCCGCCGGCAATAGCTACTGCAGGCCGCGGCTATTACGGAACGACTGAAACCGTAACGACATACCGGCGGGAGGGCTTCAGGGTCGCATACACCGCCTGCACGATTCAGGATTCCGGATCGGCCGGAAGCCTGATTGAGTTTCAGGGTGGATACGAACCGTCCAGCGGGAACCAGAACGGTGAAACTTACTTTGACGTGGGTTCAGGCAGGGGCGCCGGAATCGATTTTACGTCCAAAAGCTACGTTCTAACCAACAGACTGAACATGTTCCGGACCGCTTATGCCGCTTATTTTCAATCCGCTACTTATTGTGAAATGACCGCCCACAGCCTGTGCGGCAACGGAAGCGCCGGTGTTTACATCTACGGGGCGAGCTATTGCAAGGTTGACGTAAAAAACGCCAACAACAATTCCGGCTCGGGTGTTTTGTACGCCGGAACAAATAACGTCGGCAATGAAATCACCCTGGTCAATGCCAATAACAACAACAATAGCGGGATATCGATTGCAGCGGCCTACGCGAACAAACATATAGCGGAGAATGCCTGCAACAACGGCTCCACAAATATTTTGCTCGGGACAAACTCAATCCGGAACACTTTCAAAATAACGAATAGTAAAAACTCCGGCGCCTACGGCTTTTCTTTTGATACCTCCCCTGCCCTGGATAACAAAATCAGCGGAGCAACCACCGCATCAAACGCCAGCGGGGCAGTGTCGGCTGCATCCCCGGGCACACAGCTTTTCAGGGGCTGCACCTTCGGAGAAAGCACCAAGGTTGCAGGTCAAACGGCCTGGCTGAATGGCAGGGTTTGCTTGAACGCCCACGACGGATCAACGGATAATAATTATATCTACACGGACGGTGGAATCATCAATTCCCAATCGTCGGTGAGGCACACGGCGTCCGGGATCGCATGGCAATTATCGCCGATATCGGCAAATCGAAGCGCCTACTATCCCCTTTTTATGTCGCTGGCAAAAATCGCGGTTGCTGCAAGCACACAGGTGACTGTCACGTGCTGGTTCCGGAGATCCAACACCGGGATCACCGGAAAGCTTGTTTGCCGTGGCGGGCAGATTGCCGGGGTTAGTGTGGACGTATCCGTCTCGATGTCAGCGGCGGCGGACACCTGGGAGCAGCTTACAATCACCTTCACGCCGGCGGCTGCCGGTGTGGTGGAGATCGAAGCCCTGGCCTACGGCGGCACAACTTACAGCGTATTTGTCGATGACATTGAATGCAGTCAAGCATAGCAAAGGCAAGACCATGAAGAACAATACTTGGATCCAGATTTTTTTATTTGTCGTTTCGGTGCATCTGGCATGGGACGCCAACAAGGAACCTACGGTCGGCGGGTACAAGCTTTACTACGGCAAGGCAACCCGGAATTACAGCGTTGTCGTTGATGCCGGCAAGGTAACGGATTACGTGCTGACAGGGGTTTCGGAAGTCAATCCCATTTACTTCGCCGTAACGGCTTATGACACAAGCCGCAATGAAAGCGCCTACTCAGAAGAACTGGAATGCGCCGTGATTAAAGAAGAAATCACCGGGACGGGAAAAGCAACCATCACCAATACTGTCACGGGCTGGGCGTCTTCGACAACAAAACAGCTTTTCGTCATCGAGAAAAACAGAAATAGATCGCTGACAATCACTTTAACGCCGGAAGATCCAAGCAATTTCGTTTCAGCGGTTCGACTCAATGGAAACCTGTTAACGCTGACGGCCAAGAAAATAACGATCGAGAACATTACCGGGGACCACCTCTTGAATTTTGACATAAAGAAATTGTTCGCACCTTCAGGCGCAACGGTGAAATAAAACGCCATGGCATTGCCGACTTTCACTAATTTAAAGGGCATGGACTTTTCCTTCAACGGAGAGCCGTTCTGTAATGTCTCGACAGGTACCGGCAGCCTTGGCGGCCTGGATACGGCTTATGAAGGGGAACCGTTTTCAGGAACCAAAGCGGCCAGCGGTGGCGGCGGTGTCACCTTACAACCGGACCCTGGCATAGTAACGGCAAGCGGTGTTTTGGCTGGATTTAAAATCAGTATACCCAGCTCGCCGGGAGTGAGTACAGCTTCTGCTGTTTGCGGGGATATCAAGGTTGTTCCAGGTGACATAAAGCCTGATCCTGGATTGGTGACGGCGGAAGGATCGATCGCCGGGATCAAGCAGGTAATTCCGGCAGCCGTTGGCCTGGCAGGTGCGGGAGGCACGTGCGGCAATGTTGTAACAGTCGCTATTCTGCAACCGCCGCCGGGTGAAATAAGCGCCTCGGGGTCAATGCCGTCGATTGCGCAAATTATCAGCCTGCCGGCAGCGCAAATAGTCAGTGGCGCGGAGATATCCGGCCTGCTCTGTGTTTTGACGGCAACACCCGCAATCGGACTTATTACGGGCGGCGTAGCGGATATTCGGTGCGTTTCCGTTACAACCGGGGTGCAGCGGCGGTATGAATGCAGGATTCAATGTGTCGGCTTTGACGATATCATCGTACCGGTCTCGGCATTTTCGTCAAGGCAGCTCCATGGATACCCTTCGTATTCGGAAATAACGATACCGGTACTCCAGCACTTTGTGGAACTGGCTGCGCGGCATGAAGGATATCTTGTGGTATCGGCCATCATCGCAAAAGGGAACGAAATTTTATTGAAAGAAGACATTTTTAACGCCCCTATCGACAAGATGACCATTACGGGAAATCAATCCCTTCAGCACATGGTGTTATCCGGCACCCGGCCTGCAGAAGAAAACCCGGCGCCACAGACAGCACCTTTGCGCGGGATCGTTTACCGGCGCCTTTCTTATGGAAAACTGGCGTTACGGGCTGCGGTTACGGACCTGTACTTGAAACCCGGTGATACGGTCACCTATGACGGCGACAGTTTTACCGCAAAAACCATCACGCATTCTTTTTCACCCACAGGGGCTTTCATGGAAGTCAGGGAATCCGACACATGAACAAAACAAAAGTGTTTTGCAGGATGACAAAAGCCGGCCTTGCAGACCTTACGATTCCTATCAGTTCTTTCCAGGTTTTCAGGCGGCGAGACGGAACACTCGGCTTGCAGGTTACAACCCGCAGATTCGATCTTTCGGAAGCAATAGCAGACAGAGCAAGGGGCTATGTTGTCGTAACCGCAACCATTAACGGGGCAACGGAAGAGATCGGGACAGCCAAAGTAACCCGGATACGGCTTGATGAAGGCCCGATGAATAAATCGATCACCATCCAGGCGACGGCGGAATAAACATGGGAAAAGGCGAAATCATATCCGGCGGCGAAGATGGCCAGTACCTGGTAAGGCTTAAATACTTCCGGGATACGCTTAACGAAAAACTGGCCCTGCTCGATTCGAAAATTGCCGAACAGGAAGTAAAGATCGGTGAATTGCCGGAAGGCAAGGACCGCAATCGGGCAAAACTGATGCTGGTGGTGCTTGAACAGGAAAAAGAACTTTTCAAGGCCCTGCCGGAAGATCCGGAAATAGATGCGTGGTGCGCGGATTTGTCAGAAGCCCTGTCCGGTGCGGTTGGAATGATCGAAATCGGCGGACAGCTTTCACCCGGCAAGGTGCTGATCCGCCCTGGTTATGAAGGCAGAGCGGACTTTGACGCGGGGCGTGACGGGCAACTCGTGCACTTTCTGGCCCTGAGACCCTGGCTGGCACTTTACAATTTTGTCCTGATGCCCGGTTGGCAAAGGTGGATGCCGACATACCGGGTCGGGACGATCACGGAAATTGATGAAGACACATGCAGTGTTACAATCGATAGCGTCATATCCATCCATCAAGGTCTTGACGTGACCGGTCAAAACAGTTTGTCCGGCGTGGCCATTGAATACATGAATTGCAACGGAGCGGCTTTCGAGGTTGGAGACCGGGTGATCGTGGAGTACCGGAACCGCTCCATTGAAGATGAAGAAACACCCGTCGTGATCGGTTTTAAAACCAACCCGAAGCCTTGCGAATGCTACATTCGGATAAAAATAAACGGGAACACCCCGACAAAAATCAAGACGGTTTATCTTGTGGAACAGGAATCCGGGAAGGTGCACACGGCAAGCAGTCACGCCCCGAGCAGCCCGCCCTCCCCTTTGTTTGCATATGACGTGTGCGGGCCGTTCACCGGCGTGGTCTTTCCGGCAAAGCTCTATCTGGCCAAGATAGACGGGACGGGGGATGTCATGTTTGAGTTCTGGTGCGAATGTGAGGACGGAGCGCCGGGCCATGAGCATTTCGGGTCAAGCAACTACCCGAACGAATACCCGTACGGGAGCTATCTTTTCGGAGGGCTCAGGGGCCATGAGTCGCTCCCGCATACCCGCGAGGTTATCGCAAAAAAGATCGAACGGGCACAATATGCAGCCACGTTGACGGAGCGCCCGGAGCTGACAACGGTGCATAATTTCCCAAATCTAAAAGTCCTCATGATCGCGCTTTATCAAAAGCTGGATGATGAGGGGTGCGGGGAACTGATACCAGTAACGGATAAAATGTATTACCCGCAGGTATGGCAAGGGTTTTATCCGCAGGTCCCCGGAGGAGCATATCCCCCAGATGCCGGGTGCCCGATATGGGGAGTGGGGAACCAATGCGAATCGGGATATTTCGGAGAGGAGTTCGGCGACCCGATTTATGATGAATTTGCTGCACAATACACGGGCGGCGCCCTGGTGCCGAGTAACGCCTTGGCGATTATCACAGACGAAGATGGACTGAACCCGGCACATACGATGTGGGAATGGAAGATACAGAATTTTTACCCATACCCGGAACCCGACTTTGTTCCGCGATATGAAGACGGGGCCTTTTGGAGGGTGTCTGCTGTGGACACGCCGATTGACAGGATATAAGGGGGCCATCAACCATGGAAAGCTGGGTCCAGATAGCACTTTCTTTAGGGGCATTTACCGTCGTCAATCTGTCTGCAACGGCGTTTCTTATCGGAAAGATCGTGCAAACCGTCAAGGAACACGGGGAGCAGATCGAAGAGATAAAAGAGGAATACTGCAAGATCAAAGACAGGCTGAGTCCGATAAACAGCGATGACAGACTGCTTACGGCCAAAGAATGTGCAGCCAAGCAGGCCGTTATCGTATTGGGGATCGCGGAGATTAAACTCATGCTTAACAGTGCCGACATACGCCATGAAGATCGGATGACCAGAATTGAGGCAAGACGGGATGAGCTCGTGGGATTGGTTTTTAACCTTACCGGCAAGTAAGAGGGGCTTAAAGGAGGGCCAAGAAATTGATGGATTTTATAACATTGACACAAGAAGCAAC
>Ga0268283_1001560_pt1 | contig 11023 bp, 10 predicted proteins | sample saktaG_13_FD_190140 | JGI IMG/M metagenome (GOLD analysis project Ga0268283, IMG submission 190140) | Saline water microbial communities from Sakinaw Lake, British Columbia, Canada - sak_2013_06_06_36m | ecosystem: Environmental > Aquatic > Non-marine Saline and Alkaline > Saline ... | reverse complement strand
CGTTTTTCCAACGCACTAAAGTAGAAATCCCTATTCCGAAAAGATACGCAGTTTCTTCATATGTCAAATTCTTTCCTTCTTTAATCTCAAATACCTTTTCACGAAAATCTGTTGAATATGTCATTTTTTCCCCGTACTCCATAACGTGTTTTTACTCAAATACTCTTTATACCTATTTTACAAGAGCTTTGCTATAGTACATCTCGAATTGTATAATTAGGAACAGCACGTTTTTCTCGAACAGGTTTTCTTGAAGATTTTGCAGGTGGAACATAAGGCGACGTAGGAAGACTCAAAGCAGCCAAAGGAACGGTCACCGGTTCTACTTTTATAGTCGGTGTTTCAATACTATCTGCCACTTCTAGGGAAGAAGTAGTGTTTAAAACTTCTTTAATTGCTTGTTCGCTTGAATGAATTTTTTTATCAAACCTGATCGGGGTAGCATCTGTTTCTATTTTTTCTACCTTTTCTACAGTCATCGGTTTTTCAATGATCGACTTAGCGGCTACTTCCTTTTTTTCCTGAGTTGGTACCTCCACTGGTATTACCGGTTCAAATGTTTCAGGTAACAAAACTTCTATGGGATAAATAAAATCTTCTAGTGGATGATGTTCTATCGGATAGATAAGATCCAATAGAATTTCATATTCTGCATCCGTTGGAAAAGAGGATTCAAACAAAAGTTCTTTATTAGTAGACGCAATCGAATCTAGCAAGACCTCAAATTCGGTGTCGGTAATATCCTCTGCTTCATCTGCAGACTGTGGTATAGAAAACTCAAGTAATTCCTCTCGATTTTTATCCATATTTAATCACTAGGCACATGGTCTAATAAGCATTTTTGTTTACCATACCTGTCAACACAGTTTTTAGAATGATCCACAAATCGAGCCATAAAGACCAGTGATCGATGTAAAAGAGATCGTATTCGGGTCGAGAAAGTAATTTTTCACGAGTATCCGTTAACCCACGGAACCCGTGAATTTGCGCCCATCCGGTAATTCCTGGTTTTACTCGAAGCCTCGAAACATAACTCGAAATGATTTGCCTAAACTCTTCGTCGTGTTCAACCGCGTGTGGTCGAGGACCTACGATTGACATATCACCTTTTAAGACGTTAAAAAATTGTGGGAGCTCATCAAGGCTGCTACGACGGAGAAAACTGCCGATGCGTGTAATCCTTGGATCTCCTAGAGTAGCTTGTTTTACTTTGGAATCTACAGAAGTAGGAACATACATGCTTCTGAATTTGAACATTCGAAATACATAGCCATTGAATCCACCTCTAAATTGGACGAAAAACACTGGGCCCGGACTACTTATTTTGACCGCAAGTGCAATGCAAACAAGTAAAGGAGCAATCAAAATTAAAATAATCACAGATAAAATGATATCCTCAATTCTTTTAACGAACACCCCCCAAGTCTCCAAAGGACGACTTACCACTTTTAATAGAGGGATGCCACCCATTTCTACTACTTCAGATCGTTCTAAACTAAAACCGATTCTGCCGGGACAAATATGAATTTCCACTGGCAAAACACGTAATTTCATGACTAATTGATTTAACCGTTCTTCAGACTGAGAAGGCAAAGCCATCACAATCATATCGATGTTGTTTTCTCGAACAAAATCTAATAGATCATCTGTAGTGCCATCAATTTCGATTGTACCTTCTTGAAGGATAAGGCGACTCTTTCGATCATCAAAAATTCCAACTACTTGGACATGTCCATCTGTTTTGTTCCGAATCTGATCTAGCAACCATTTTCCAATATCTCCTGCGCCCACAATCACTACTCGCTCGCCTAGGATGCCACTTCGATTCCAATGGGTAAGCAATTTCGTCAAAAGCACTCTCGAAATTAGGAGAACACCAATGCCTAATACCCACCAAGTGCTTACCCAAATTCTCGAAATATCTTCTGATTGTCGCGAAAAGAACAAAACTAGGATCAATCCTAACATCGATAGGCTCCAACTGAGCGCAATCGATTTTAATTGTTGTGCCAATATACAACAAGGCAAGTGAATCCGGTACAAACCTAAGTATCCAAGAATGTTGCCGTTTAGCAATGCTAACCCGAGAAGTGCCAGCCAATACGTAGCAGAAAGGGAAAAATTCTTATGGCGTAACCAATACGACAGAAGGCCTGAAACTAATACTATCAAAAAATCGGAGACCCTTTGGATCGCGTGAATCCAAGAAAAGCGTATTGTAGAATTTCTAGGCATTGCTAGTTTCATTGAATTTTTCCAAACCGACGAACCACCCCCAAAAATAAACGTTTTGGATAATCAAGAATTGCCGGAATTGGATCATCTGTTCTCCAATAACCATCTACTATTTTTGCATTTTTTGGTAAACAGGAAATCGGTCGTAGGCGTTTTGCTCGGTATTCGGAGAACCAATCCCTTCTCCAAAAAACCACTGGAGACTGCTTTGAAAGTGGAGGAATCTGCCCGATTTGCCAAAAATATGCCGCAAGTGGGAGATTAGTCCCGTTAAATGTAGCTACTTCGGCTTGCATATCAGGTCTACCTACGGTTGACTCAACCATCAAAAAGTTTCCAGTTTGAGAGTCACGCTTGTATTCCATGGCAGCCCAACCTTCCACTTGGCAATGCTCGAAAAAACGGGTGGTTAGAGATTCAAGCAATGGAGACGAAGCGGGGCCGCAACAAGCCGTTACTCCCACGAGCGGTGGCCATGACCACACTTTTCGTCCCGTGAATGACGATGGAGATTGCCCATTTCCTGGGTGATACTGTAATACAAAGTAAATATCATCTTCTTGACCTTCGATCCACTGTTGTACTAATAAATCTGGCATGATCGGCAAAATACGCCGACACAATTCTATGACTTCTTTTTCCGACTCTATTTTGTAAGCTTTTTCGAACTGGCGATCGTATGCGTCATTTCGTTCCGCAGGTTTCAAAACACAAGGATAAGGTAAGTTTTGTAGCTTTGGAAAATCTGCTTCGCAGGTAATCTGCACACCAGGAGGAATCGGAAAATCCCCCTGTTTGGCAATAGATTGGAAGCCTGGTTTCGTGTTCAAACTGCGAATCACGTTGTGTGGGGGCAACTGAAATCGATAATGTGGTGCCAACATTTCTCGATATTCGGACACCGTAGCCACACTCTCATCTCGGGTTAGAAATAGAACGGCCTTATGATCTAATTCTTTTGCTAGAGTAAGAAGATCCTCCACTAGAACAATGCCCGACAATGCGCGCAACTTAACCTTTCGTCCATGACGTGTGCGCATGGTAGATTGACAGGTATCTTGGTCTGCAGCGATTAGTGGCATGGCACCGAATGATAAACTGCGCAAGACACCTAGGCCGTTAATCTCTACCCCAACGACCACAGCAGTCGGCAAGTTAGGCATAGGTTATCGGATGTCCGCTTCTATTTGGAATAGGGTAATTACCCCCTACGCAGACTAGCGTCTTTTACTTGGATGCCCACAGCACAAGCTTCTCGATCTGCACGCATTCGCAAGGCTAATTCTGGATCAAATAGAGAAAGGATCTGTCCTGCCAAATAAGCAGCATTCTTGGCACCGGCTCGCCCAATAGCCATGCACGCCACTGGAACGCCTCCGGGCATCTGCACTGTGGAAAGCAATGCGTCCAACCCAGTCAGGGGACCTGAATCTATTGGGATACCAATCACAGGACGGAGAGTCTGGGCAGCAACCGCTCCGGCTAAATGGGCTGCTAATCCAGCTGCACAGATAAAAACGGCACACCCACGAGCTTCTGCATCCTGAACATAGGAAACCGTTGCCTGAGGTGTCCTGTGTGCAGAAGTGATCTTGACTTCGTAGGGAATTTGGAATTGGTGAAGGATATCAATCGTTCCTTGTACCGTCGGAAGATCAGAATCAGATCCCATTAAAACAGCGACGAAAACACCGTGCACGCTGAATCTCTCCCAATTTTCGCTACCCCACGTGCAAAGGATCTGCCGAAATACTTGGCTGGGGGACTAGGACTCGAACCTAGATTAGCGGAGTCAGAGTCCGCTGTCCTACCATTAGACGATCCCCCAGAGATCAAACACTTGGAGCTAGAAATTCAAATTTTTGAGTTAACGCTTGGAGTACTGAGGTGCCTTTCTGGACTTGTGCAGTCCCACCAATTTGCGTTCTACTGCACGTGCATCTCGAGTCACAAAACCTGCTTTTCTCAGCGGACTGCGTAAGGTTTCGTCATATTTGATGAGGGCACGGGTAATGGCGTGGCGAATCGCGCCGGCTTGCCCAGTGGTGCCACCACCGCGGACAGTAACTTTTAGATCTACGCGTCCGATCATCTGACTCGTTTCCAAAGGCTGACGGACAACCATGCGTGCAGTCTCACGACCGAAATAGTGTTCTAGTTCTCGGTCATTGACGGTGATCTTTCCGGATCCGACTTGAAGGAATACTCGAGCCGTAGAAGTCTTGCGGCGGCCGATCGCATGTTCAGTTTGTTGTGCCACTGGTCTATCCTTAGAAGATAAGAGGTTTTGGCTGCTGTGCCACGTGCTGATGTTCAGCACCGGAGTATACCTTGAGCTTTCGGAACATGGCGCGACCCAAAGGATTTCTCGGCAACATTCCACGCACCGCGTGTTCGATAATCTCAGTTGGGTCCTTCTGGAGGAGTTTTGCGAAGGTGCTGACCTTCAAACCTCCTGGATAACCCGTGTGACGATAGTACATTTTGTCGTCCACTTTATTTCCAGTTACCCGCACTTTTGCCGCATTGAGCACAATGATGTAGTCCCCAGTATCCACATGGGGAGTGTACTCTGGTTTGTGTTTTCCGCGTAACCGCCTAGCTACTTCGCTAGCCAACCGCCCCAACGTCCTACCTGTGGCATCCACGACAAACCAATGGTGTTGAACAGTCTCAGGTTTTGCAGTAAAAGTCTTCATTCAAGATGGGCTCTGAAAATACAAAAGAGCTTAGATGCTACTAAATTAACCTTTAAGTGTCAATTCAATCGACTTTGCCAAAGAACCCAACCGTGTTTCGGGTCAAAAAGGTGTAATGTGCCAGAACTTGGACTCTTAGCAGCCAAGACCACCCATTCATTTCCAACAAGTTTTTGTAAAGGAGGTTGCCTTTGGTAGATTTTAGTAATCAAATCAGTTTCTTGTTCGATTACGACCAGAAGGCGCATAGCCTCATGGATCTCGATCATTTGTTTTGGCAAACCCGTGCGAAGATCAGAGCTTGCACCATCCATGACGCCAAACAACCCAGTAAGGTTATGAGTTACCTTGCTTCCACAGCCATAGCGATCGTTGTCTACGGTAGAAAAGTAGTATTCCAGGTTGATCCCTGCTCCTACTGCGCCATTGATCAATAGGTGTTGTTCTAAAACAGTCCCATTTGGATCTTGAATAGGATCATAAGAGATCAAAAAGGCACGACGGTCAAAAAAGGCTCCACGGCTCATAGATCGACGACCAAAGAAGGCGCACGCATTCGTAGCATGGCCTAATTCTGGGCGTGCTTGACCAAGATCTGCTGCTCGGTCTGCTACGTGCCGCCATGCTAACGCTGGAGTTGCCTCCTCTGGTGCGGAAACAAAACGACGACACCTTTCCTGCGCATGAGCACGACAAGCCTCGTCTATTTCAGAACGAAGAATATCAAACTCCAAATTTCGACCTGTTGGCAAATCTTCTAAATCGAACCATGCCACTTGGTCTGTGCAGGTATCGTGGTCAGCACCAAGGAACCAAGTGTTTCCGGGTATTAGGATGCCACGCTCTGCCAATAGTGTTCTTACACTGTGCTGATTGGCCATTGCAGCGACAAGTCGTGCATTTGGGCCGGAATAACGACCAGCACAGGCTCCACAGTTGTAGGCAGAAGCGTGAGGATTGTTCAAACTGTGCGAAGCATGTCCTACCACGATAACCCATGGCGCAAAATTTCGAGTCAAACCATTGCTTTTCAAGAAAGCTTGGACGCGGTCTGCTTGCTCTACGTCCGTAAACCCTATTTGTACGGGCTTAGTGATTTGAGTTGCGGTAAAAACAATGGAAGTAGGAGCTGGACCATCAAAAGCAACTGCCATTTTCTTTAGAAAACGATCCCAGCGGCCTGGATCGATTGTCCTTGCGGCCAATGCAACCATTGCTAAAGGAGCGAAAAGGCTCGTGAGCAATGCAGGAGTAAAGACGCCACGTCGAGAAGCCTTATGGAAAGCCAGAGCAACTCGTCTCCGGAATGCGTACCTTCGAATAGCACGATTGTCTTTTAGACGAGTTTGCTCTTGTACCTCGTGCGTCGGAATCACTGGCTCAGGAACTACTGGAGCCAAGGCCACCGACGTGGACGCAGTTAAGCCCTTCCAAAAATGTGGAACATTAAAATGTGCTGCAGCACCCAAAGTTTCATGACGAGGATCGATTGCTTCTAAGTGGCGACGTAAGCCTTCTTCACGATCATCCATGCAGAAGACCCATTGTGCCTTTGGTGTTTCTTGTATGTTCTGCACGGGATTGGCTGCGAGTGCTGAAAGGATTTCTTCACGATAATGACGCTCGTAGGCACAAAGCCACAGGTAACCACGTGTGTTTTGGTCTAAAGAGTTTAGAACCGCGAGCAAAGATTCAACACCAGCACGCCCCAAATCACACACCTTTCTTGGTGTTAGGCCAATCCTTTGGGTGAGTTGAAACAATGGCCAAGCTTCGTTGCAGATACGCGGCAAAAATGGCTGTTTTGGCTGATCAGAAAAAGAGATTTTCTCAAACTCAGATAAACAAGCCTCTATTTTCCAATGACGCCTACACAAAGCATCTGCATAGATCTTTTCAAGTACTAATCGAACTGCTAGATAATCTTGGATCTCCGAACTGCGTAGGAACATGCCCGACCAACCAGGCAGCTCCAGAGCAAGACATTCCAGATACCTTTCCCAACGATCTTTTGGCAGTCCAAGATGAGTCAATTCTGCTTCTAACACTTCCTCCGATGACTCTGGAAGATCCAAAAGAGCTCGTCGAATATAAGGCTGCCCTTCCAACGTCCAAGAAAGATCAACAGTAGCACTAGCGCGCCATGCCGAGTAAAAACCTTTCTTTGAGTTCTTCCAAAAAGCAATTCCATGGTCAAGATATGCTGCTAAGTGGCGAATCAAAATAGGCCGAAAAGACTCGAAGATATCTTCACCGGTTAGGAACAGCAGCAAATCACGCAACGTCCAATCTCGTCCGAGGCGATCTAAAGGACTGCTCCATTCAGAGACAGTCTGTTCTCTAACTTTTTCATTGCTTGAGATTTCAAGTGTTTCAATACACGCTTTCCAAAGTCCCTCTGGAGTATCTAAAACACCCTGTTCTGTGGCGCACCAAGTCAAAAGACTAGGAGGTATAGGTGTAAGTGAAGTAGTGAAGGATGCTAGTAATATCTCTGTATTAGAAACTCCACAAACAAAAGATTCGCCCAAGTGTTGACGAAAAACCGCAACCAAGTCTTCTCGAGAAATTCTGCCGTGAGCAAAAAACTCCCGAAAACGGTCTTCCGTGAGATATCCAGACGCTCCGCTGAAGCGGGAGGCTTCAGCCAAAGCTTTTGGGAAAGGTAACGACTCAAAAGCGTGTAAGGTGTTGTGGTGAACAAAATCCCGAATCGGTGCTTGTCCGGGAAGGCAGTGCTTTAGATACTCGAAGCGGTCCTCAGCCTGCCTTGAATGCTTACTCACAACAAAACCCTACTTAAACAGCAATAAAGAGGTATCCACCAACTTACGCCATAGGTTCCCTTCTGATACTTCAGAAAGGGCAGCCAATGGATAATCTTGTAGCTTGCCGTCGGGCAGTGTGATATGTGCAGTCCCAACCGTTTTGAGCTTTTCCAGAGGAGCTAAAATGTGGTCTTGGACTTCAAAATCAGTTTTCACGTTTTTGTATTGTCCACGTGGGATCGTAACGTACACATCTTCTGCTGTTCCGACCTCGAGTTCTTGCACTGCTCCTTTCCAAACTCGCGTGGTAGTTAAGGGTTGGCGACCAATGTAGACACGTCGCGTCTCCCAAAAACGGAAACCATAATCTAGGAGTGATTGTGCTTCTCTGGCGCGCGCTGCCGGAGATTTCGTGTTTAGCACTACTGAAATCAACCTCATGTCTTCGCGCTTTGCAGACGAGATCAAACAATAACCAGCACGGTCGGTAAACCCCGTCTTGATACCATCTACTGAACTATCTCGGGTCAACAGTACATCACGGTTATGTTGCAGAATTCCGTGGTAAGTAAATTCTTTTGTTGAAAACCATTTGTACTCGTTAGGAAAACGTTGAATTAAAGACTTGGAAAGGAGTGCCAAATCTCGTGCACTTGAATAGTGATTTACGTCCGGGAGTCCAGTAGCATTGTCAAAATGCGTATTGACCATGCCAATCTGTTGGGCATGATGGTTCATGAGGTCAGAAAATGCAGCTTCGGTACCAGCAATGTGTTCTGCCAGTGCCACGCTGGCATCATTTCCAGATTGGATCACCATGCCTAAGACCACTGTTTCAAGGGGTACTTGGCTATTGAGGTCTAAAAATGTGCGCGAACCTCCTGTTTTCCAGGCTCGCTCACTCACTCTAACTAGATCAGTAAGTTTCCTTTCTCCAGAGTGAAGTGCATCAAACACCACGTAAGCAGTCATGATTTTGGTAAGGCTCGCTGGCTCCATTCGAGTATCGGCGTTGTTCTCAGCGAAGACTTGACCTGTAGAAGCATCAATCAAGACCCAAGCTCCGGCCGCTACTTGAGGTGGGGTGGGGATCACAGGGCTTTTGTTATTGGAAGATGCTGCTGGAACAGTCTTTTGTCCAGATACCGTGGGTTTAGATCCAACTTCTTTAGACTGAGTACCGGCTTTTGCAACGGGCTCTTTGCTAATGGGTGGTTGGATAGGCTTCGCAGGAGCAGGCGGTGCCGCTAATGTTGTAAGCGGCACTGCAAAAACACAGAGTAAGTACAAGGAACGTAGGCGAGATATCACAATTTGGGTGCTCACCAAAAGTTAAAGGAACACCGCATTATAACGTCATGTGCAAAAAATGGCACTACTTCCCGCGAGAAGTAATGGCATCTGCCAAAAGTCCCACGCTGGTAGCGAAGTAGTTAGAGCGGTTCCATTGTCGAATGACGTGATAATTTGGGTACACGACAAAAAACCGTTTTGGACTTTCTCCCATGGCAAGTAAAGACGCGGTGAGTTCACCTTGTAAAGTACCACCATCTCGAAAACGAATGCCGAGCTTCCCCCACTCACTAAGAGTTTTGGTTCCGCGGTCTAGCCCGATTAGATCAGGATCGAACCCTACCGGAGTACGTACCTCTTCTCCCCAGGTTTCGTTTCCATTCCAACCGATACTGTGTAGGTAGTTGGCTGCTGAAGCTAAGACATCCGCAGAACTAGACCAAATATTCCGTTTTCCATCGCCGTCGTAATCCACGCCGTACTTTAGAAACACGGAAGGCATAAACTGGCACTGTCCCATGGCACCTGCCCAAGAACCTACCATTTTGGGGGCAGTAACATCGCCGCGCTCTAGGATACGCAATGCGTCTAGCAATTCGCCCCGAAAATAAGCAGACCGTCGACCGTCGTAAGCCAAGGTAGCCAACGCTGCAATGATCGAAAACCCTCCTTGGTTCCTGCCAAAATCACTTTCCATAGCCCAAAAGGAAACCAAGAAATTAGGTTGTACTGAGTATTGTTCTTGAATGGATTCTAAGGTTTCCCGCTGTTCCTGGTAGCGACGCTTCGCCTGTTGGATTCTAAAATCTGGAAGAACATTTTGAAGGTATTGTTCAAAGGTTAGTTTCCCCTCAGGCTGGTTTCGATCTAAAGAAATGACACGTGGAATTGGCCCACGCACATCGGCAAACGCCGAACTCAACACTTTGGAGGAGATCCCGCGTTCCTGTGCTTCGGTTTGCAGCCCAGAGAGCCAATCCTCAAAATCTTGAGTGGCTTGTGTGGGAACCATGGCGGTTGCCAGAATTAAAAATGCTAGAAAACGTGACATAGTGCTAAAACCCATCTAAGAGTGTGAAAAAGCTTCTGCATGATAAGAAGAGCGTACCATGGGGGCACTGGCAACCTGCGTAAAGCCTATCTGCTCTGCAAAATGTTTGATTTCCAAAAATTCTTCTGGAGCCACATACCTTGTGACAGGCAAATGAGCACGACTCGGTTGCAAGTATTGCCCTAATGTTACTCGAGTGCAACCCTGATTTTGAAGATCTTGCAACACTTGTTTTACTTCGTCTTGGGTCTCACCGAGGCCTAACATAAGTCCAGATTTAGTAGGTACTTTAGGGTTTTTAGAAGCATAGGCTCGAAGGAGAGATAAAGAATGTTGATAGTCAGCCCCTGGCCGCACTTCACGGTAGAGGCGTGGCACCGTCTCTAAGTTATGATTCAAGAGGTCCGGTGGTGTTTGTGACAGAATTTCCAGGGCAGGTTCGAGTCGGCCACGAAAATCGGGAACTAAGATTTCAATCTGCACGGTAGGTACTTGTTCCCGGAGAGCATGAATGCAATCCGCAAAGTGGTCAGCCCCACCATCCCGTAGATCATCACGGTTTACCGAAGTAACCACTACATACCGCAGAGACAAAGTAGCGACTGCTTCTGCAAGACGCGCAGGCTCTTCTGGATCCAAAGGGTTTGGTAAACCGTGGGCAATGTCACAAAAAGGGCAACGGCGAGTGCACCGATCGCCCATGATTAGAAAGGTAGCGGTGCCGCTGGAAAAACACTCTCCGAGATTAGGACAGGTAGCTTCTTCACAAACTGTGTGTAAACCTGATTTACGTAACAAACTTCTTACACGAGCAACGCCAGCACCCGTGGGAGCTTGAGCACGAATCCAGTGAGGTTTAGAGAGGGGCATGCGAAGATTGATTCAAAAAGATAATGAACTAGAATAATAAACATGACTCAAAGAGGCAAACTTTTTCAGAAAGATAAAAATCAAATCATGACGATGCGAAAATGATA
>Ga0268283_1001559_pt1 | contig 11027 bp, 8 predicted proteins | sample saktaG_13_FD_190140 | JGI IMG/M metagenome (GOLD analysis project Ga0268283, IMG submission 190140) | Saline water microbial communities from Sakinaw Lake, British Columbia, Canada - sak_2013_06_06_36m | ecosystem: Environmental > Aquatic > Non-marine Saline and Alkaline > Saline ... | reverse complement strand
GACGATACACGCCGCGAAGCTTTGGACGAATACCTCATGGTCCGCGATGCCTGGATGCAGCGACGCTCCTACCAGATCGAGAAAGACCTGCGCAGCTCAAATTAATATTGAGAGGTTTTTCAGGGTGAGAAGGACAAACCATCCCGGATCACCAGTCTGGGGCAGTTTTATCTGTTTTTCGGTTATCTAAATAGATGGTATTAAAGAATGAATTCAAGAAATATTTTATTGGGAGTAGTTATTACCTTCATGGCCGGGTGTTCGTTTGCCCCTTCCAATGAGCGGTCTTCTCTGCCTACAGCGGCAGCTTATCCGGGAGCAAATGCAGCACAAACACAGGTCAAACAGGATGCCTTGCAGCTTGGCTGGCGCGAATTCTTTACGGGCGAAAGGCTCCAGGAACTGATCGGTCAGGCGCTTGTGTACAACCGAATTGCAGTGCAACGAGTGGAAGAGGTCCGTGGCCTCTACGGCATCCAGCGCGCTGACCTGATACCCGGTATCAGTGCAGGCGCCATGGGCAGCCGGTCGCGGGTGCCCTTTGATCTGTCGCCAACCGGGAGTTCTATCACTTCAGATCAATATCAGATTACTCTGAATCTCAGTTTGTGGGAGCTTGATTTCTGGGGCCGTGTGCGCAACCTCACGGCGGCAGCGCTGGAGACGTACCTTGCAACTGAAGAAGCGCAACGTGCAATAGTCATCAGCCTGGTAGCACAGGTTGCCAATACGTATCTTCTGGAATGCGAACTCGACGAGCGAATAGTCATAGCGCAGCTGAGCCTTGCCGGTCGTGAGGACTCTTATCGCATTGCGCGCCGACGGTACGAGGTAGGAACCGCATCCAAACTGGATGCAGTTCAGGCTGAAACGCTCTTGAATCAGGCACGTGCCGACCGGGCAGCCTTAATGCGCCAGCGGGATCAAAACAGCAATGCGCTTACACTTCTGGTTGGCGTTCCCATCGTTGCTTTCGAGACCCAGCCGCTGTCTATGATCGAACCGGATTTTGTACAGGAAATATCCGCAGGACTGCCTTCGGATTTGCTGATTAATCGTCCGGATATACTCGCTGGCGAGCATCGCCTGAAGGCGGCTAATGCCAATATCGGCGCCGTCCGCGCCGCTTTTTTTCCGCGCATCATGCTCACCGGCAACCTGGGCACTGCCAGTGCCGAACTGAGCGGTCTGTTTGGTGCAGGCAGTGGCATCTGGAGTTTTGCGCCGAGCGTGACGCTGCCGATTTTCGATGGCGGCCGCAATCGAAGTAATCTCGATGTTTCGGAAGCACGCCGCAATATGGCTGTAGCCGACTATGAGAGAACAATTCAAGTGGCCTTCCGCGAAGTGGCCGATGCGCTGGCCGAGCGTCGATGGCTCACTTTGCAGGTTGCAGCTCAGCAGGCGACTCTTGCTGCACAAATGGAACGTACACGTCTGGCCGGATTGCGTTATCAAAATGGTGCGGCGCCATACCTGGAGGTACTCGATGCCGAGCGCGACCGGTTTATCGCCGAACAGGAGTTGGTGCAGTTACGAAGGGCGCAACTCGCAAGTAGCGTGAACCTCTATGCGGCGCTGGGCGGTGGAACTGTTATACGTAAGGCACAATAACTCAAAGGGCGCTGCTTGCGCCATGAAGCTATGGAGAGAGAACCATGACCAACGAACCTAAACCTGAAGCCAAGCCTAAGAAGATCATAACCAAACAACAAAAGAAATGGTTGATCATAGTTGTAGTAATACTGATTCTTGCCGGCCTGGTTATAGCGGCCTGGCAAATATTCGGCAAGGATGACAAAAACGAAGGTCTTGTCAGCGGCAACGGCCGCATTGAGGCGGTCGAGATCGATGTCGCCGCCAGGACACCCGGTCGGGTGAAGGATATTCTGGTGCGTGAAGGGGAGTTAGTCACCGCCGGACAGGTCGTAGCGTTGATGGATACCGAGGTACTTGAAGCCGAGCGCAGGCAGGCCGAAGCACAACTGAAACAGGCGCAGAGCGGGGTTGAAACGGCGCGCAGTCAAGTGGTTCAGCGCGAAAGCGAAAAAGAGGCGGCGCTGGCCCTGGTCGGGCAGCGCGAGGCGGAACTGAGCGTTGCCCGAAAGCGCGCGCTGCGCTCCTTGACCCTCGCTGCCGAAGCGGCGACGTCGCAACAGGAGGCTGATGATGACAGTGCGAGGGTCCAGAGTGCCGTTGCCACCGTCAGCGTGGCGCGTGCCCAGCTTGCCGCCTCCGCCGCGACCATCGTGACGGCGCAGGCCGGTATTGCCGGCGCGCAGTCGGCTGTTGAAGCCGCGCGGGCGACGGTCGAACGTATCCAGGCTGATATAAAAGACAGCTCGCTCAAGTCGCCCCGTGACGGGCGAGTGCAGTACCGCGTTGCTCAACCCGGGGAAGTGGTCGGCGGCGGCCGGGTGTTGAGTCTCGTTGACTTGAGTGATGTCTATATGACTTTTTTCCTGCCCACGGCTGTGGTGGGGAAGGTCGCACTCGGCACCGAGGTGCGGCTGGTCCTCGATGCCGCTCCCCAGTATGTCATTCCGGCACAGGTGTCCTTTGTGGCCGATGTGGCCCAGTTTACCCCAAAAACAGTGGAGACGGCCAGTGAACGCCAGAAGCTGATGTTCCGTGTCCGCGCGCAGATTCCCCCCGCTTTGCTCAAAAAGTATATCACCCAGGTGAAGACCGGGCTGCCCGGCATGGCCTATATACGGCTTGATTCCAAAGTAGAGTGGCCGGCCCATCTGCAGGTGAAAGCCCAATGATGCGTGAACAAAATCCTGCAACCGGTCTGGCACTGCCCGCGTTGCAGCCTGTGGCCCGGCTGCATGACGTCAGTCTGCGCTATGGCCGGAAGACGCTGGCGCTGGATGGTGTCAGTCTGGATGTCCCGCCCGGCTGCATGGTCGGCTTCATCGGCCCGGATGGTGTGGGTAAGTCCACGCTATTCTCCTTGGTGGCAGGCGCCAGGGCTATCCAAGCAGGAGAGATTGAAGTGTTGGGCGGCGATATCGCCAGCCATCGCCACCGCCGGGCGGTTTGCCCGCAGGTGGCCTACATGCCGCAGGGGCTGGGCAGGAATCTCTATGCAACGCTGTCGGTCACCGAAAATCTCGATTTCTTTGCCGGTCTCTTCGGCCACAGCCGAAACGAGAGTAAGCGGCGCATCGACGAGTTGCTTCTCGCCACGGGGCTGACTGCCTTTGCCGACCGACCGGCAGGAAAGCTCTCGGGCGGTATGAAGCAGAAACTCGGTTTGTGCTGCGCACTTATTCACGATCCCGAGCTGCTGATCCTGGACGAACCGACCACCGGTGTCGATCCGCTCTCAAGACGGCAATTCTGGGAGCTGATCGAACATATCCGCTCCGAGCAAACCGGCATGAGCGTGCTGATCGCCACCGCCTATATGGAGGAAGCCGCGCGCTTCGACTGGCTCGTGGCCATGAATGGCGGACACATCCTCGCTACCGGCACCCCGCAGGAGATCCTGACTCTCACTGGCGCCGGGACGCTGGAGGAGGCATTTATCGCTCTGCTGCCGCAGGCTCAGCGTGACGGTTATCGGCCGGTCATCATCCCTCCCCGCGAGACAGACGCCGACGGAGAGGTAGCCATCGAAGCCGATGATCTCACCATGCGCTTTGGCGATTTCACCGCCGTTGATCATGTCAGCTTCAACATCGGGCGAGGTGAGATTTTCGGTTTTTTGGGGTCCAACGGGTGCGGCAAGCCGACCACCATGAAGATGCTGACTGGCCTGCTGCCGGCCAGTGAAGGGCAGGCACTGCTGTTCGGTCATCCTGTAGATCCCCATGATCTTGATACGCGCCGGCGTGTCGGCTATATGTCGCAGTCGTTTTCACTTTACAGTGAGTTGACGGTTAGGCAAAACTTGGTATTACATGCGCGTTTGTTCAAGATGCCGGAAGATCGTATCGGGCCGCGTCTGGAAGAGATGGCGCAGCGTTTCGGCCTGAGCGAGGTTATGGATAGCCTGCCTGACGCCCTGCCGCTTGGTCAGCGTCAGCGATTATCGCTGGCAGTGGCGATGATCCACGGTCCGGAGATGCTGATTCTCGACGAGCCGACCTCGGGGGTGGACCCGGTGGCGCGCGATGCCTTCTGGCAGATCATGATCGATCTGGCGCGCAAGGATAAGGTTACTATTTTCATCTCCACTCACTTCATGAATGAAGCCCAGCGATGTGACTGGATCTCACTCATGCATGCGGGCCGGGTGCTGGTTAGTGATTCGCATGACGCGCTGATTGCAGCCCGCGGGGCCGGCACCCTTGAGGATGCTTTTATCAGTTATCTGGAAGAGGCTCTTGCCAAAGAGACAACAGCGGCCTCAACAGTAACCGCCGAAACGGCTGCCATTCCTCCTCCTATCGAACAACACGCAGTGATCTCCGATGCGCAAACTGCATGGTTCAGTCCCCGCCGCTTACTCAGCTATACCCGGCGCGAGTCGCTGGAGCTGCTTCGCGATCCGATCCGCCTGACCCTGGCCATGCTGGGCAGCGCGATCCTGATGTTCGTGATCGGTTACGGCATCAGCATGGATGTGGAGAATCTCACCTTCGCAGTGCTCGACCGCGATCAGACAATCACCAGCCGCGACTATGTGCTTAACCTTACCGGCTCGCGCTATTTCAGCGAACAGCCGCCGATTGCCGATTACGATGAAATGGATCGTCGCATGCGCTCAGGCGAGATCAGTTTAGCCATCGAAATTCCGCCTGGTTTCGCCCGCGACCTGAAACGCGGCAAACCGGTTGCCATTGGCGCCTGGATCGACGGCGCCATGCCGCAACGGGCCGAAACGGTGCGTGGATACGCGCAAGGGATACATGCGCAGTGGCTGGCAACGATGGCGCGACAAGCATCTGGCGCTGCCGCATTAACATTGCCTGCGACCATTGAGACTCGCTTTCGTTATAACCCGGATGTCAAGAGTCTTGTGTCTATGGTGCCTGCTGTGATTCCGCTGCTCTTGATGCTGATCCCGGCCATGTTGACCACGCTGTCGGTCGTACGAGAGAAAGAACTGGGTTCTATTGTCAACCTCTATGTGACTCCGGTCACGAGGCTGGAGTTTCTGTTGGGCAAGCAGCTTCCCTACGTCGCGCTGGCCATGCTCAATTTCCTCTTGCTCACGGCACTTGCCGTATTCATGTTTGGCGTGCCGATCAAAGGTAGCTTCCTTACGCTTGCCGCAGCCGCATTGCTGTATGTGATCGCAGTCACCGCCATCGGTTTGGTGATTTCAACCTTTATGCGCAGTCAGATCGCCGCTTTGTTCTGTACAATGATATTGACCATTCTGCCCGCCGTACAGTTTTCCGGAATGATCAACCCGGTTTCCTCTCTGGAAGGGGCAGGCGCAATGATTGGCAAGTACTATCCGACAAGCCATTTCCTGACCATTGCCCGCGGCACTTTCTCCAAGGCGCTCAGTATATCCGATCTTTATTCTTCATTCGTCCCGTTGTTGATTGCCATACCCGTACTGATCGCCCTGGGAACAGTCTTGCTCAAAAAACAGGAGCACTGAACATGCGCACCGCTAATATTTTCCATCTTGGTGTTAAAGAATTGCGCAGCTTGCTGCGCGACCCGATTATGATTGTACTCGTTGCCTCTTCTTTTACAGTTTCGGTTTATACCGCTGCAACGGCTACGCCGGAGACGCTGCACAAAGCCCCCATCGCCATTATTGACGAGGATCAATCGCCGCTCTCCACACGTATTGTCGACGCTTTCTATCCGCCTCATTTCATGCCCCCGGCGTTAATTACCCAGTCTGAGGCGGATGTCCGGATGGACGCCGGACTGGATACTTTTGCCCTCACGATCCCCTCCGGTTTTCAGCGCGATGTACTGGCCCGCCGCAATCCGGTGATACAGCTCAATGTCGACGCCACCCGCATGGGCCAGGCTTTTACCGGCAGCGGCTATATCCAGGCCATCGTCGGCGGTGAGGTGAGTACCTTCCTGCAGGGCTATCGGTCGAACACAATACCAACGGTGGATCTGGCCTTGCGGGCACGCTTCAATCCCGAGTTGAACCAATCGTGGTTTGGCGCAATCATGCAGGTTATCGACAGCGTTACCATGTTGGCGATTATTCTTGCCGGCGCGGCGCTGATCCGCGAACGGGAACATGGTACGGTGGAGCACCTGCTGGCGATGCCGGTGACTCCATTCGAGATCGTGACGAGCAAGGTCTGGGCCATGTCCCTGGTGGTATTGGCGGGCACGGCCTTCTCGCTGATCTTCGTGGTGCAGGGGTTGCTTTCGGTGCCCATCGAAGGTTCCATCAGTTTGTTTCTCATCGGCGCCGCCTTGCACCTCTTTGCCACTGCGTCACTCGGCATCTTCCTTGGCACGATTGCCCGTTCGATGCCTCAATTCGGATTGCTGCTGGTGCTGGTATTGTTACCGCTACAGATGCTTTCCGGTGGCATGACGCCACGGGAGAGCATGCCACAGTTCTTACAGTTCCTGATGCAGGCGGCGCCGAATACCCATTTCGTCATGCTCGCTCAAGCCATCCTGTACCGGGGTGCAGGACTTTCAGTCGTCTGGCCGCAATTCATCGCTCTCGTCCTGATCGGGATCGCCCTGTTTTCCTTTTCCCTGGCACGCTTTCGCAAAACCATTGGAACGATGGCATGAAGCAGAATTTAGAGGGTTCTCAGGGCCGGTGGCGCAATGATAACGAGATAATAAACGGACGGGATATACCGACAGAGGAGAATGAATCCATGGCAGGGGTTGTTACAAGGGGTGAAATGGCCGTCTTCAGTAAGACAGACGGGTCAGCGGTCATTTGCCTTACAGGCAACTGGAAGAAAGGCGCCGAGTTGCCGGGGTCCGATGAGGCCCTCGAGAAACTTGAATCGAAACCTCCGTTGCTCATGGTGACCTTTGATGCTTCGGGACTGACAGGCTGGGACAGTCATCTGTTAATCTTCATAAAAAAAATGAAAGATCACTTGAAAGAGAGGGGGATCGAATGCCGGACGGACGCATTGCCCGAAGGCGTCACAAGGCTGCTGAATTTGGTCGTCGCGGTCCCGGAACGACCGGCGGCAAAGATCCCGCATCCTGAGCCGTTTATTACCGCCGTCGGGGGCAGGACGGCTGCACTGGCAGGATCGGCATCAGCGGGGCTTGATCCGATCAGCGCCCGAACCATCGATGACCTGATTCTTCAGATCCGTGACAGTTTCGGTTCCACCTTTGTTGTGGTGACCCATGAACTCACGAGCATTTTTGCAATTGGAAGCGATTCGTATTTCTGAATGCCGATACCTGGACCATGACTGCCTGGGGCGATCCCAAGAAATTGCTTTCGGAATCAGAGGATCCAACGGTCAGGAGATTCCTGACAAGGGGTAAAGACAGGGCGCTCAAAGCGGGCAGGGAGGACGAATCATGAGCAAACCGGTAAACAAAACACTGATCGGCGTATTTGTCACGGTCGCCATCGCCCTCATCGTTATCACGGTCCTTATGCTGGGATCGGGCAGGCTCTTCCGGCATTATCCGAAATACGTGATGTACTTCGAGGGTTCCGTGAAAGGCCTTTCAATTGGCTCGCCCGTGCTGTTCAGGGGTGTGCGAGTGGGTTCGGTTACGGATATCGGCATGGAGTTCAACCTTTCCGACCTCTCGATCCTGATTCCGGTCTATGCTGAGTTTGGTGAAAGCAAGTCGAATGTCTCAAACAGCGATATGCTAACAGGGGACCGGGCGGTGATGCGTCAGGAATTGACCAAGGCCCTTATCAACAAGGGCTTACGGGCCCAGCTTGAACTTCAGAGTGTCGTGACAGGTCAGCACATTTTAGCGTTTATATTCTGAATATTGTTTATGTTATGGGACTTGGCTCTAATTTAGTCAAAAATACTGGTTAATTCCAAAATTGCGGGTCGGAGTCGCTCATAAATATGGGGTTTCCGTTCAGGCACTATATAATATTCCGGATAGAAATTCCCCGCATTTTAAAATCGTCCAATGGTGTTCACGCGTTGAGATGATGTTGCAACACATTGAATTCAATTACTTAAATGCACACGAACACTTGTGGCACAAAGATTGCTGAGCGGAATAGATTTGCTGGCTGAATCAATGAACAACCAAGGTGTCATGAAAAAACGGATATTCGCTTTATCTGAAAGAGGATAGTTATGAATCACTTGATCAATACCCGGAAACAACTTCTTGCCGAAGTGGATGCATTGCGCAGCCGTGTGAAAGACCTTGAATTGCGGTGCGTTCGGGTTGAGGAAAATACGGTCCGCAGAAGTGAGGAAAAATACCGTCTGCTGTTTCACTCCACGCCGATTGCCCTGATAGAAAGGGACGCCTCTCGTCTTAAAACCTATCTCGACCACCTTCGCGAATCCGGAGTCGCTGATTTCGAAGTTTATCTGCGGGACAAACCCCAGGAAACCGTTCATTGCATGAGCATGATAAAAACCGTTGAATTCAATGATGCTTTTTTGAAATTGCTGGAAGTTGACACCAGAGATGAGCTGGTAAACGGTTTTCCGTTTATCGGAAGCCCCGAGGAATTCCATCGTCTCTTGCTTGAAATAATTCCGATGATCGCCGAACGCAATATTTCCCGGGAGCGGGAGGTGACCCTCGTGACGGGAAAAGGCAACAAAAGAAGCGTCCTGACAAAAGCGCTGATCGTATCGGGCAGCGAAGACACGCTGGCCCGCATCGTCATCGCCTTGGTAGACATCACCCAGCGAAAGGAAGCCGAGGAATCCCTTCGGGTCAGCGAGCAGCGGTTTCGCGAACAGGCGATGCGGGATAACCTGACCGGACTTTATAACCGGCGCTATCTTTATAAATCACTGTCCGGGTTGATTGAAACCGGCAAAGCAACGCAATCACTCCTGTCAGTTATTTTTATGGACCTCGATAACTTCAAGAAAGTGGTGGACACTTACGGCCATCTGAACGGCAGCCGCGCCATCCAGGGGGTGGCCGGAATCATTCAGGAGGCCATTGCGGCACCGGCCTTCGCCGTGGCATATGCCGGGGACGAATTCGTCATCGTCCTGCCGGAATTCGATCAATTCCAGGCCATGGAAAAAGCTTCGAATCTTCAGTCCCGGATCAGAAGCGCGGTCTACTTGCGGGAATATGGCCTTGAGGTCAAACTTCAGGCCAGCTACGGTGTTGCCGCTTTTCCGAACCATGCCACGGATTTGACCGGTCTTCTGGCCTCGGCCGACCGGGCGCTGTTCCGCGTTAAAGAAAAGGGTAAGGGCGGTGTCGGCCTTGCCGACCGGCTGACTTCCTTTGAAGCCCAGTTCAATCAGGATGATTTCGCAAACGGTCATGGCCGGGGCATTGGACGCCGTCTGTCATGAAAATCACTATTCGTAACCGTAGACCTTGTAGACGGTTGATGATCCCAGCAGCGCATCCACGGCCCCTTCCTTTTGCGCCCGTTTCTCGTCTGCAAACCACCGCTGCCAGGCCTCAAGGGATTTCCATGTGCTGATTACAAGATATTCATTACGGTTTTCGACAGTAATATCGGAGATCTGTCTTAAATCAAGAATTTATCTCCATTTAACAGTGCATAACACACTCATCTAAGTCAACCAATATTTTTAAAATATTTCCGTGGGAGCTCCTGAAAGTCCTATCAACCATTTTTCTACCCATCAGTACCAATCAAAAAGACACATGCTTTCAATTCGTAATCATTGATGTATTCGGTTTTCAGATTCAAAACAAGGGAAAAAGCAGCCTGAACCCTCCCCTTAAAGAATCCCGTTTTCCATAGAATGCGATTTTGTTGTATAGTCCCCACGCCATGAAATCATCGCCTCAAACGCCACCAGTCGATAATCTTGACCGCCTTTCTGGGATATCGAGTAAGCTGAAATTTATGAATCAGGCAAATGGCCCAATGTCTCTCATGGATTAATTTTTGGTACAATTTGAAGAGAATTATTATCCCAGTCATATTTAACAAAAAACGATACAGGATGTCAGCAGAAATGAATCTTTGGGTAGGCCTCATTCCATAATCAGGCTGGAGCAGATATTTTGCGGAAAAAAGAGCGAAGGTGAAGCACGGTATGTGAAGCAGAAAATGTTTAAAAAGGCCCTTCTTGAACAGAAGAGCCTTTTTATGAGGTAAGTAACCGGTTAAAATAAAAGACGGGATTCATTTACATCTATTTACACTTCCCCCCGGAACCTCCCGACCCACCATTACCGCCCTGCCATAAGGGTTTTCCAGTTACCGGATCACGCAGATCTATAGTCGTGCCATCAATTGTAATCGACATAACCACATTTTCATAAACGCCATTGTAATTAACGGTGAAACCTTTTGCAGCCAGTGTATCCCCAATCACCGGATACGCCACATTCTGGCTCACCCAATAATAGACCGGGCCGATGCCATAAAGTTGAACATTGCCATCTGTGGCGGTTGCGAGCGTCAAACTGCCGGCCTGCGCAAACTCGATCACGTCCCCTGTGAACATAAAAGGCACCCCGGAAAGAACATCGTGAATCGGCCCGGTTCCATCCCCAGGTCCCTTACCCTGACCAGCCAGACTCATTCCCGCCCCAAACAATACCATCGCACATATAAGTACCATGCTGACAAAATGCTTTTTCATTACATTCTCCTTTTCTTTTTCTTTAAATTGAGTTGTCTTAACGAAAAAAAATTCACTGTTTTTGAATGACTAACGGCGCGCACCTTAGCTTTTGTTTGTAAAACGATTTCAGTCTGCAAAGGTTACAATTTATTTTTAATGGCATTAAATATCATTTGATAAAATCCGATCTGGAATTAATTCAACTTTTTTGTAACCTTTTAAAACGATTTCCGTTATACTCTACCTATGACCGCAAATGACAGTTGGCACTATTTTTGCTGTTTGAGAAAAACAGTGATGATATCTTCATGGTCAGGTCAGAATTTTTTATCAATTTCCTGATCGCAGGCAAAATTTTTTCACTGTCAT
>Ga0268283_1001558_pt1 | contig 11030 bp, 12 predicted proteins | sample saktaG_13_FD_190140 | JGI IMG/M metagenome (GOLD analysis project Ga0268283, IMG submission 190140) | Saline water microbial communities from Sakinaw Lake, British Columbia, Canada - sak_2013_06_06_36m | ecosystem: Environmental > Aquatic > Non-marine Saline and Alkaline > Saline ... | reverse complement strand
CTAGCTGCTCAAGGGCCGTTGAAAGACCACCATCTAAGAGCAAAACGTCACTGTACATAGAGCAACCTTATCCCCGATAACAATGTATTCATTGGGTTAGAGAAATAGCGATTCTTGTTTTCCGGCAATATGAATCATCACCTTATAAGCCGGAACGAATCTGTGCTGCATGTTCCATTGGATGCTTTATGTATGTCTCAAGCCAAGTTTGTATCGAGTACTCCCCTGATTCACTATGTGTTCCGGCATTCTCTAATTGGTCCACAGATAGCCTTTTCAAGATTTCCAACGAAGAGGTCCGAACGGCTTTAAAAACATCGAGTGAGATCTGAATAGGAAGTTCTTCATAACCCAAGGTCTTATTCTCACCCCAGGCGGCCTCGTCGTAGCCCTGAATTTGCGTGCCGGGTTCAACAATGAGTCGGCGCAATCTGGCGTAAGACTGGGCTTCGCTATCTGCAACATGATGGACTACTTGTCGAGCCGTCCAACCTTGATCTTTAGTTGCATCTAATTCAGCTTCTGTTAATTTAGAAACCGTAACAATGAATTCTTCGGTTGCTTGCCTATATTTTTCAATTGATTCGTTTAAGTCCATAACCTAGGCCTTTCTCACAATGCTCGATTTTAAGTTCATTGGACCAAAACCATCGACTTTTGCTTCGATATCGTGATCCCCTGGACCATCAACCAGGCGAATTCCACGAACTTTTGTTCCGACCTTTAAAGTGTTAGAACTTCCCTTCACCTTCATATCCTTAATAATCGTGACATCATCTCCATCAGCCAAAACACTTCCAGAGGCATCTTTGATGACACGTGCCGCCTCAGTGACATCTTCGGCGGGGTTCCATTCATGGGCACACTCTGGACAGACCAAGAGCGCTCCCATTTCATAGGCGAACTCAGATTTGCACTCAGGACATGGAGGAAGCTCACTCATGTTTGGAGTTTAGCAATAAAAAGTTGAACGGAGCTATATGCCCGATACTTCACCGAACAATTACTTGCCTGGATAGCCTCTTCCCCATCCCAAACAAATCAAGAATCAGAATGCAACCGAAGATTACTAAAGTTCCGCCGAGGACCTGAACCAAAGAGATATCTTCATGCAAATAGAGTGCGCCAATCAGGACAGCAACTAGCGTCACCAGGAACTCCACACTGATGGCACGCGTCGCCCCGATTTCGGACACTAATTTGAAGTAAATTACGTAACACACGACACTGCACATAACTGCAAGTGCGATGATATTGAACCAATCAAACGCCGTAGGCGTACGATGAAATGGAACGAAAATTAATAGAGGCGCGGTTAGTAAGCCTCCGTAAAAGAAAGCTCCAATAACTTGTTCCCAGACACCGACTGATGACATTTTTATTTTTGAGTAGTTACTTCCAAAGGCAGCAGATATACATCCAATGACGGCGACTAGAATTCCAGTTAGATACTCTTTAGAGGCGCTTCCTTCGGGAAAACCGACCAAGAGAACAATGCCAAGGAATCCAAGTGCTAATCCGAAGTATCCGATGGCCTTCAATTTTTCAATACCGAGTAGCCGTCCGATCAGTGCTGAATACAATGGAATGGCTCCGACTAAAATTGCAGTCATTGCTGTACCGATTCGGGGAACCGCAAAAGACAATCCAATGAGCTGAAGTGCGACAGTTGTTGCGCCAGAAATCAAAAAAGGCACTGCCCCAATAGAAAAATCAAGTCGTCGCTTGCTTAACTTCGCGATCAGAAAGAGAGTAAGACTCGCGATCAGCGCACGAACTGAAACTGTCCCAGCCCAATCGAAGGCATCAACGACTCGAAGCACAAGGAGAAATGATCCGCCCCATAAGATCGCCAGGATTGAGAACTCACTCGGCGCATTCATCTTCACGACCAGAAGGCTACATCGTTACCTTGAAAAGAACCGCCATATAAACCGGACCTCCGGCATTAAACTTAAGCACATGCAGATTGAAATCAATACGGAAAAGTCTCTGACCGATGAGTTAGCCCAGGTCCTCCAAGCCCATTGGCTTTTCTGCACGAGCTCCACTCCAATTGAACATGTTTACGCACTTGATGCATCGAAATTATTTGCTCCCGGTATCACCGTTTTCGGAGCACGAGTTCGTGGTGAATTGGTTGGTGTGGGTGCAATAAGAATATTAGACGCTGATCATGCTGAGCTTAAATCTATGCACACGCTTGCTAAATCCAGAGGACATGGAGTTGGCAAAGCGATGGTGGCGTACATTGAAGATTTCGCCAAGGTGCGAGGAATTAAGCGCATCAGCCTGGAAACTGGTGCAACTGAGCCCTTCAAACCTGCTCGTCAGCTTTATGCACTCTTAGGTTATGAAGAGTGCGAAGCCTTTGGTGAATATGTCCTTAGTGGGGACAACATGTGCATGACAAAAATACTTTGATAATTCGAGGCACCTAAAAGTATAATGTCGGCTGAGGCTAAATAACTGTGAAGGAAATCTTAAGAGTAACATTCCTCACATGTCGTCGAGGCTCTCCAAACTTATCCACGAAGACCCAATTATTCGTAAGGTTTCAGCTGCTTCACTTATAGATCGCTTTGGCAACGGTCTCTTGACGTCGATCTTGGTAATTTACTTCTCATTTGTTGAAGGTTTGGGACCAAGCATGACCGCCCTTGCGCTTTCTATTGGAGCTGCTGCCGGACTAATCATGACCATACCGGCAGGGCATATTGTCGACCGCGTTGGTCAGCGAACCGTGGTGGTCTGGTCTATGACTGCAAATGGACTGGCGATATTTGCTCTCATTTTTGTCCATTAATTTCTATGGCTTGTTCTCGTTTTTGCCGCCGATTCGATTTCAAATGTATTTAGTCGAAATGGTCAATTGACGCTTATTGCACGCGTAGGCAACGCTGCCAATGCAGCGCGTAACCGGGCCTACACAAGATCTGTAAATAACCTGGGCATAGGGCTAGGTTCTCTTGGTGCTGGTATAGCACTCGCAATAAATTCAGCAAATGGATACCGAATCGCAATTTTTCTCAATGCTTGCACCTTTTTAATTGGTGCCCTTATCTATCGCACTGTTCCATACTTCACTCCAACACTTCGAGAACGTGAAAAGTTCGACTGGTCCATCTTTAAAGATGGTCGATACCTCTTGGCAACAATAATGGCAGCTATAACTAACCTTCATTTCATGATTCAAAGCATCGGTATTCCGATTTGGATAGTTAAGTACACAAATGCCCCTCGCTGGTGGGTTTCAACACTCCTGCTTTTAAATACTGTTTCAGTAGTTCTCTTCCAAATTAAAGTAAGTAAACGATCAAAACCTCTCAAGGATTCGGCAAATCAATATCTACTCAGTGGATTGCTACTGGCTGCAGCCTGCGGGCTCTATGCATTTGCTGAGGGACCATCGGCAAAAATTGCATCATTACTACTTTTTGCTGGCATGGGACTTCATGTAATGGCAGAGCTTGTAATCTCGATGATCCACTGGCAAATCTCATTTGATCTCGCGGACTCAACTCGCCAAGGCGCATATTACGGAATCTGGACTTTTGGAAATGGGCTCTCCGACATCATCGGCCCTACGCTCGTTACATTTGCTCTTGTAACGATGGGTAAAATGGGTTGGGCTCTACTTGCTCTTATATTTATGGGTAATGTCTCGCTATATAAGGCGGTTGTACTTCGCCCTAAGTCATAAATAACATATCGAATTTACAGAAGAAGAACCGATCTATAAGCCGGGAAATTGGAAAAGGCCTCGATTTCTCGAGGCCCTCCCATGCACAGCTACTGCAATTCTTTTGACCATTACCAATAGATCGAATTGCATTAACTAAGACGGTGGTGGAGACGACGGGGTTCGAACCCGCTCCAGTGGTTTGGTAAACGACTAGGCTGCCAATTACAACACGCCCCCATCACAAGAGCGAAGTTAGATTGAATGCCGGCGCTAATAAGAGGTGAGTGAATCATCTGTGCATACAGATGAATAGAAAGCAAAAGGGAGTCGGCATAACGCCAACTCCCAGTTACTACCAAACCACTGTGACCAAAGTATTACATATATACGCGGTTACTCGCAGTAACTAAAAAGTATAGAACAGTCTCCCTATAAGCCGGACACATTCCATTTACGCATAAAAATAGGGGTGTGCCCTCACTTTTGCCCTCAAACTAGTTCAAAGCAAAACAAACTAGTTAAGGGTTTTACTTGGGCTTATATGTAAATGAGTAACTCCCTTTTACTGGATGCCCATCCTCGGAAACTACTCTGTAGGAAACAAGGTATTTTCCAGCTGGCAGGCCAGCCTTCAGCTTTGTCGAGATGCGGGCACCTCCGACTATCGGTCCACCAATGTCTACCCTCGCTCTCTTTGAGCTAGTAACAGTAATTTTGTGAATCTGCTTATCACCAAAACTCAAAAGGTCACCATCGAACTCTAGCCAGACCAAGGATGGAAGAACTTTAACGATTTGATTCTTTGCAGGAACACTTGAGGTTACCTGTGCGTGAGCATGCGCACCTTGAGTGCCAGCCAAGGTAAGGAGTATTGAGACTGTTACGGAGATTAACTTCTTCATTTTGAGTTAGCCCCCAATCGAGAGTTCGACTGGGGGCCATCCCTTTCTACTTAGTTATCGGGGCTGCGATTGTCGTGACGGTTGGAGCAGGTCCAAACTCGGTATCTTCTGTGCCTGGCTTAGTGCTTCCATCAGTGATATTCCACTGCAAATAGAGAGGTTTCTTGCCAGGGGCGTAGCAGATTTGAGTTGTTGGAAATGCAATCGTTTGTGGGGTTGCATTCCACTTGATCTTCAAGCCGAAGTCATAGAAGGTTCCATCATCAATTGCGTGGCTGACAGTTTTGGCAGTCCAAGTAACTGTGTAGCTGAGTGGAACATTCATTGAGTCAACCTCAGTGCTAGCTACAACTGAAGTTTTATATCCATAGTGGAATTCTGGAGTTGGCTTACCTGCAGAAGCAGGAACAACTACCTTGAAGACACTCGTTGGATACTTGAGATCTTTATAGGTGCACCCGTGACCCAGAGAGAGCCAGAGGCGACTTGATTGACCTGCAACCAAGGTGAAGCCCTTTGATTGAGCGGAGACATGCGCCGATGCAGGCGTTATGAATCCCAGTAACAATGAAAATGAAATGCCAAATACAGCTAATGTTTTTTTCATGAAAATCCTTTGATTGATAAAGGTAAGGGTTAGCGGCGCTTCTTAGCGAAGTACCACCAGGCAGCAATAACTACGAGAACTATTACTGTTTCAATAATGTGCCATTGATGCACATGTAAAAAAGAGTCATGGTCATGAGTCACTTAGTTCTCCCAAGTTAAAGGCGGGCCACGAAATTTCAAGGAGGCAGTGAGTTGCCTGATTTGAAAAGTGGAGTTGGTGCCAAGAGCAGTGCAACAGATGCGACCAGGGAGCGAAAGCCTTAGAAAATTTCTCACTGGAACTAGTGCAATAAATGCCGATGTGATCAAGTCCCAAATGATTTCAAAATACGTAACGACCGTATATGCAAGAACACCAGAGAGTATGTGAGCAAACGTCATTCTTGTCTCGTTCAGATAAGTGCCCCCACCTAATACAAAGTGGCTAGAGCTCTGAATAAAGAGAACCAAGAGGGCCAGACTTGGTCCTTCAAGTTTTATATTCCTAAGAGCGAAGAGAAATGCTCCGAGGGCAATTGCTTGCCACAGAAGGTTGGGGGTTTCTACGAGATTTCCTCCCGCAAGCCAGTGAGCTGACAGAGCCGAAAGGAACAGAATCTGAAATCTGACAAACAAAGTCATGAGGCGCTCATCGAGGACACATTACAACTATAGCGAAATAAAGAAGAGTCGCCCTATAAGCCGGAGATGCTTTACTCGACGAATAGAGTCTTTTACAATCTTTTCATGAAAACGACTGAACTCATGATCCGCTGGGTACCTACTCTTCTTGCCTTCCCAATCGGCGGAGCCATAGCCAAGATTGCTTTTGGTGGCGCGAGCACTGTCGGTAAATCTGTTAGTGGAGGCCTGATTGTTGGACTGACAGTCGGACTGATTCAATTTTTTGCCCTTAAGAAGTATGGAGTTTCGTTCTCTTGGATTGCCGCAACAGCTATTGCAACAACGCTTGCAGCACTCATCAATTCCTACGTGTTTTCATTCAAGTTCGATTCGGTATCGTTAACTGGATCTGGTTTAGTTGCAGGATTACTTGTCGGAGTTGCACAGGCCCTCTCGCAATCACGAGACATAAAATTCGCTTTTGTTTGGACCGTTAGCACAATGGTCGCGTGGGCTTTGGCATGGCTTATTACATCGAAGGTGATTGTTGACCCAGAAGCGCAGTATCAAATCTTTGGATCATCAGGTGCACTTGTTGCAACTGTCGGATTAGGTTTTGTTCTTAAATATGCATTGCCTTGGATTAATTCCTCTGCAAACTTAATTAAATAGAAGAGTCGCCCTATAAGCCGGATCCTGTCCTCTTGCGAGGGATCACCATCCATCTAGATCTGTAATTACTTACAGATTCAAGCAACCTACCCGTTGACTCGAGCGAGCAGCTCTCAAGCGCCAACTGCATGGTCTTGCTCCAAGTGGGGTTTACATAGCTAACTGCATTGCTGCAGTTACTGGTGGTCTCTTACACCGCCGTTTCACCCTTACCAACATTGCTGTTGGCGGTTTGCTTTCTGTTGCACTTATCCCGCGGATTGCTCCGGGTGGGCGTTACCCACCACTTTGCTCTTTGGAGTCCGGACTTTCCTCGGTGCATTGCTGCAACGCGGTGATCCGGGCGACTCTTCTTAAGGGCAATACTATCGAAAGATATCCCCGTACGATAAACCCATGTCTGCTTCAGCTTTGCCTCATGACCCTAAGTGGGCGCGTGCTACTACCTTATTTTCAAGCAGTAATAGCAGTGCAGATATCGCACTCATTGGCGTGCCGGCGCATGAGAGCTCTATTTCAGCAACGAATGCGCATTTAACGCCTGCCGCTATTAGAAGCGCGTTAGCTCGTTATTCAACTTTTTCAACGTCGGCCGATATTGATTTGGTTGGAAATACTTTTACTGATTTGGGTGATGTGCAATCACCCGATGGAACAGATGGTCATGCGCGAGTAAAGGCGGCCGTAAAGAATCTTTTAAGTGCCCATAAGTTAGTTGTGGCACTTGGTGGAGATAATTCAATTACTTATTCTGTGGCATCAAGCTTGTGGCCAGATTTATCTAACATTGGACTTATTACTTTTGATGCCCACCATGATTTACGTGATGGTGATTCAAATGGCTCCCCCGTGTGGCAGTTAATTCAAGCGGGTTTGCCTGGGAAAAATATCGTCCAAATCGGAATTGCCGACTTTGCTAATAGCGCTGAATACTCAGCACGAGCTAAAGAAAATGGCATCACAGTAATTTCCCGCGCAGATTTGCGCACGCACTCAATCGCAGAGGTTGTAAAGCGGGCTTTGGATTTTGCGGGTCGCGATGGACGCGAAATTTATGTTGATTTAGATGTCGATGTATGTGATCGATCCGTTGTGCCAGCGTGTCCGGCAGCAATGCCCGGTGGAATATCTGCCGATGAACTGCGACAGGGTGCATTTTTATTAGCTGCCGATAAGCGAGTGCGGGCTATGGATATCACTGAAATCGATGCCGCCCTTGATACACCCGATCAACGAACTGTCCGTCTTGCAGCGCTCTTAGTTCTAGAGACAGCTAGCGGTTTTGCTTCTAGGTAAGTGCTGGAACAACTTCTTTCGCGGCACTAAATACCGCCCCTGAGTTAACAAGTGCTGTCGCAGCTTCAAGCTCTGGAGATAAGAAGCGATCTGGACCAACACCTGGCACGGTTTTACGTAGCTCTTTGATAACACGGGCCGTTGCAGGTGATGGTGTTAAGCCCTGACGAAATTCAATTGCACGTGCCGACGTCACTAATTCGATCGCTAGAATTCTAGAAAGGTTTTCTACAACTTTGCGTAGTTTGCGCGCTGCCGACCAACCCATTGATACGTGATCTTCTTGCATCGCAGATGATGGAATTGAGTCAACGCTGGCCGGAGTTGATAAGCGTTTATTTTCGCTCACAAGGCCGGCTTGGGTGTATTGGGCGATCATGAGCCCAGAATCAACACCTGGATCATTGGCTAGAAACGGTGGCAGGCCAGCCGATCTATGTTGATCTAAGGCGCGATCAGTACGGCGCTCGGCCATCGACCCTAAATCCGTTGCTGCAATTGCTAGAAAATCTAGAACATAGCCAACAGGTGCGCCATGAAAGTTTCCATTTGATTCAACGCGACCATCGGGCATAACGACAGGATTATCAATCGAACTAGCTAACTCACGGGCGGCAATAGTCGATGCATGGGCGATGGTGTCGCGTACTGCGCCATTTACTTGTGGGGCACAACGAAGTGAGTAGGCATCTTGAACACGTGAATCATTTTCTAAGTGCGATGCAACGATTCCTGAGCCTTTTAGCAATGCATAGATATTGGCTGCACTTACGCTTTGACCAACTTGTGGTCGAAGCGGTCCATGTAAATCCGGAGCAAAGACTCGATCGGTACCAAGTAGACCTTCAATACTCATCGCCGTTGTTATGTCGGCTACCGCACATAAGTGTTCTAAATCGGCGCAAGCCATGATTAACATTCCGAGCATGCCATCGGTACCGTTAATTAAAGCCAGACCCTCTTTAGCCTCTAGCTCAATGGGTTTGATCCCGGCAGCATCTAAGGCCTGCATCGTTGGCATTTCAATTCCATTAGCATCGTGAACGCGACCTTCGCCCATTAGCGCGAGTGCGCAGTGAGAAAGAGGTGCTAAATCGCCACTGCAGCCCAATGATCCAAACTCTGGAACAACTGGAGTTATTCCCTTATTTAAGAATTCAACATATGTCTGTGCCAGAGCAACGCGCACCCCTGTACGTCCCGATGCCATGGTGCGAAGGCGCAAGAACATCAATGCACGGACTACTTCGCGCTCTATTGCTGGACCAACACCAGCAGCGTGAGATCTAATAAGAGATTTTTGCAACTGCACGCGATCTTTAACATCAATATGACGATTAGCCAGTGCGCCAAAGCCAGTTGATACGCCGTAAACCGGCACGCCACCAGCGGCATAGCCTTCGATAAAACTGCGCGTAACGTTCATGGCATCGATTGATGTTTGTGAAAGAACTACTTGTGCGCCGTATCTGGCAACAGAAATTACATCATCGAATGTAACGCCCGAAGTTGAGAGCGTAATTGTTTTAGATGAGTTGGAGGCCATTTCGCCAAACCTGTTCTACTAAGTTAACACCAGGGCGATATGCCAAGTGAATATACGATGGTGCGTTGAGAATCTGGAAATCTGCGCGTGCACCTTCAACTAAATGACCTATATCGTCGCGACGTAGCGCTTTCGCCCCGCCTCTTGTGGCCGACCAGATCGCCTGCTCTGGGGAAAAGTGCATCTCGCGAACGGCCACAGCGATGATGAAGGCCATGCTCGTGGTGTATGAGGATCCGGGATTGCAGTCCGAAGCAAGTGCCACGGTAATGCTGGCCTCAAGTAGCGGCCGAACATCGGGATATGGCGACTTAGTTGAGAATTCAGCGCCTGGCAATAATGTAGCGACGGTCTTGGACTTAGAAAGTAACTCAATGTCTTTTTCACTCACATGTGAAACGTGATCAACTGATGCTGCATCTAATTCAACGCCTAGACGTATGCCAGCACCCTCTTGTAATTGGTTGGCGTGAATACGCGGCAGCAGTCCCATTGCGATTCCGGCCTTCAAAATTTTGCGTGCATCCTCGACGGCAAATGCACCTTTGTCACAAAAGACATCGATCCACTTTGCGTAGGGTTGAACGGCATCGAGCATTGGCCCGCATACTAGATCGACATAATCTTTTGGTGAATCCTTATATTCAATCGGCACAACATGTGCGCCTAGAAAAGTCGTCTCATCGGTGATTGTGCTGGCGATTTCAAGCGACCTGCGCTCGTCTTTGACGGTTAAGCCGTATCCAGACTTAATTTCAACCGTAGTTGTGCCGCCTGCATTAGCTTCGGCTACAAGAAATTTAGCGTGCGAGAGCAAAAGAGCATCGCTGGCATTTCGTGTTTTTTCAACCGTGGATGCAATCCCACCGGCCGTGTAGCTCTCCCCCAACATTCGTGCGCGAAATTCGCTGCTGCGATCTCCGGCGAAGATCATGTGCGTGTGGCTATCAACATAGCCAGGCAGCACGCACATTCCCTCTGCATCAATAGTTTTTTTAATCTGTTTCGTTGGTGCATCGGCCGTTGGTCCAGCCCAAGCAATGACACCATCTTCAATCAACAACGCACCATCTTTAATTAAACCAAGCTTGGTTCCGTCGTGGCTAGGATCATTTGTAACTAACTGACCTATATTTGTAATTAATGTACTTGTCATGGCTTACTCGATATCTAACATTGGAACGTGAACATGACGCTCGCGGGCAGTATCGATCGCGCCTTCATATCCGGCATCGGCATGGCGGATAACTCCCATGCCAGGATCATTTGTTAATACGCGCGCTAATTTTTGTGCCGCGAGTTTTGTACCATCGGCGATTGAAACCTGACCTGCGTGAATTGATCGGCCCATACCGACGCCGCCACCATGATGAATCGATACCCAGGATGCACCGGATGAGATATTGACCATGGCGTTAAGGAGGGGCCAATCTGCGATGGCATCTGAGCCATCCATCATCGCCTCGGTTTCGCGGTATGGAGAGGCCACAGAGCCGCAATCTAGGTGGTCACGGCCAATAACAATGGGGGCTGAGACTTCACCGCTTGCTACTAAATCGTTAAAGGCAAGGCCGGCTTTGTCGCGCTCTCCGTATCCCAACCAACAGATACGAGCGGGCAGACCTTGGAAGGCGACCTTTTCCTGAGCCATTGTTATCCAGCGATGCAGGCCTTCATTCTCTGGGAACAAATCAAGGACGGCCTTATCGGTACGGTA
>Ga0268283_1001557_pt1 | contig 11053 bp, 11 predicted proteins | sample saktaG_13_FD_190140 | JGI IMG/M metagenome (GOLD analysis project Ga0268283, IMG submission 190140) | Saline water microbial communities from Sakinaw Lake, British Columbia, Canada - sak_2013_06_06_36m | ecosystem: Environmental > Aquatic > Non-marine Saline and Alkaline > Saline ... | reverse complement strand
TGCACACGATAGAGCCCTTTATTATCCTTGCCATAATCCCCGATCTCGCTGCGGTAACACGGTGAAAATCCACAAACTCGGATTGGCAATTTTGCCTCGTCGAGCATCTCATCTGAAAAATAGGCTAAAAGTGATGGCTCAGCCGTTCCCACTAAAAATTTCTTCTCCTTTGAATCTGCGCCATCCATTTCTTTGTCGCGCGTGGCGATTTGATAGATATTATCCGACGCACTGTCATAATCTGCGCCCTTGAAATAGCCACTGCCAAACAGCGCAAAGCCCTTGATCAATGTCGGTGGAATAATTGGCGCATAACCTTTTTCCACCATCTTGTTGAGCGCGTACATCATCAGCGCCATCACGAGTAGCGTTCCTTCATTTTTCAAATAGTATCCCCGATACCCAGAAACTTTTGCTCCCTTTTCAAAATCCACGATATCTAAATTTTCTGCCAGTTCGATGTGCGTTTTAGGTTTAAAATCTCCGCCCGAGGCGGATCCGCCTTGGGCGGAAAACTTGTCAATATTACCCCAACGATAGACTTCCACATTCCCACTCTCATCTTTCCCAATCGGCGTATCCTCTGAAGGAATGATTGGCACCTGCACCATCAGTGTGTCGAATTGTTTTTTCAGCTGGGCATATTCCGGCTCCGCCTTGGCCATCTTTTCCTTCACTACCTTTCCTTGTTCAATCGCCACTTTCCGATCATCATCGGTTTTACTTACTTGCATCAGCTCATTCAGTTTATTCTTCTCCGCGCTCAAAAGTTCAATGTACTGCAAAGACTCAACGCGTTTCTTGTCCACCTCTAAAAGTTCATCGAGATCCAATTTGATATTTTTGTTCTTGATTGCTTCCTTAATTTTATCCGCATTCTCACGGATGAATTTGATGTCTAGCATAATATTAAATTGCTAAATTGTTATATTGCTACATTGTTTAAAAAAATTATAACTTACACTTTTTCTAATTATATCCCCTTCGCCCTTAGGGAGAAGGTGGCCGTAGGCCGGATGAGGGAGGAGCCGTTCGACAATCTCTATCGGCTATTATTTACGACGAGTAATTATTTTTAAAATTCTCCGTTCCATTCTTTGACAAATCTATTCAAATATTGTTCCAAAAATTTATGCCTCTCTTGAGCCATCTTTTTTCCTGTTTTAGTATTCATTAAATCCTTGAGTAAAAGTAATTTTTCATAGAAATGATTGATACTTGTACTTTTAGCGTTTTTGTATTCCTCAAATGATTTATGTTTTGCAACTTTGATTTCAGGATTATATATTTCTCTTCCCCTGGCTCCTCCATAGGCAAAAACTCTCGCTATCCCAATTGCGCCTAAAGCGTCTAACCGGTCGGCATCTTGGACAACCATCCCTTCCTTAGTTTTAATCTCAGATTTTACCTTAGCGCCCTTGAATGACACACTCTTAACAATATCACAAACGTGTTTAATTATCTCTTCATCCACTCCTTGTTTTTCCAACCAGGCTCGTGAGACCCTTGCTCCAGCAGTATCATCGCCATTATTGAATTTGAAATCAGCAATATCATGAAGCAACGCCCCCAGCTCAACCACGAACATATTCGCTTTTTCTTTTTTACCGATATAAATAGCAGTTTTCCAAACACGATAAACGTGCCACCAGTCATGACCAGAACCTTCCGCACCCATCTCAGCCTTCACATACTTTTCAGTATTTTTGACTATTTGCTTCTTATTCATAATTTTTTATTCTACTTCCTTATGTTGCTCCATATACCATGCAGGAGCACAGGGAACGAGCATTTTCATGTTGCCTTCCCAATAAAATCTTTCGCCCGGCTCAAGCAAAATCAAATCTTTCTCAGTCAGGGATATTTCCTCGCCCTCAACCACAATCTTACCACTACCCTCCATTATATACGCCAATTCTTTACACTTTTCATTTGTTACCCTGCCTTCTGCCGGATACCTTCCCGATACTTCAACATACGCAACATTAACATCCTTATCACCCAGCGAATATTCTGTGGCGATACAAACATCACTATTTTTAAATTTTTTGGTTTGATTTTCGTGAACAATTTTCATAAGTTTATTTTCTCAATTTCGACGACTTAAACTTCTCCGGCTCATAGCTTTTGAGCCGCACGATTTCTGCCTTAAGCTTAAGGTTCCCGAGCTTTTCTGTCAATTCGTCCAAATCCACTTTTTGATCATAGCCAATCGCAATCACATCCGGCCGATATTTTTCAATCACTACGTATTTATCCTCCAAACCACCTAGCACAACTTCATCCGCTATTTTAGTATCTTTTAAATTTTTTAACCTTATTTGTTCCTTGTTTCTTGTCTCTTGTTTCTTGATGTAAGTCACGGTTTTATCTCTCGCCACCACCACAATCAAATATTCTCCCAACTTTTTTGCCTGCTCCAAATAGCTCTTGTGCCCTTCGTGAAATATATCAAACGTCCCAAACGCCATTATTTTTTTCATATCCAAAAAATCACAAATTAATCCTCGCTGCGAAATTGAAGGCGTAAAAATAATTCTGCCAGCTTTTATCGGTTGAATTATATTCATTATTAAAAGCAAAATAATCCGCTAGCATTTCTCGCACTCGTGATAATTCTTTCAGGCGACTTTTACTTTTCTCATTATCAATTGTCAGATCAATCAGTTCCAGCGCCCGATCAAAAGCCATCTGGCTATACTCGACATTGCCTTTATTTTTCCATTTTATCGTCCGCTCAATTTCACTGCCAACATTCGCCATCTGTTCAAAAAAAGAAAGCTTCTGCCAACCACCGCTGGCCAAGTTTTTGTGCTGATATTCCATTATTTTTTCACTAGTTTATTGGTTATTTCTAGAATCTTTTTTTGCATTGTTTCATCATCCACTCCTCGACTGCGATTGCCTTGCGCCGGACGCAAGTTTATCATCGAATCAAATTCGACAAAATCTTCTCCTTCTAACTCTGGATAGAAATTTATCCCCCAAAGATCTTTTTGCAATGATCCATTTTCCAAAAGCAGCGCCTCCTCATCAGCGTGCAAATCAGCATCGACCACCATAATGCCTCTTTCAATATCCACCACCGCCTTCACCAAATTGCCAAACATTTTTTTGGACATCTCCATCAATTCTTCTCTTGATATTTCATCAGTTATTATTTTCATAGCATTATCTAAAAAAATTATCCTACTTCCTCACCGACGGAAAAATAACAGTCTCTCTAATAGATTTATTCATCAAAAACGAAAATAGCCTTTCGCTCATTCCAAAGCCAAAAGCTGGTGGCATGCCATATTCCAGCGCTTCCACAAAATCCTCGTCCATCATCTGTGCTTCGACGTCGCCACCCTCACGCGCCTTCATTTGCTCAAGGAAACGATTTTTTTGATCAATCGGGTCATTCAGCTCGGAAAAAGCATTGCATAGTTCACTGCCTCCCGCCACGATTTGAAAACGTAAAGTTTGCTTGGGATTTTTTGGATCAATTTTTGCCAGCGGCGAAACTTCAAGTGGATGCCCAACTAAAAAGCAAGGTTGAATTAGTTTTTGACGAATCGTTTTTTTGTAGAGCAAATCGATCATGCGACCTTTCGAGTAGCCTGGCTCATATTTTATACCCAACTCATCCGCCTTCGCTCGAAGAGCTTCGGCGGATAAATCCGCATTTAGATCCAATCCAGTTTCATTTTTAAACTCGGTGAAATAATCCACGACCGGAAACTTTTTGCTCCAATCAATTTTATTTCCCTCATATTCTGTAATAAGCGGAGCGGGCTCTAAGAGCCTGGGCTCCAGGCTCTTAGAGCCCGTTGGGCAGTAGAGAACATTTTTAACAATTTCTTTGTACATCTTTTCGCAAAATTCCATCCCTTTTTGAAAATCCCAATAAGCGCTGTAGAATTCCATATGATCAAATTCTTGCAAGTGATCGCGGTCCATCCCTTCATTGCGAAAAACCCGCCCAATCTCGAAAACGCGCTCATAGCCCCCTACGAGTAGTCTTTTCAAGGGTAGCTCTAAGGAGATTCGCAGATAGAAGTCTTGATCTAGGGCATTGTAGTGCGTCACAAACGGTTCGGCGTCCGCTCCACCCGGTGTGTGCTCGAGAACCGGAGTTTGCACCTCCAGGAAGTTTTCTGCCACCAAAAATTGGCGCACGGTTTGCCAGAAAATATTTTTCTTTCTGAAAAGCTCGCGCGTTTCCACGTTCATCATTAAATCCAAATAGCGTTTGCGCAAAAGCGCTTCTTCATCTTTCAGTCCAAAATATTCCGTCGGAATCGGTCGGATATTTTTAGACAGCACCTTCCAATCATGCACTTCCAAAGTTTTTTCATCTTGTTTGGTCAAAAATAGTTTTCCTGACACTTGCACAAAATCTCCAATTTCGATGTTTTTGGCAAATAATTTATATTTCGCCTCCCCGCCTGCAACGCTATGCTCGCCCGAAGTCGCTGCATCGCTGCGAGCGGGCGTAGCATTGCGGGCAGGATCGATATTCCTTTTATTCAAAAAAATCTGAATCTTCCCCGTGCCATCTTCAATGTGCGCGAAAGTCGATCCGCCCATCGGCCGATTGGATTTTACCCGACCAAGCAAAATAAGTTCTTTGCTCTCAGCGGACAGTCCTTCGAATTGCTCCAATGCTTCAGCGTTAGTCATTGACCGCTCGCATTTTTCCGGATAGGCCTCCATCCCAAACTCCTGAATATTTTTTAATTTTTCTAATTTTGTTTCTAAGATATCTTCGCGCATAAAAGTAGTCTTTTTAATTTTTTATTATGTAGAGACGAGTCCGCCGACTGGCGGATTCGTCTTCGTAATATTACCGCATTTGGCGAGAATTGGCAATTCTCACTAAAAACCAAAAGAGACGTCCTAGCAGGGCGTCTCTACAAAAAAATCAAATATTCCAAGATTAAAATCACTTCACATCCAAAATTACATATTTCACCACACCACCCGGGGTTGTCACTTCCACTTTGTCACCTTTCTTTTTCCCCATAAAAGCTTTTCCCATTGGTGATTCATTGGAAATCTTGAGCTCACTTGGGTTGGCCTCGTTTGATCCGACGAGTTGAAATTCCATTTCCGATCCATTAAACTTTACACCCACCTTGGAACCCAGTTGCACTACACCTAGATTTTTATCATAAGTTGCCACTTTCGATTCCTTAAGCATAAACTCCAACTCAGCTACTTTAGCCTCATTTTCACTTTGTTGCGCTTTGGCCGCACTATATTCGGCGTTCTCGCTCAAATCACCTTGCTCTTTCGCTTCTTTAATCGCATTGGCAATTCCCTGACGGATTGTCGTTTTTCTGTGCTCCAATTCGTCTTTGATTTTTTTCAATCCTTCTTCGGTAATAAATTTTGTCATAGCATTTTTTAATTTTTATAAAAAATCGTCGCTCTTTTAGACGACAATGGAAATTGTAACAGAAATAAATTATGTGTCAAATCAATTCTTTTTATCTCTCGTAAAATACCAATCATACACTTCTTTCGTCACAGGCACTGCGCTAGAATGTCCTTCGCCACCACCTTCAACAAGCACTACCATCGCGATTTTTGGATTGTCATATGGAGCAAAAGAAATAAACCACGCATGTGTCTTATCTTGTGTTCCAAATTGTGCCGTCCCGGTTTTCCCCGCTACCGCCACTGGCAAATCCTTAAGTGATTGTGCTGTTCCGGCGGTGATCACTTGACGCATACCTTCCCGCACAATCTGCATAATGTCTTTGGAAATGAAATCTTTCCGCATAATTTCCGGCTGAATATAAGTATCTTTTCCACCACTCCTGCGAATCCGATTGACAATTTTGGGGGAATAAAGCGTTCCCCCATTAGCAATCGCCGCCGTATAATTTGCTAGTTGTAATGGCGTTGTTAGTATAAATCCTTGACCGATTGCGCAATGGTAACTGTCGCCGATATACCACCGCTCTCCAATCTTGGCTAGTTTCCACTGCTCACTAGGAATAAGTCCCCTTGACTCTCCATTAAGATCAACTCCGGTTTCTTTTCCAAATCCAAATAAATCTTCATATTTTTTCATTCGGTCCATTCCGAGGCCTGTTATATTTCCATAACCACCGCCAAGCGTATAGAAAAAAACGTCATTACTCTCGGCAATCGCGGTACGTACATCACTCGGACCATGCGTTTTCCAGTCACCAAAACGAAAATTACCAATATTAAGCGCGCCACCCATCCCATCAATAACCGTCGCAGAAGTAATTATTTCTTCGGAAAGTGCTGCGGCAGCCACCGCCGGCTTGATCGTCGAACCGGGAGGATATTCTCCACTGGTGACCCGATTGAGCAGTGGAATATCTTTATCACTAATCAATTTACGATATTCTTCGCTACCAATTCCTCGAGCAAATAAGTTATTGTCATAACTCGGCAAGCTAACCAACGCTAAAATCCCCCCGGTGCTTGGATCAATTGCCACCGCAGCCGCAGTTTTAGTTTCCCCTTTTTCAAGCATCATTGAAAGACTGTCATAAATTTTCTTTTGCAATTCTTGGTCAATATTTAAAATCAAGTCAGCTCCTGATTGCGGATTAATCACGCCCAAATTCTTTTTTATTTCTCCACGCGAATCGATTTCTACCTGCTGTGCTCCATAAATTCCCTTAAGCTCGGACTCATAACTTTTTTCCAGACCAGTTTTGCCGATATAATCGGTCATATAATAACCACTATTCTTATCCATCTCCTCTTTGGTTATTTTTCCATCATAACCAATGATGTGCGAAAAAATGGCACTATTTTCATAATTTCTAATAGCCGTTTTTTCCAAAGCGATTCCCGGAAGCTCATTAATTCTCTCGGCCAAAATAAGCGATTGATCTTGCGTGATATTTTCCTTGAGCAATATCGGATCGGTTGATTTTTCGTTTTGACTAAGAAATATTGTCTCTGCATTTCCCGGATTCATACTAAGAATTTCAGCTACTTTTCCTGCCAAATTTCTCTTTTCTTCGGAATTTTTTGGCAAATAATTAGGCAAAATAACCACATCGATGCTGGGAGAATTTCGCGCCAAAACATTGCCGAACTTGTCCAAAATATTTCCCCGCGGAGCTTTGATTACTATTTTCTTGATGCGATTTTCCGCCGAAACAAGCGCATAGTATTGACCATTTATCACATCAAGATAAAAAACTCGGAAGAAAAGAAATAAAAGCACAGTCAAGATGAGATACCAAGCAGTTAAAAGACCGCGCCTTTCAAAAGGCTTTTCAATAATGGCTTTCTCTTTCTGCGTGACATTCATAATCGCATCTTCAATCTCTATGCCACGCGCCATTCTTCTTTTTATAAAATATTCTCTGAGCATATGCCAAATTTAAAATATTTTCCTCCGAGTTTGCCATAGACTGGAGCGTTCGATTTTTTCCATAAAAAAATAGACCGGCGGAAAAAATAAAACATTTAAAATAATTTCTTTTATCAGCAAGGAACTGAAGAAAGGAACTGGCACGCTACCGATTACCGCTTCACCAAAATAGTTCACGACATAAACTAAGGCATTTAAGAATAAATTATTCGCCAATGTAGCAAAAATAATAGTAACAGTCAAAATAAATATCCGCCAATTGCGCACTACCACCAAGAACCGCTTGGAAATAAAACTGATCAAAAAGGCCACTAGCACAAAAGAGGCAATATTTGTCCCAACCGCATAAAAAGTACTGAGATCAAGCACAAGGCCCGCTAAGATATTTCGAAAAAGCGCTCTTTCGAAACCTTCTCGAATAACCCAAAAGATGACCAGCAGAAGCAAAATATTCGGACCCAAACCCCAGAAAAAACTATCGGGAAAAACCGCTAATTGAAAAATGGCGGAAAAAAAAATGATAAAAAAAATTGTTATTTTTTGTGACATAACGTCCGATGCTTATTAATTTTTAATCACAAAAACCGTATCCAATTTAGAATATTTTACCCGAGAAATAACTACGGCTTTTTGAAAAAGTCGATCATTGGAAAGGTTAACTTCTTTAATTTTTCCCACAAATAATCCGCGTGGAATATTGCCACCCAGACCAGAGGTGATAATTGTGTCGCCGACATTCAACACATCTGCCTGTGTCACCATGTCCATAACAAGGCCTAATCCGTATTCGCCACGCACAATTCCTTTCGCACCTGTTTCCAAATCGACTACATTGATTAAGTTATTCGAACCGGAAAGCAAATTTATTTTTGAACTTGCAGAATAAACCTCGTCCACTTTTCCCACTAAAATTCCATTAGATACGATAGCGGCCATTCCTGGTGAAATTCCATCCCCCTCTCCTTTATCAAAAACAATCCAACTTTCCGAACCTTGTGGATCTTGCCCAATCACAAAACCACCCACAAGGGAAAATTTATCTCGAGGAAGCAGTTCTAATTGCTCTCTCAGTGTTTTGTTTTCATTTTCTACCTGCCTCAATCCGGTAATTTGTGCGACCAAAACATTGTTTTCTCGAGAAAGCTCGGCGTTATCTTTCCTTATTTCAGAAATAGAAACTAAAAAAGAAACTGTTTTGCCGAATCTCTGGCTAGATCCATAGAATATTCTTTGAAAAGGCAAAGAAATTTGCAGAAAAAAACCACGCACAGGATCAAAGAAACCCTTCGGATTAAGAAACACGAGAAACACGCAAATACTCACAACCGAAACCAGCTTTACTATTTTCGCTGTAATATATTTTTTAGGCATAACAATCTGGCGATAGAATTTAATCAAACGACTTCTCGTGTTGATTCTCCACCAACACTTCTCTCAAAGCTTCAATATCTTCAAGCACGATTCCCGTTCCACGCACCACCGCAGTGAGCGGATCTTCCATCATACGCACCGGAATTTCCGTGTGATTGGCAATCAAACGATCAATACCTCGAATAAGCCCGCCGCCGCCAGCGAGAATTATTCCCTTTTGCATAATATCCGAAAGTAATTCCGGCGGAGTTTCTTCAACGGCTGTTTTGATGTTATTAATAATAATGCGAATTGAACGTGAAAGTGCTTCACGCACCTGATCATCAGTAATCGTCACTTCCTTGGGCAGTCCCGTTACTAAATCACGTCCGCGCACTTGCATTTGTTTTTTTTCTTTTTGCACACAGGCACTCCCGATAGCGATTTTTACATCTTCCGCCGTTTTTTCTCCGATGAGCAGATTGAACTCATCGCGACAATAACGCACAATATCTTCATTCATTTCATCCCCCGCTATCCGCAAATTACGAGAAACAACAATTCCACCCAGAGAAATAACGGCGATATCAGTTGTTCCGCCACCGATATCCACTACCATATTGCCCGAGGCATCTTGCACCGGCAAGCGTGCTCCGATGGCGGCCGCCATCGGCTCATCAATAAGATAGGCTTCGCGCGCTCCGGCATTGAGTGTGGCATCGATTACTGCCCTTTTTTCTACTTCCGTCACTTCCGAAGGAATACCAACGATTACCCGTGGACGAGGAAAAAGGGTGAAGCTACCCCGATGCACTTTGTCGATAAAATACTTGAGCATCTGTTGAGTGATTTCAAAATCGCTAACCACTCCATCCACCAGTGGTCGAATAGCCACGATATGCCCGGGAGTTTTTCCGACCATTTTTTTTGCCTCCTTGCCAATGGCCAAAACTTGTCCCGTTTTCTTATTAATTGCCACCACGGACGGCTCATTAATTACAATTCCTCGCCCCTTCACATAGACCAGCGTATTGGCCGTTCCCAAATCGATGCCAATATCTTTGGAAAAGTTTCCAAACAGATTGCCAGATATTTTTCTTGAAAGATTCTTGATTTTTTTCAACATAACATGTCTTGAGCCATGATTAATACTAATTAAAATAACCGCACAATATCTTTGTAGGTCACTGCCAGCATTAAAAGCATCAGGAGCGCAAAAAAGAAAGTATGAAAAGCTTGTTCCACTTTTTGACTGACAGGAGTTCCTTTAATTTTTTCAATAAGCACAAATAAGATTCGCCCACCATCCAAAGCGGGAATCGGTAAGATATTGATGATGCCCAGATTGATACTTAGAATTGCCGCAAATTGAATGATATAGACTAAGCCCAGATTAGCCACTTCCTTGGTGAGAATAGCAATTCCCACCGGTCCAGAAACATCCGCCATTCCGCCATGTCCTGAAAAAAGTAACTTAATAAGACCAAAAAGACCCGCAAAAATCATTGCTGTCATATTCCAGACCGCCCCAAGCCCCTTCCAAATTGCCACGTACCAGACATATTTGACCAAGACGGTTTCTGCCAATGCAATCCCTAGCGCACCTTGATCGTCCGGAACATCAACTCGTGGCGTACCTTTGAGCGTGAGTGTCTTTTTCCCTCGCAAAATTTCCAAGGTCACCTCTTGTCCTCGATTAATATTGATATAGTCTTGCACTGCTTTTATGTTTCCCAAAGTAATCGCTTCTCCCGCCGAATTTTTTTGAACTTTTAGAATCTCGTCTCCCACTTTTAGTCCCATTGTAGCTCCCGGGGCTCCGGCAATAATTTCTGAAATCTGAATCTTGGAATTTGAATTATTGATGTTCGCGTCCAAATCGATCTGTTCCGGTGCCCCAATCATATACGCGATAGAAAGAAGAAGCCATGCAAAGATGAAATTCATCGCGACACCAGCGGACAAAATTTTGATCCGCTTCCAGGCACTTTTACTGGCAAAACTATCTGTGTCATTTCTGTTTCCGCCATCTTCACCTTTAATCCGCACAAAGCCACCCAAAGGAAGCCAATTCAAGGAATAAATCGTTCCGCCGGAAAATCTATTTTCGTGCGCTTCCGTTAAATCTTTCTTTTCATTTTCATCGTCACCATCTTCATTCCCCCAGACAACTCTCCACTTTCCCACCGGAACATTTTTTTCTATATTGTGAAATTTTTCCGTGACCGTTTCTTTGATGATTTCTTCATTACCACTTTTCACATCAATTACTTCTCTTTCCACACTTTCCCTTTCTAAAAATTTTTCCCTTCTCTCTCCGCTAATAAACTGAATGCCGACAATTCTTGG
>Ga0268283_1001556_pt1 | contig 11060 bp, 18 predicted proteins | sample saktaG_13_FD_190140 | JGI IMG/M metagenome (GOLD analysis project Ga0268283, IMG submission 190140) | Saline water microbial communities from Sakinaw Lake, British Columbia, Canada - sak_2013_06_06_36m | ecosystem: Environmental > Aquatic > Non-marine Saline and Alkaline > Saline ... | reverse complement strand
TGGAAGTGTAGCGTTTCCTATAATAGATTCTACTTATTACTCTGACACTATTTCTATAGAGGATAGACTGCGCGCTTTATGTCCCGCCTTAATGCAATATATTTCCTCATCTGTTGCCCAGTATGCTAATTTAACTTTTAGTACTATAGATGAAAGGTTTTTATATTTAGGTAATGTATGTAGAACAGTAGCATTGCAGGCTAGGCACATTGCTCATTCTCATGTCTTGACGGAAGAAGAGAAAGAGTATATAAGACGAGAGTTGGCTAATGGGCTAGATATTAGTCGAGATAACTTATTTGCTTTAATGCAGGCAGAGAATAATTTAGGCAACCCTGTCGAAGTAATGGAATTAGCATTACAGCTATATAATAGTGGATTATGGTCCCCGTTTGAAAATGCTTTTCTTCCTGTACCCTATGACTATAATGTAATAGTAGATCCTGAAATTACACATACCAGTGAAGAGATTTCAGCGCAGTTAAATGCAATAAACACAGAAGCCAATAGTGCGTTGACTGCGCTTAACACAAGAAGGGCTTTAAGTAATCTTGCTAGCGTAGTTAATGTGATAGACAATAGTAATATATTCTTACCCACAAGAACAGTATTAAGAAATTATTTAACAACAATAGGTATTCCAGAAGATGTAATAGAAAGTACAATAGAAGAGTTAAGGACAGACCAACAGGTTGAAGAAGCAATGGCAGAGTTGCATATGGGAAGACAAGTAAATATAATAAGAGAAGATTCCCAACAAAGCTCTAATGATATAGGTATGAGTGCACTCAGAGAAGCTATTGCCTTAAATGGGAACGAGGGTATATTAACAGTGGATCAAGGGCCAGAGGTTCCATCTGTCGGTGTTATAAACTTAAATAACTTGGCAAATGCTAATTCTTATAATAAAAACCCTCAGGTTGAGTTTGAAAAAATTAAAGTTGTTTCTGAGCAAGAGATTTGGGAAGGATTACAAAATAATCATGCGGGTATGATGGAGACTATTCAGTATATACTGGATGATTGTACTATTGATTATAAAGAAACAAACAAAACAAAACGAATAGATAAGATGAAAAATGAGATGGTGCCTAGAATTAAGGGCGTTCTCCTTTGTATGGATGACAGACTTATTCCAGAAGAGGTTCACTATATTAATAGGTGGCTTTGGGACTTAATCAATTTTGCAATCAATTGCAATCAGCCTCTTCCTTATCGCCGTCTTGCCCCTGATATTCATAAATGGGATAAGAAAGAAGAACCGCGCATAAAAAGAATACACACTGTCCTACATATTCCAAGACTGTCGGAGTAGTATATGTATGTATAAACTTTATTATGAACTAGATAAGCCAGAGGTTTTAAATTTAACTCGTGTTAGTTATATTAGACATGTTAATACTCAACGGTATACTCACGGTTCTAGTAGTTGGTTGGAGCCTTCTGGTTATAGATGGAGGGATCTGGAACTAGAAGGAGTCTGTGATGAGTTAAGTGGAGTATTTTTTAATAGATTAATCTATTCCCCCATGGATATGATTCCTCTTTTCTATATTAAAGAGGAAGAGGCAAATTCTTATCTAAAGGTGATGCAGAGTAGCATTGTTAAGTGGAATTTTACCGATAGTGAATATAGGCCCAGTGAAAATTTTTCTCTAACTATGTCTATAAGAGATATAGAACGTTTAATTTTTGGCGCAGTAGATGAGTTAAAGAAAGGAAAGCCCAAAAATAAATCTAAACAGAAAAAGATAATCATTCCAGAAAGGCAGATTATTATATGTCGTACACTTTAAAATGGGCACTTAGTGGCCCTGACGTTTTTAAGATAGGGAATATTTACATAAAGTCAGATGACAATGATGGATATAGTAATGCATGGGCGTCAGGTATACCAGGAAGGTCTTCCCTTCCTATTTTTAGAGGACCAACTTCCACTACTATATCCCTAAAGAGATGCGACAGTATAGATAAGATTGCTCTTGCTAACTTACAGTCTTTTCTACATATTCCCTTTCCTCCTTTTTATATAGTGGAAGAAGGAAAAAAATCTGCAATAGGTGTAGGATGGGATGAGGGCACCGCAATTACTACTCGGCTGTTTAATATGCGTTGTTTTTACGGCGGCATTAATGCTAACAATCCTAGTTATGACTTAGACATTGTTACTTGTGGAAATATACAGTATATAGTCCAGCCCCAGGCTAAATTTGATACAATAGAGTTTTCTCTAGGTGTGGTAGAAAAACCTAAAAAAAGTAAATATATAGAAGTTAGTAATGGTGAACGAAGTATAATTATATCAAGGAGGAAGAATGGAAAAAGAGTATAGTATAGCGTTTATAATAGGATTTGGTTTAGGGTTAGTATTATCTATGGCTGTGCTCGGGGTAATGTCTGATAAGACCTGGGTGTGGCATGATGGGTTTTATGCTGCCTATACCATGCAGATGGAAGGAAAGCTTGAAGAATCCGTGCCTTCTTCTATAAAAGAACGTTTCGAGATAGCGCAAGTCAAGAAAAAATTTGAAGGTAAAAAATAAAGCTTGACAAAGTTTTAAATTTGTGATATATAGAAGAAACACTAGGAGATTATTATGGAATTTAAAGAATTCGCTGATGAATGGATGAAACAATTTTTTCAGGAACCAGCTTCCGCTGAAAATTGTGATAAGATGGGAAAACTGGTTTATGCTTATCTTTGGGCCCACCCAGAATTTGCTAAGCATAGGGAAGATATAGAGTTTTTCTGGAATAAAGTGGGTGATGCTTGGGATAGCATAAGTGAATCGTATTTTACGGACCCTCCTAAACCATTATGAAAGCAGCTATGATTGACGCAGTAGAAGAGAGCGTCTTTTCGGGTGTGCTGGATAACCTCGAAAACGAAGCTGAGTATATGGAAAATATAAATGACGAAGAAGAGTACGCAAATGGAATGCGCTATGTAATAGATGTATTGAGGGAGTTAACTACCACCGCGCCTGAAGGCGGTGGCTTGAAAAAGCCACAAGTTGACCCGGCTCGGTGAGCGCGTAAGCGCAAACTCCGTTATCTTGGTCATGACACCATGGGATGCCTCGCCAGTCCCATGCAACTGTCGCGCAGCGTTAAACAGTTTGAAGTGGTGAAGACAGTGCGCTGTGCTCAACAAGCCATGATAACATTGCCTAGGCGGCGCAGAGCTTGGCTTTGCAATACCCCGAACGGGAGAGTTAATGTTTATTTTTTGTGTTGACAAAAACTTAAAGCCTCAGAATCCGGTTCATCCAGCGGTAGCCCGGGTTCTTCTCAGAGAGCGCAAAGCGTGTGTTCACAAGCGTTTTCCGTTTTCAATCCGCCTAGGCGTATCTTCCGGTAAAGATACACATGCCCTTCAACTTAAAATAGACCCCGGGTCAATCAAGACAGGCTTAGCGCTAGTCAATCATAGTAGCGGAGCTGTCCTGTGGGGAGCAGAGCTTGAGCATCACGGTAAGCTGATTAAGAAAAAGCTAGAGACACGGAGAGTTATTCGCCGAGCTAGGCGTAGCCGCAAGACGCGTTACCGCGCTGCACGATTTCTAAATCGTATGCGCCCAAAGGGATGGCTCCCACCTTCCTTAGAATCCAGAATTTCTAATGTCCTGACTTGGGTAAATCGGCTGCGCACGCTTGTGCCGGTAGGCGGAATTTCTTATGAAAATTGTTCCTTTGACACACAGCGCATGGTAGAGCCTGAGATATCCGGCGTAGCCTATCAGCAAGGCGAGCTAGCAGGATATGAAATACGCCAGTATCTTCTAGAAAAATTTAATCGCACTTGCGTGTATTGTGGCGCTAAGAATGTTCCACTGCAAGTGGAACACATTATCCCTAAAGCCGTAGGGGGTTCAAATAAAGTAAGTAACCTAACTATAGCATGCGGGGCTTGTAATAGAGTCAAAGGCGCTCAGCCAATTGAAGAATTCTTAAAGGCAAAGCCAGCGCTGCTAAAAAAGATTAAAGCGCAGCTAAAAGCCCCGCTCCGCGATGCCGCTGCAATGAATGCCGTACGTTGGGAACTCTGGAGACGCCTAGTGGCTACAGGTTTACCTATGGAATGTGGCTCGGGCGGCTTAACGAAGTTTAATAGGAGCAAGCAGGGCTTGCCTAAAGCTCATTGGCTAGATGCTGCTTGCGTGGGCAAGAGCACTCCAGTGCTAAAAAATACAGAATTAGCCCCGCTATTAATTAAAGCCTTTGGTAGAGGCTTACGCCAGATGTGTTATACTAACAAATATGGTTTCCCTAAACGCTACCGCCAGCGAAGCAAGCGCAAGGGCGGTTTTCAAACCGGAGACGTTGTAAAAGCAATCATGCCTTCAGGCGTAGTATATTCCGGAAGGCTTACAACGCGGGCGAGGCCTTCATATAAAATTGGCACTGCAGATGGGATTAATCCCAAGTATATTAGACTGTTACAGCGCTGCGGCGGCTATGCTTGCACGGTTTAGCTTAGAAAAGAAGAAGGATTAGAGTATGTCCGAAAAACATTCGTGGAAGTCGATTTTTCTAGAAGAAATGCAGAATTTCGACGAGACGTGGAATGATGTAATCTCCTGTACCGCTACTCAAGAAGAGATAAACAGGGAAGTTACACGTAATGAGGAACATGATCGTATTTATCTAAGCAAAGAGCTAACGCCAGAATCAATATATGCGATTACTTCTACTCGCTTGTATTTTGTGGTGGATTTTGAAAGTTTTAGATATATTGCGTCTCTTCCTATAGATTTTAAAGAAGGCGATGAAGCCGAAGACTTATATGTAGGTTAAAGTGTGTCTTACAGAACTATTTTATTTTTTCTGGGATTCTCTCAATGATCCCAATAAAGTGTTTGCGTGGCTTATCATAATTCCTATATGTAGTTATATTGGAATTACATTAGATAATATAATGGAGAAATATTTTGGGTTTGCTACTACGGGAGTAATATATCTTATAATAGTTATCACTATGTTTGCTACTGGTATTATAAGGTGGTGTTAGTATGATAGGGAAAAAAGTTCCAACTAAAGATAATACTTTTAGAATCGAGATTTCTAAGGCAGAAGTAGAGGAACAACAAAGTAAGTCTTCCCCGGAAACTAACTTTTGGGAAGATTGGGTGAATTCTACGAGTAGTAATACAGATAAGGAATGGGAAGCACTATCTGAAGAAGAGAAAGCTGCATATCAAAAGAAACATTATACCACAGAGCAATACTACTATTATGAAAATGAACAGGGAGAAACGGTTCCTTATATGCGGTGGACGTTGAACACAGATTGGACTTGGGATATATGGGATATGGAAAAGGGTATAGAATACCACCGCTGCTACCCCTCTTCTATGAAGAATGAAGATATCATTGAAGAAGTACTAATAGACTATTCTTTTACTAAGAAGGAGAAAGAATGACACAAGAAGAAATTACTAAGAATATTATTGATACGTTAGAGGCAGCAGAGGCTCTAGAGCCAGAGCACAAAAAAGTAGTTGAAAAAATACTTGAACTAATGACAAACAGTTTTACCTTAATAGTAGATGAAAAGAAAATTGACGAGGCTGTAGAAACATGTATCCTTCCTTTACTTGCTATGGTCTGCTTTGATTTTCTCCAGAATTATGTAGTAAAAAACTTACCACAGGAAGAAGTTTTAAAGAGGCTCACTACATCTATCTTTTCATCAATGGGGAGGAAAAATCATGAAGATTGATGTTTGGTTTGGAATAGAAGATTACTTTACAGGTGGGGTAGAGTATAGTATGGGAGACCTTACAGAATTTGATGACACCTCCATACTCACTCTCTTTGACAATTTTGGGAAAGCGCCTATGCATACTTTTACTATTTCAAATAACAGAGGAAATAACGACGTCGTCTTTGAAGACATTGCCCATGAGAAAGGTCTATTTCAGATTAAATTATTCCCAGACACAGACCATGTGCATTCAATAGTGCTGGATGCAGAACTTCTTGATTTTGAAAAAACCGGAGAAAATGAACTATCGGTAACTGTAAAACTCTGGGCAGGGGGCCTATACAAAATATATGATGAACCAGCAGACTAAATTAGTATACAGAATTTTATCGTTACATAATGGCACTCCCGTATATCGTGTATATGATAAGCAACAAGCACAAGACATATTCATGAAATGTAACGAGCATTACCCTGATAAACATTTCTGGCTAGAGGAGAAAAAAGTTGACACGCTTGGATCCGATAGTATTTAATTATAGACATTTATTTGCTTATATAAAACTAGAAAACGAGGGAGATCATACATTGGATCCCGTTATTGCTAGCCTAATGCATACTCTAGGATTTATATATGAAGAAGTAATGCTAGAAGAAAATCCAGAAACCGCTAGATTTCCAATAGATGATCCCTATACTATTGCTGAGTGTTGGGCTAGATTAAAGGGTTTTGAAGAATGTCTTAACAAATTAGTAGGAAGCATTCCCACTCCTTTTGGAGGGGCAACGTATAGGAGAATTATGAAAGAGGTGTTTAGAAGAGGAAGAAACAATATGAGCATATGGGAATTTTTTAAACTTTATATTGAAATGAAAGTATGGATAGCACTACTTGTAGGAATCCCTCTAGCTTTAATAGTGGTGGGTCTTCAATACTACTTTACTAAAGAATCAGAAAAAAGAAAGAAACTTTACAGAGAGCGTAGAGAATACGAAAGGAAAAATAATGGATAAGGTTTACATCATAAGGTCAGGCGATTACATTTTTCGCGCTTATTCTTCCAAAGAAGAAGCAGAGAAATACAGAAGGCATATTGAAGACAGTATAAGAGAAGGTAGCAGGTTTATACCAAGATATATGCAGGCCCGCCCTGTAGATTTGCAATTGATTGCAATTCCTATCAGCCAGGAGGGTGATTCCCTTGATATGCGCCTAACTAACATTCACGCCGGAGCCGGAGACCCTGCTCAATATCATGAACTTGGAGAAGTAAGGTGACCTTCTTAACCGCGCTCTTAATATCTTCTGTCTATGCGGGCCTGCTATTAATAGTAGTGGGCTCTACTCTAGGAGTATTAAAGATAACTACTAAATGTACAGACAACGAATGCGCACCTTTTATTACCCTTACTGTATGGTTCACCTTCTTTTTCGCGCTCTTAATATATGTTGGAGAAAACTATAAATGAACATACCTATACCACAAGACATCCCAGGCCTCATCACATTCTGGATCTTCCTCTCGTGGATCCCCCTTCTAAGATTTATGGCTCTTTCTGTTCATAATAAATACTATGAATTTGAAGCAAAGGCAGACAAAGAAAATGAAGACAGTGGGTTCTCCAGAGAAACTAATCATATTATAAATATAGTGGTATGTATCATTGGATTAATTATCCTCTGGTCTTTACTAACCTTCGCTCTTCTAGGTTTTCGCCTCCTCATCCAAATGATCTGGTGCTAAATGAAAGATTATAATCTTATAGTTATAGATCCTCCTTGGCCCCTTAGTAGGACAGGCGAAAGAAAGAGTAGACCCAATCAGGGGACAGATTTAGAGTATTATACTATGAGCTTATGGGATATACAATCTTTACCAATTGAAAGTCTCGCCCCTTATAATATAGATGAGGCGTGCTATCTTTTTTTGTGGACTACACAGAAGTATCTCTTACATGCCCTTCAGTTCATCGAGACGTGGGGCTTCTCCTATCTTCTTACTATTACTTGGGATAAAAAGAATGGTATTTGTGTAGGTGGTTTTCACTTTAGAACTGAATTCATAGTAGTGGGGCGTAGAGGTAAAAAGGATTTTTTTAAAACCGGACGCTCTATTCCCTCTATTTTTTTCGCTAAAAGCCTGTGGCATTCACAAAAACCTCAAGAATTTTATAATATGGTAGAACCTTTAGGAGACAGGCGTCTTGATATTTTTGCTCGTAAACAAAGACCCGGCTGGGATGTTATGGGTAACGAGATAAACGGTAAAGATATAAATGTAACCATAAAAGAGCACTTAAATTCATGAATCACGAACATCATTCACCCACCTTATATAGTCATGAATGGAGACTCTCGGGAGTCCCTCCCCTCCTCACATTTCTGCCAACTCCCATTCTCAATCTATTCCCGCTCTTGAGCCTAGAGGGTAATTTTAAATTGCACTCCTACCTCAAGAGCCGCGGAATCTCGCAAGCAACGTATAAGAGGTTTGGGGTAAGATATAATGAGTGGGACGAACTGGTATTTTCCTACACCTCTCTGGTGGGGAGAACTATAGGAGTGGTGTTCAGAAATGTTGACACTAAAAAGATCTCGGGCCTCAAAATCCCTGCCCTTATAGAAGATGGTATCGAACTTCCTAAAAAGGCTCGCATGGGCGCATGGTATGGGCTCAATTTAATAAATTTCGCCCAGCCCCTTCTCATTGTAGAATCTGAAATTTGTGCGATGTTTGCATATCAATGTGGCTTCACTAATGTAATATCACCCGGAGGCATGGGTCCCACTAAGGCGCAGATTAGATCAATACCAAATAGGAATATATATTTAGGGTTCGACAGCGATAATCCTGGTAAAGTGGGAGCTAGACAATTCAGAAATAGAATAAGCAATAGGGCTGAAGTTCTATATGCGGACTGGGGACTAGTAGGCCGAAAAGATCCTGGAGAAATGAAAAATATTAAAGAATTTAAATATGTGATGAATAATTTAAAAGAAGAATTATAATAGAGGATATAAAAAAATGCCTATTAAGCACGGACACAACAGAAAGGGAGAATCTCGTAGTAAAACCTATAATACTTGGATTAATTTAAAACCAAAATGTTACAACATCGAACATAAATATTATAGGAATTACGGAGGCAAAGGCGTTATAGTTTGTGATAGGTGGAAGGGGAAAGAAGGATTTATTCATTTCCTTGAAGATATGGGCGAACGCCCAGAAGGTAAGGTATTAATTAGAGTAAATAGTAGTGGTAACTATTGTCCAGAGAATTGTAAATGGGGCCTTAAAAAAGAACAGCCTAGTATTAGAAAAGAAAGAGCAAATCAAGAAAGAGAGCATATTAGGAATCAAAAATTTGGTAAATTAACAGCGCTTGAAAATTTAGGGCGAAGAGCAGAGGATGGTAAAGTAGAGTGGCGCTGTAAATGCGATTGCGGTAACGAAACGATAGTCACCGAAAAAAATTTAAAGAATGGAAATTCTACTTCTTGTGGGTGTGTCCGGTTAGAAAAGGCAACTAAGCATAAACACTGTATACACAAGGGCCACAGTGTTACTTACAGGACTTGGCAGGGTATAAAGCAACGATGCAATAATCCTAATTGTGAGGAATATCATAATTACGGAGGTAGAGGTATAAAGATTTGTGATGAATGGAATGCTCCGGATGGGTTTGTTATTTTTCTAAGAGATATGGGAGAAAAGCCCAAGGGCAAATCAATAGATCGTATAGACAACAACGGAAATTACTGTAAAGAAAACTGCCGTTGGGCTACTCATAAAGAGCAATGTAATAATACCAGACGTAATAAATATTATACTTTCCATGGGATTACTAAAACATTAAATCAATGGGCGGATACTGTAAATATTCCTAAAGATATTTTGCAGTCCAGGGTATCTCACTGGGGTGCCATTGATAAAGTAATAGATTTTCCATGGAAACGATGTATAAAAAAGAAGTAGGACGGGCAACATGATAGACACATACCCAAAACCTAAAGGCGTATCAGACGAAAAATGGGAAAAGGTGCTAGGGCACTATCCAGATACCACAAAACGAATATACGATATAGCCACAGCCCCAGGCTTCGCCTACGAAGGTAGGACTAAGTATGATGCAATTAATGGACAAATAAAAACTATAGTTGTTTTTTCACAGTATAGAGAAACTTTATGTATCTGGCGGGATCAGCTTCTATCAACAACCCAAGCCGACCCAACCCCAAAGCTGACCCCCAACAATATAACAAGACAGATAATGATATGCAAAATATAAATCCTCACCAAGCATTTTATAAAAGACTAAAAGAATTAATACTGGAGTATAACATCAAGTTTAATATAACTTCTAACTCTTCTGGTGATGATCCAGAAGATTTGGACTCTTATTACGCAGGCGTGATTGCAGGTTTTAGAGAAGTAGACTGCTACCTATCTAACAATGAACCTTGGTCTAGAGAAGTATTAATATTAGAATTAGTTGTAGAAAAAAGAGCAATAATTAATATGCGTCAAGCCAATAAGCATATACAAGGTTTTAATATGGTTTACTCAGAAGGACAAGAAAAAGCCATGGACATCATACAAAATGAAGTCTATCTTTTCTTCCCATACTTCACAAGAAACATAGTGGTGTGCAAAAATGCTTAGAAGTAGAATTAGAACCTTAGCCAATCGTTACAACAAAAGAGCAGATCAGCTTAGACCCTCGCGTAAGGATTTAGCTATTGAAAAATACACACCAGCCAAAGGTGAAGTTTACGAATACAATTACGTAATCACCCAATTAATTAACGCCCTCGATCATTCTAGCAATGACGCCTCCCTCTCCTATTTTATAGAGATGATTCTTCATACAGAACAACACAGAGAATCAAGCTTCCGAGGAACCGCTCGCTCTGATTACACAATCGCTCCGGAGCACGAAGGCCGCGTCTCCGCCTGCTCCAAAATAATTCAAGACTTAAAAGGAGCCCTCACCTCCTTTAACAAAACCAAAGAAGCCACTCCCCCTTTTTCTAACCTAAGAAACTTAGTGGTGTGCAAGGAATAAAATGAAAGACTCCGCTATAAACGCTATTCCGTATATACTCATAGCTCCCACTTTGATCCTGGGAATTGTAATAGCCTATGACGCAGACACTCCCTTCGGGTGGTGGGCTGGCGGGGCTCTCATGGCACTTGGCTTCAACACAATTTTAGAGTTAGTAGCTGAAGGTTTAAAGGATAAATTTGTTAAGTGAGGAATAAAACAAAATGAAAGAAGCACTAGAGCAACTTAGCCAGAAATATGAAGACATGATAAAAACATACTACAAACTTCTAGGCTACGACAGGAT
>Ga0268283_1001555_pt1 | contig 11064 bp, 12 predicted proteins | sample saktaG_13_FD_190140 | JGI IMG/M metagenome (GOLD analysis project Ga0268283, IMG submission 190140) | Saline water microbial communities from Sakinaw Lake, British Columbia, Canada - sak_2013_06_06_36m | ecosystem: Environmental > Aquatic > Non-marine Saline and Alkaline > Saline ... | reverse complement strand
CGAACCACGTCAATTTAATATGATGTTCCAGACCCATGTCGGGCCAGTGGACGATGAATCTAGTGTTAGCTATTTGCGGCCTGAGACGGCCCAGGGAATATTTACAAATTATCGAAATATTGTCGATAGCTTTTATCCAGATTTGCCGTTTGGTATGGCTCAGCAAGGCAAGGCATTCCGTAACGAAATTTCGCCACGAGATTTTATATTTAGGTCGCGTGAGTTTGAGCAGATGGAAATTGAATATCTAGTTGACCCAGCTAAATGGGAAGAGTCATTTGAGATGTGGCGTAAGCTAGTCTGGGAGTGGTGCGAGGCGATTGGCTTGCCAGTCGAGTCGGTTCATGAACTTGAAGTGCCCGACGACAAAAGAGCTCATTATAGCAAGCGGACAATTGATTTTGAATTTGATTTTCCGATTGGTCGCGAGGAATTGCTGGGCTTGGCTTACCGCGGTAGTTTTGATCTAGACAATATCAATCGCGAAAGTGGCAAAAATATGGAATATGTCATTAAGGGAACAAATACAAAATTTGTACCCCATGTAATTGAACCTAGTTTTGGAGTTGAGCGAACGATTATGGCCGTACTATCGACTGCCTACAAAGAAGACGAAGTTAATGGCGAAAAGCGAGTATTTTTGAAATTGCCTGAAAACTTAGCTCCAATTAAATATGCCGTTTCGCCACTTCTTAAAAACAAACCTGAACTAGTCAGTAAGGCACGCGAAGTTTATACAATTTTGAAAAAAAAGCATGGTGCAGTTATGTGGGACGACAATGGCAATATTGGCAAACGCTATCGCCGTCAAGACGAAATCGGTACGCCATATTGTGTTGTAATCGATTTTGATTCTCTTCAAGACAATATGGTGACGATTCGCGATCGTGATACGACCGAACAAAAACGAGTTGCAATTAACGATTTATAGGAGAAAAAAGTGAGTCTGACAAATATTCTTATCGGCATTAGTAGCATTTTGCTAGTTGTTGGCATTTTGCCATATCTTATTGGTGTGGTTAAAGGTACGACTCGTCCTAAGATTGTAACTTGGATAATTTGGTCAAGTTTAACTGGGATTGCTTGTGCTGCCGCGATATCTGAGAAGCAATACCCAACAGCAATTTTATTGTCCTTATCGTCTCTTGGCACACTACTGGTTGCGATATTAGGCTGGAAAAATGGCGATAAAAAAATTGAACGACTGGACATAATTTGTTTAGTTGGAGCAATAATTGGCTTAATTATGTGGCAAATATTCAATTCGCCGGCAATTGCCGTCCTAGCTACGATTGCAATAGATTTAATCGGCGGAGTCCCAACGTTGGTACATTCGTGGGTAAAGCCAGAAGAAGAAGCTTGGGCAACATTTTTTCTGTCGTTTGCTGGAGCCCTTTGCACCTTAATTGTGGTAGATAGTTGGGTTATTACGGCCTTTGCCTATCCTCTGTATCTAGTGTTAATTAATATACTTTATACGCTAGTAATAGTGTCCAGAAGGTTGGTTTTAAGAAAAAAGCTGTTATAATGGACCTAAATAGGGGGCAGAAGGTGAGGTTGCGTTGCAATGAAAATCTTCCCGGTGGTTCAATTAAGTAAGTTTGATATTGACGGATCAATCGCGGCACGTGAGAGTAAGACTGCTTTTGAATTAGGGGCTGATGGCGTCTATATTATTGACAAGTATGGTGCTGAAGATACGAAACCTTTATTTGAAGCTTATAATCTAGCACTTGCTGAGTCGGTTGATAAAAATATTGGTCTAAATATTTTGAGTCTAAGTCCAGTTAGTGCTATGCGAGCATTAGCCGTGTCTTTGGGTCGCAGAGAAGATGGCTTATTATTACCTCCAGGTGGTCTGTGGGTTAATGATATGCGTGGTGATTTGAAAAAAGATGAGGCGATAAAATTTCGTGACTCAGACGTCAACACCAAGCGCGTCAGGTTGCTTGGTGGGATTGCTTATAGAAATACCGAGACTTATACTGAAAATCCCGATATGGCGCGCTACGAAACTGTTTGGCTTGAGGATGCAGTGGATGTTGTAGTGACTAGTGGTCCCGAAATAAATCTGCCACCATCAGTCGAGAAGTGTAAAGCAATGAAAGAGATGATTGGCAAAAAATTATTTGCGGTTGCAAGTGGTTTGTCGATTCAAAATATTGGCCGATACGAGGGTGTAGTTAACGAGGCAATTATAACTAGTGGCATTGAGACACATAACGGCTCTGGCGTATTTAATACAGCTAAACTTGAAGCCCTGATTAAGGCAGCACATAATCTCGCAAATTAATAATTGACAAACAAAAAACGCTACTAGTAGCGTTTTTTGAATTTTATTTATCAAAATTAGCTTGCGCTAACTATTTTTTTGCTTTTGGTTTCTTGACTGCTTTTTTCTTGTCTTGACCTTTTGACATAATCGATCCTTTCTGGACTCTACGGTGTCCCTCACGTCATTATTATTGCGCTTAAGTTTAAATAAATCAATACTGTTTATGAAAAAAATTCTTGAGGCAGATTCCTTAGTTTTGTAGTAAACTTATAGGATATGATAATTTATTATACAGATGGAAGTTGCAGCCCTAACCCTGGCCCTGGTGGTTTTGCGGTAATTAAAAACGGCATACCGGCAATTCTTGGCCATGAGTCAATGTCAACAAATATAAGGATGGAAGGTGAGGCTTTAATAGCAGCACTAACTGATGCCGGGAGAGTCGAATGTCAGGTGTTCAGTGATAGTCAGTTTTGGATTAATGTTGTCACAAAATGGGGCGTGAGCTGGGAAGCAAATGGTTGGTCAAAAAAAGGTAAGCCGATTAAAAACCTTGATTTAGTCCAAAAAGTTTGTGCACTTTACAAGCAGTCAAACGCTCATTTAATTTGGGTTCGCGGGCACGAAGGTGATGCTATTAATGAAATGGCCGATATTTGGGCCAATAAAGCACGTGAAGGTGCATCAATAATATAAAAACTATTCGCAAATAGGCGAAAGAAGGTTGAGTAATGGATAAAAATGTTGAAGTAACTGATATTTTCTTATGGGTTTACCCGCCTAAACTTTTGAAAAAAGTTTTGGTGGGCGAGGTGGGCAAGTGATGGATAAACAAACAGATATATTCTTGTGGGCTAATCGCGTCGATGAGATAAAAAAAGACCTTGATGTTGAGTTCTTTTTATTTAACAAACACTATACGCCATATTTTACAAAATTTGATTCGGAGCTGAATTCTCAAATTAAGCCACTATTTTTATTTGATTTAATTAATTTCGTAAATATGGGTGCCGCCACTGGTTTGACGGTGCGTGATTTTGAATTATCTGAAGGCGAAGAAAATGTTTTACTTCGGACGGATTTAGCAAATGTTGGTCGGGCCGAAACACTGCTAAATCTTATTGAGCACCAACGCAATGACATTGTCGAATTTAGCGAACAAGAACATGAATTCAAGCGCATTAAGGGCATTTTGGCACGATTTACGCATAAGGACGCGTCGAAGAAGCCGTTTTATTCCATGAAGCTTATATCGCAGGGTCAGGTGCTGAAGGGCTCGACGGCCTGGGAATTTAAGGACGGTAAATTTGGGGCATTTAATGCCGACGCTGGCTTAAAAGTGCCATCTGATAATCAAGTGCTGGTTGTTGATAAGGATATATTTATCTTTGACCAGGCAAAGTTCGAGAGGCTATTTAATTACGATTATAAAAAGCAGGCTCTGGCTGATCAAAGAGTGGCTGAAATTGAAAAACAATTTCGTTTAAGTTTTCCTGATGGGATGAACTTGCAAACAATGGTTAGTGAACGTAAGAAAATTATTAATAAGTTACAGAAGGTTGAGATTGGCGCAATCACCCAAGAGCAGGTGATTACATATGCCGACGAAATGCAATTAGAACTGATGTCGGACGATAAAGGCGCAATTATTATTATGGATGGTAATGACTTGGACACGTTTGTAAATTTGATTAATGAGGACTACATCACTAGTGAAATCACCGGACGACGCTATGAAGTTAAGGCTAAAAAGTTGCTCGACGACCCAGAGGGCGAACCACCACGCGGCTAAAACTAAATTAGTGTTACAATAGGTTTATTATGGGAATACAGATTGAATTTAATCCCGATTTAGCTCTACGTAATATCTCAGAGTTTAAGTTAGGCAAACGACAGAAAGATGAGTGCATTCCAGAAAAAATTAAAGCTGGTAATATTTACGATTTTTTAAAAAGTGGTCAACGAAACTACTGGTTGATGGGCGAAACTCCATTACTTGAAACAAAAGGCGACGGCGTTTTATCTAGGCCAATTGCTAGTATAGTTATATTAGAGGCGACTCATTATCTAATAAATAAAGATATATTTACAAAAGGTAAGTATAAGGTAATTGAAGTTTTTAAAGATGCAGATATACATTTTGAATCTTATGCGAGAGTTGGGGAGAGGTTTAGCTAATCTCGGTCCAATCGTCCTTTTTCGCCTCCGCTAACTACTATTACAAACACGGCTTCGCGCCGGGCCCAATAAGGGCCCCGGCGCCTTATTGAGCTCGGGTTGCAGATGTGTTTGTAATAGTAATTAACAGATGCTCTACTATTAACAACAAGATAAAATGTATTTGTTTATGACAATCACAGGTGGCACGAGGCGGGGCGGCCTTAGTTTTCAATAAAACCGTATTCGATTTTTTAAAACTAGGGGCGGACCGAGCGACATGACCCGTAAAATAGATATATTGATTGCCGCTTTGTGGCCGTATTGAGTTATAATTAGAGTAATGAAACAGGGGATGGCGCTTGAAGTTATGCTTTCGGGAGAAAGCGTGTTGCTGACTGGTCCAGCTGGGGCCGGTAAAACTTTTGTATTAAATCAATTTATCCGAATGGCCAAAGGTGAGGGGAAGCATGTCTCTGTAACAGCTACGACGGGCCTAGCGGCAACGCATTTGGGTGGTACGACAATTCATTCGTGGAGTGGGATAGGTGTGTCAGATGAGCTACAGCCAAACTTCATTGAATTTATGGCCAAGGGGCGACGTGAAATTATTGAGAAGACTGACGTGCTAATTATTGACGAGGTTAGTATGCTGCATGATTTTCGGCTAGATATGATTGACGAGGTTTGTCGAATAGTTCGCAAAAAAGATGAGCCGTTTGGTGGCATCCAACTGATTATGAGTGGTGATTTTTTCCAACTGCCGCCAATTAATAGGGGAGACAGTCGAGCTGGTGGTTTTGTAGTTAATAGCAAAGTCTGGCAAGAGCTTGACCCAGCAGTTTGTTATTTGGAAGAACAATTTAGGCAAGATGATCAGGAATTACTTGAAATTTTAAATGCTCTAAGAGCTGGTGAATTAAATCGTTCGCATGCCGAAAAGTTATTGGCTCGGGTTGGTGTTGAGCCGGATGGCGATGGCGTGATTACTGAACTTCATACAGTTAACGTCGATGTTGATAAGTTAAATGACGCCAGGCTCGATTTATTGGAAGGTGACGAACTTTTTTATACACAATCATCGACTGGTAGTAAAAATTACATCGAAAGTTTGCAGCGTTCGGTCTTGTCGCCAGCAGTGTTGCGTGTCAAAAAAGGTGCTTTGGTAATGGCGGTTAAAAATAGTCTCGAGCGAAAATATGTAAACGGCAGTATCGGCACAATAATTGATTTTGAAGCCGTAACAGAGTATCCGATTGTTGAATTTAAGAGTGGTAAAGTGGTGACTATGTCGCCAGACACCTGGGAACTACGTGATGGCGAGAAGAAACGGGCTAGTATAACCCAGATTCCTCTTCGTTTAGCCTGGGCAATTACCGTTCATAAATCACAGGGCATGACATTAGATGCTGCCAAGATTGACCTACGTAAAGCTTTCGTGGAGGGCATGGGCTATGTAGCACTGAGTCGAGTAAAAAATTTACACAGTCTATATTTAATTGGCATTAATCAAATGGCTCTTAGAGTTAGTGAAGATGCTCAGACGATAGATGTTCTGTTGCGCGATAAGGCGGCGCGGGATAAAAAACGATTTGCGTATTTGGATAATGTTGCTAATCATCACAAAATTGAAGTGCCGAAAAAAACTGCCAAAGCCAGTGGTTGGGCCGACAAGATTGCCAAGATGCGCCTTGTGCATTCCAATGCCTATAGGCCATGGGAAGTTAAACAGGATATTTTATTAAAAGAAAAATTTCAAAATGGCGCTACAATTAAGGAGCTAAGTAGATTGCTAGGAAGACACGAAGGCTCGATTGTGATGCGTTTACAAAAACATTTTGGAGAGGATGTTATCCAATAGATAAATTGGGTTATACTATAAAGACTAATCTATGCAAAGAAAATACTTAAAAGGCGGTCAAAATACATGAATGATCCATTTGCAAAAAATGACATAAGAATCGCGGTAATTGGCGGTGGTACTGGTAGCTTTATGATACTTTCGGCGCTTAAGGAGCACACTAAACAGTTGGCTGCAATTGTGAATATGGTTGACGATGGCGGTAGTACGGGCGTGCTACGTGATGAGTTAGGAGCTTTACCACCAGGTGACGTAAGGCAGTGCTTAGTTGCACTTAGCGATTCACCAAAAATTCGTGACCTATTTAACTATCGATTTGATGCTGGCATTATGGACGGCCAGTCTTTTGGCAATATATTAATAACAGCGCTTGAGAAAGTGACGGGGAGTTTTAGCGATGCGGTCGAAACGGCTTCAGAAATTCTTCGTGTTAGGGGGGTTGTCATACCTGCCACCCTTGATAATGTCCGATTAAAAATGGAATGGTCAGAGGCTAGCTTGATTTTGAATGGCGAGCGTGAGATTTACTCCAACTGTTTTAAGCATGATCCGAGACAGGCCACTTTGTCTCTTGTTCCCTCGGCTATTGCGAACCCCTTAGCGCTAAAAGCGATTGAACAGGCAGATATGGTGGTTATTTCTCCTGGCGACTTATATACCTCACTTGGGCCTCTTCTGATAATCAATGGTATCGCCGATGCGCTAAAAAAGACCAAGGCTGTCTGTGTTTATGTGGCAAATCTTGTCACAAAACAGGGCCAGACGGTTGGCTTTACAGTTAGCGACCATGCGTTTGAAATTGAAAGATTCGTGGGGGCGCCATTTTTAGATTATGTTTTGTACAATGAACAAAAGCCCGATAGAACTGTCGCAAGTCGTTATAAAAAAGAGGGTGCAGAGTTAGTGAAAGTCGATGTTAATAGACTTAAAAAAGCTAACTATAAGACAATTGCCGGTAATTTTTTAGGTAAGATTATAGTAAGACATGGATCTGATGTCTTAGCCAAAAAGCGATCGTTAATACGTCACAACGAAGAGGCTGTTGCTAATGCATTGATGTCAATCTATGAAAGTTCAGTTCGGGAGGTTTAGAAATTAAAGCCATTAATTCATTTTTTGTAATAGACTTTGATAGGTGTCTTGGCAATGTTAATGCAAGCTTTGATTTGCTGAGTGATGTAGTCGGTAATTTGCTAAATATTGATGTTCAAAAAATTAGGGTAGCTGGCAAGGCGTCTGAGACGACTGGCATATCTTTTAGTGTTTTAGATTACGTCAAAGAGAATTATCCGACTGCTGATATTGAATTAATCAAAAAGCTATATTTGGAGCATTCTATATCGGTGGGGGATGGTTTATTGGAGCAAGGTGCGATAGAATTTATAAATTTTCTATTATCAAACCAACTTGACTATTGCATTATGAGCTATGGCGAAGAGGGTTGGCAAAATCTCAAGATATCGGCTACTCGGCTTAGCGGGGCGCCAAGGTTAATTGTGCCAAGTCGTGTAAAGGGTCCATATATTGCAAGTTGGCAAGATGGTCAAAACCAAAAATATACCATTCCCAAAGAGTGTTTTTTGGACAATAATCCAAGACAGGCCAGAGAGGTAGTTTTGATTGACGATAAGTTAAGTGCCTTTGCTGGGTTACCGTCTGGCTCCAGGGGCTACTTAGTAAATACATCAACTAGCTATATAAGTAGTGATTTATTGCATATTGAGCAAGTTTCTAGTATTGATAAAATCATCAATTTAGAATCAAAACGCATCTAGGAGTTAAGATTCACTAAGTTGTATCTGTTGGCATAAGCATTTATCCACAAAACTGTGAATAAATACTGGGTTAGCTGTCTAAATTGTATAATTTGGGGGTTGTAGTGAATAATAGTGGGTAGTATAGTTAGGCTAGTGGAATCAAGTGGGTAATACCACCGAAACAAACAAATACCACTAAATATTAAAAAAATAACCTAAGCAGAGCCGAAAAGAGGCATCAATATGGCAAGCATAGATTATTTCGAAAGAAAGCTTGACGACAAGCGACGGTTGACAATACCGGTAGAACTTCGAAATGAATTTGCAAGCGGTGTTGTGCTGACCCGAGGCTTTGGTCAATATTTGCATCTTTATCCTAAACAAGTTTGGGACAAAGAGGTTGAGCCGTCGCTAGGTGGCAGTATTTTCGATGAGAGAATAGCTGATTTAACCGTAAGATTTAGGCGCGGCAAAACTGAAGCAGAACTCGATCAAAAACAGGGTCGGGTGACAATCGAACAGCATTTGCTCGATTATGCGTCAATTGACCGAGAGCTGGTTGCAATCAGGGTAGGCGCTTATTGGCGCATTATGAACCCTAGCGCCGACGTTTAGGCCCCTAATATATCTGCACTTTAAAAATTAATGCACACTAATTAAGAAAACTCTCGAGATCAATTATCTGGTAGTAAGGCAGTGGGCTACGGGCCACATTAAAAAAACCGCGTACCTTCTTCAAAAAAACACACCTCCCAAAAAACTCCACCTCACACATAAGTCTCTCAATTGAAGAATCAAAGTAGATTGTGATTTGCTTTTAGCAACCACCGCGATGATTATTCAGTCACTTATAAATAAAACAAAAACATTACAAAAACAAACAGCCGTAACTACCAGTTAGGTGATCTCGAATCGTTCCCATGTTATTATGGGAACGAATGAGTATAACAGTACAACCACCACAAAAACTTGAACATATTCCAGTCTTACTTGATTCGACACTTGAAATCCTTAACCCGCAGGTCGGTGAGAGCTATCTCGATCTGACAGCCGGTTATGGGGGACATGCTAGTCGAATTCTAGACATTACTGGAAATTATGCTGAATCTGTATTGGTTGATCGTGACGACTACGCAATTGAGCGTTTGAAGCCACTGTCAGACAAAGGAGTTCGGCTACTTTGCACCGATTTTGTTGCTGCCACCCGGCAGATGATAGATGAGGGGCAAACATTCAACTTAATTCTAGTTGATTTGGGGGTGTCATCACCACAGCTCGATCAGAGCGAACGAGGATTTTCTTTTACAAATAGTGGGCCACTGGACATGAGAATGGACCGGAGCCAGGTATTGAGCGCAGAGACGCTTATCAATAATGCCTCGGTGACGGAACTAACACGTATCATTACGGAGTATGGCGAAGAACCAGCTACGTTCGCGAGTGAAATCGCACGCACAATTGTAAAGAATCGCCCCCTATCACAAACGAAAGAACTCGCCGATTTGGTCAAGAACATATATCGTGGCAAATGGAAAAAAATCCATCCTGCCACCCGCACCTTTCAAGCAATCCGGATTGCAGTCAACGATGAGCTAAGGCAAATCGAAGACTTGTTGCCACTCTTGCCGCGCCTGCTAAAACCAGGCGGGCGAGTCGGCATCATTAGCTTTCATAGCTTAGAAGATAGGTTAGTCAAGCGCTATTTAAAAGAGCAGTTTGAGGCCGGCTACGAAGCTGAATTACTGCCACTAACCAAAAAGCCAATTCTGGGTAGCATTTACGACGTTCACAACCCGCGCGCCAGGAGCAGTAAGCTTCGGGCCGCAGTGAAAATAAAACAAACATAAAAGGAAGGGGCAAAACACCATGCCAATTCACATCTCAGTACAGTATGCCGATGTCACTCAACTAGTGACAGTACGAGTAAAGTAATATCTTTGCTCCGCCTCGCAATTTACGGGGCGGGGCAATTGATAATTTCATACAACAAAAATAAAAAATAAACAGAGATCCACCACAATGTCTTATCAATTTGCTCAAAATTATAGTTCGCGTCGTCGGCAAAATTGGTCTCGTAACCAAAATAATGTCGCATTTGTTTCAGCTATTAAGCTTGGTCCAGTAACTCACACTGTGTTAATCGCACTCATGATTACAGTGCTAGGTTTGATATATTTAACACAGGCAACTCGGGCAACTGGTTATGATTACGAAACCCAAAAAATCGATAGTCAAATCGCAACGCTAAATGCCGAAAAAAGTGATCTTGAAATTGAAAATGCTAGGCTGACATCATTGGAAACTGTTAAAAACAGTAGTGTTGCAACGACAATGACGGCGCCAGTCACTACGGAATACGCTCAACCATAATCTTATGAATCTAGAGCTACAAAAGGGCAGCCGTTCGAAGGTTTTAGCGTCAATTATTATTGGCGTAATGATAATTTTTGTTTTTAGACTTTTTTATCTGCAAATAATTCAACATGATTATTATGTTGATATTGCCAAAGAGGGTCAAATCAAGCGTCTAACAATTCCTGCAAAGCGAGGGCTTATTTATGCGCTGGATGGTAGTTTACCGGTGCCATTGGTCATGAACCAGACAGTATTTACGGTTTTTGCAGACCCACAGACGACTAAAAATGACAGCAAGATTATTGATACTATTCGACGAGTTGCCGGTGGCAATGCACGTTCTGGTTTGCAAGAATTATTAAACATGAAAGAGAGTCGATACCAAATATTAGCGACTAGAATTACTCGTACTCAGGCCGATATGATAAAGAGTGAAAATTTGAGCGGTATTGGTTTTCAGGAGGAAGCTCAAAGAGTTTATCCAGAGGGCGCTTTGGCATCTCAGGCTTTGGGTTTTGTTGATTTTAGTGGAGTTGGTCGTTATGGCGTTGAAGGTGGGCTGGATGACCAGCTAACTGGCACTGATGGCCTGTTGCAGTCGGTCACAGACATCAGCTCGGTGCCACTTACGATAGGTACAAATAATATCGATCAACCGG